>Ga0256824_10000008_pt1 | contig 110715 bp, 152 predicted proteins | sample CV67metaG_FD_191570 | JGI IMG/M metagenome (GOLD analysis project Ga0256824, IMG submission 191570) | Hydrothermal vent microbial communities from East Pacific Rise, Pacific Ocean - CV67 | ecosystem: Environmental > Aquatic > Marine > Hydrothermal vents | place: Pacific Ocean: East Pacific...
TAATACAACTAATATGTCTTATATGTTTTATTCTGCAACTTCTTTTGTTCAGGATATTAGCACTTGGACAGTCCCGTTAATAACAACAGAACCAAATAATTTCAGCACCTTAACAAGCGCTACTTGGACTATTGGAATGAAACCCACTTGGTAAATAATACTAGATAGCTATAACACAGCTATCTAGTGTTTACCAATAATAATCAGTAAACATCTTTCTTCGGTCTTTAAATAAACTTTCAACATCAAAATCTTTATCTTTCTTAACTGCACAACATATACGCTTATTATTTCTTCTTATTGAAACACAATCATAAGCAATATCTTCACCAGAATCATAATAATGTTCTAATTGTTTAATATATTTATATTCTAAACTTCTATTTTTATACAAATACTTTCCTAAACGAACTGTATTATCATCTTCATAAGTTTTAATATTCTTAACCAAATTAATAGTTTTATCTAATTTTTCAATTTCTCTTATTTTAGTCCATTCATTAGATAATGGATAAAGATTATTGTGTTTATCAATATAATATGAACCTTGATATAATACAACATTATAAATCTTAGTTTCTGTGGATAATTCTATATTTTCTAATTTTTTAAAACATCCTATATTATTCTTATCAAAAAACCAAGTTTTAGCATTGTATTCCTTGTGAAAAGATACGTGGTCACTATAGATATCTAGGTTACACCATTTTTTATATCTAAGCATAGTAAATAGTGCTGCTTTATGTTCAGAAGTAGTTTCCATTGCTTTGATTTCTTTTATTTTTTTATCGTTAAATAATTCTTTGTGTTTAACATTAAATTCACAATTTAAACAATTTTTGTGAATAAAGCGTTTTGAAAGTTTTATTGTTCTTTCAAACTCAATTTTAAATACTTCTAAAATTTCAATCGTTTCCTGTGTAATAATAGGATTTGATTTATATTGACTGTTGGTTAATTTTTTCTTGTTATTAACTGTAAATTCAATATCATTTTTAGTAAAATTTCCTTTAAATTTATCTTTACAAAAATGCTTAAAAGATTGTTTTTTTCTTTTAGTATCTTTATTATTAAATCCTGATAATTTTTCTTTCCATAAACCTTGCATAGTAATCCACCTAATTTTATATTGTAGTTAGATAGTTAAATCTTTGTATAAAATAGATTATGCTAATACTTCTAACTACCTCAGTGTCTGTGTGCTTCTTTATACATATTCATAATATATTCCTTATTTTAATATTAATAAGATTATAGTCTAATACATTGTCTTATTTTGTCATATATTAAAACAAATAATGAAAAACACCTAAATAATAAAATAATATTATTTGTTATAATATATATAAAAGGATTAGATATGAAAAAAGCAAAATATGATTCGCAAGGTGCTGGTGTTTCTAGTAATATAGTTTATTATAGTGATAAAGTAGATGAAGAAGGAATAAATATCCTAGCAGAGGGTGAAATAGAAGTTGATTATGAGTTAGATAATTATGGTGTAGAACGTTCTCCTGATTTTTATACAGAAACTAGTAGAGAATATACTATGACTGACATAAAAATAGAAGATAATAATAAAATTATTATTTATGAAGATATATATAGAGAAATGATAAAAGCTGACAGTGAAAGAACTGATATGGATAAAGAGACAGATATTAGATTTTTAGAAAGAGACGGTTTTAATATAAATGAATTATCAAAAGAAGAAATTGCAAAATTAGAAATAATATTCGAAGAAGCTATATCTATTGAAATAGAAGAATTGATAGCTGATATTAATCCAGAAGATGGTCCTTTTGAATTTGATGATGTAGAACTAGAAGCAACTACTATTGCACTTGCAGCTGTATTGATAGAAAGAAGAATATTACAAAAACAACAAATCACACTAAAAAAAGATATTTTGTCAAAATTAGGTTTATCTTATTCTAAAAAAAGTAATAGACACAGAGCTATATTACAAGCTGATAATGTATCAGATTTTTTAAAAGCTGTTGAAAATAATTATCCTGTTGATTTTAAGTCTATGATAGAAAGATTAAAAGAGAAAGGTGGAGCAACTGAAATTAAAAAGTATTATGAAAATATAGGGGAAACTAAACCATCTTTAGAAATATTAGAATTAAAGAAAGAAAATATAAGAAAAACTATACGTGAAAATATAGCAAAACAAAAAGCTGTAACAACTAAAAAGCCATAATAATTATAAAGCCACTCAAAAGTGGCTAACTGAAAATCTTAATTAATATTATCTGTATTAGATATATTTACATTTAATGATTTTTCAAATATATCTATTGCCTTTAAATTATCATTCGCATTTATTAATCTAATTTTAAAATTATTATGTGTTTCATACATACCGTGATGCAAATTATAATTAATATGTTCTTCTGAAATATTTGATTTCAAAAATTCAACATTATGTTTTTCGAATATTTGACATATGCTTTTCATTATATCTAACTCATTAACTTGAAAGTCACCTATCTTTAAAAAGGATATGATTAAAGATTTATTATTTTTATTATAACTTTTTTGAATATTCATTTTTTATCCTTTGTATTGAACAATTATTATAACGAAAAATAAAAATAAAATAATTATTTTTTATTATAAAATGCCCTTAGTAGCATAGTTGTACCATATTTTGGTTTAATATACTACATTTTAAATTTATATATTTTAAGAATATTTTAAGCCTAAAAATACTAAACTTAAATTTAAAATAAAAAGGTAAAAAAATGTATGAATATTCTGAAGAAAAAGTAACAGAGATAAAAGAAAAAATTACTAAGGTCACTTGTAATAAATGTGGTAAAGAAGAGCATTTAGAAGAAGATGAAACATATCTAGTTCATGATTTAACTTCTATAAGGTTAAACTTCGGATACGGAAGTTCTTATGATATGGATAAATGGTCATTTGAATTGTGTGATTCTTGTATTGAAGATTTCATATCTACATTAAAATTTCCACCAGAAGGTTTTTTTCAATATCCAGAAACACTTATAATGGAAAACTTTACTCAAGAAGAGATTTTATCAGTATTTAATGAATGGAAAGAACATAAAAAGATAAATTGGATAGAAAAGATAAATACAAAAGAAGTAGCTGAAAAGATGAAAGATATTCTAGATTCTGAAAGTGTAGAAATTCTAAAAAATAAAAATTTATTATCATAAGAATGTAGGTAGTTAATATAAAATGGCTATTCAATTAGAAGACAATATTGATATAATAGAACTATTGCAAATTTTAAAAGAAAACTTTGTTATAAGTAAAAAGTCATCATATTTCGACCATAAAACACAATCTAATAAATATAGTTCTAATATGGTGCAGTTTTATATTGAAGATGATGATATATTAAGAATAAAATTTGATTCATATGGTAACAAATTAGAAACTAAAATTTCTAATAAAGATATTATGATAGAAGACCTTATATCATATAAAAGTAATAATAAAATATTCAAACATAAAAAACGTATTTCAAAAAAATCCAAAAATAATAATATTGTAGATGAGAAAGATTCTAAAAAGTTAATATATACTTGGCTATTAAAAAAACATACTGACGCAATAATAATACCAGAAGTTGCATTAGGTGATAGACGTGTTGATTACCTTGCCTTAGACGCTAATATAACTAGTATAGAAATAAAAAGTGAAGTAGATACCGTTGAACGATTAGAAGAACAAATTAAGCAATATTTAAAATATTCTAATTATGTATATATAGCTGCACATACTTCAAAAATAGAAAAAATAAAAAAAATGGATATACCTGACTTAGTAGGCTTAATAGAAATTACTTCAACAAAATTAAAATTCTTAAAAAAAGCAAAAAAACAAAAAATAGATTATGCGGTATTTAAGTCTTTTATATCATATAACGAATACCTTGAAATGAAACGGGGTTTTAAAGGTAGTAGTAAAATAGAAAAAATGGATATGGAATTATTATTTGATAAAATCATATCTAAAAAGAAACAAAGCGAATATATTTCTTACATTATGAAACAACGTTATTTTAATGAAAGTAGTATAAGAAGAAAAGCATTTCAAAATAATAAAATAGATAAAGCATTAGGTTCAGCAAAAAATATAGGAATAAATAGAATGACTAATTCAGTTTGTTTATCTGGTATAAAACATTATTTTGATTTACCTGAAACATTATTAATGGATTATATAATAAATGAAAGAAAAAAAATATATAAATTATATAAAGATTTTAAATACAAAGATTTACTAATAGAAGATAGATTGTTTTATTTAAAAACAATACAGTTATTAAAAATTCCCTATGTGCATGACAATTCTAAGATTTTACAATATGATTTGTTATCAAGATATAAAGATACTATTTTAAATAATCAAAATAAAATAATAAATGATTTACTAAAAATTAATGAAGACAATTTATATAAATTATTTCAAAACACAAATCATTTAATTATAGATATACGTTCAAAAGAAGCAAAAAATTATATAGAAGATAAATTAAAAGAATGGAATATAAATATAGTAGATATAAAGATGAAGTCAAATATAATAAGTATTCCACAAGATTTAGATAAAGATAAAAAAAATGCTTTGATACTAATAAATAAATCTGGTTCTTTCTATTTTGCGCGAGAAATGAAAAAAGTAATACTATTTACTTTAGTTTAAACTCTTTTTAAAGATTTATATGATATTTTACTAATATAACGAAATAAATTTTTAAAAGGAGTTCGTATGAGATGTTATCATTTTGGTAATATGTATATGTCATCTATACAACAAGGTATTCAAGCTGCACACGCACAAATGGAATTATTTAATAAATATGTTCCACAAACAGATGAGGATTCTATTCCTGAAGAAATATTCACACAATTATTTGATTGGTCCAAAAACCATAAAACAATGATTTGTCTTAACGGTGGATATTTAGAAACAATGCAAGAATTATATGATTTTATGAATGTATCACAAAATCCATATCCTTTTTCAAATTTTCATGAAGCAAAAGAAACGATGAATGGTATGTTGACTAATGTGGCAATTGTTTTACCTGAAAAAATTTATGAAGTAGCAAAATTAATTAGGTCTAATATATTATGTTTTAGCAATGAAACACAACATGTGCCAAAACCTGGTTTAAATAATAATAATCCGGAAACAAAAAACGAAATCTACTTTACATTAGAAATTCAAAAAGATAAAGAGCCATTGTCAAATGATTTTATAAAAAATCTTCTAAATCAAGAGTATACATTATTTGAAAAAGAACTTATATTAAGACTAAATACATTTAATTTCGCTATTTAATTTATCTAAAAAGGATAACTATTGTTAATTACAGAAAGTATATTGGAAGAAGTTAAGCATTTAAGTTATAGTGATTTACTTGACTTAAAAAATCATATCAATAAAGAGATAAACTTACGTCCTGAACATAATATTCAAAATAATGAAGAGTTAAGAAAAATAGTGGTGAGTAAAATACTAAATGCTATGACATATGAGATAATATCTGATTTAAATAGTTTAATGATATTAAATAATAATCTTAATAATATAATAGATAAACAAATAATGCCATTATTAACTAAACAAAGCTTTAAAACTGCTAAAAAAGTAAAAATACAAACATATATAGAATATGTTTGTAAGCGTTTATCTTTTATATCGAAAGGTAAGCATGAAGAAAATCATTTCTATTCAATATTTAAAAAAATAATCTTTGCAAATGATTATAAAGGGTATTCACATTTCATCGAAACTGAAAGGATATTAGAAAGTGATGTTAAATTTATATCTAGTTTAAAAGGTATATCTAAAAAAGATTTAAATGCCTTTATGATTTACACAAATCAAACGGATGTTTTAAAAATAACAATATAAGATATTATTCTTATATTGTATAATATCTAATCAAGTATTCTATATCAGTGATAATATAATTTCTATTAATCTCATTTTCTATATTTAAATCTGAAAATACTAAATCATTTTTAGTATAAACAAATTTATCATCCTCTATTTCAAATTCACTAATCACTTCTAATATATCAGATATAATTTCTAAATCTTCCATAGAATTAGCTATTAAAACAATCTTCTTTATTAAGTTTAAATTAGATAAATTTATACCAGAGATAATATACTTTTCGTCATAAATATAACTTAGTGTATTGTAATTAAAAAGAGCAGTAATAAACTGTTCTACTGGATTCAAAGATAAATCTATAAATTCTTCAATATCATATTTCAATATAATAGATTGTAATGAAAGAATGTTAGTGTTGTATTTTTCAAATAGGCTTTTTTTAACAGTAAGTGTTTGTAGTTCTTTATTGACTATATGTAATTTATCAACTATATTTTCATTGATATTTTTAATCTCAATACTCGGAATATTAGTATTATATTTGAATATTTCATGTTCTTCTTTAATAGTATAAATATTAGGGTCAAATAATAAAGATTGTTCGTTAGAAAATAAAACTTTTTCATTATTATTCAATAATACATTTTTATCTTCTTCTTGAAGCATTACTGTATTAGCTCTATGTTTTATACTTTCATATTTATGAAAATTAAAATCTTTTATTATCTTAAATTCTAATTCTATATGTGTTTTCAGCTTAATATTATCAAATATTAAACTAATAAATTCTTCATGATTATCTAAAAAATTATCTAAATTAGCTAATGAATTTTGTATAAATTTAATACTATTATCAATACCAAATTTAGAATAAGAAGCATGTGATAAAATCAAAGCTTTTTCTATATATTTTCGGCATACATTGCCTTCAAAAGTGCGTTCTAATATTTCAACATTAAAGCTATCAGACCAAAATAACATTTCTAATGAATTCTTCTGACCTAATAATATATTAAATAATTTTCCTAGATTATGTAAAGACGTCGTATTGAACATAGAATAACCTCTGTCACGCTTAAAGTAAAATAATTCTATCATTTTATTATTAATTAAGGTGTAGTATCTAGTTTCTTCAAAATTCATTTTATGTTGTATCAAACTTATTGAATACTTATTCATATGTATTACACTATTTTTATTAAATTAGATTTAATAAAATCTTTATTTTCAGAACTAAATACCTTAAAGTCTGTTTTTTTGTCAAATTTATTATGCAACTCTTTCATAAAATTATTTAAGTTATGTTCTTTATTCTTATTTCTTTCTATATTCGCAACAATACCTTCACTTAATGTAAGAAAGCTCATAAAATCCATTTCTTGTCTAGAAAGTAATATTTTATTAACAAGGGTTAAGAATAAAACGTCTGTTATTCCTTGATTGTCTCCAACGTATATAGATAATTCATCTATTGTTTTTGGAATAAGGTTTGTGTAGATTACGGAAGTATCTTCGAAAAAAGAATTAGATGGAGTTAAAGGTAGTAAATAAATGGATTCTAATTTATAATTTGTAATTTTAATAAATTTTTTCATTTCAGAAGAATTAGAAATTTCTTTTAATATATCATCAGCTGAAATAGCATAACATATAAAAGTATCTTCATTATCTGGATTTTGATTCGAATATACTTCCTTTTTATATTTATCTATACTATTTATATCAATGCCCATATCAATATAAATATAATTTGCTTCAATAACAGAATTACTGTTTTTATTTAATACAAAACCATTTTGATATGCTTGTTTTAAGAGCGGTATAGAAATTTTTAATAGAAAATTTTTATTAGAAGTGAGTATTACTTTATTTTCTTTCATGTTTTAAACCTTTTATTTTTATAAGTGTATTATAAAAAGGCTTAAAATTTAATTAAATAGTAAAGATAATAGTTTATAAAAAAGTAAAAGAGTCTGGCGTATAATCTTCTTTTTCTTCGCCATTATATAATGTAAATATATTCATTTTAAGTCCTTTATTGTAATATCATTATATTATAAAAGAACTTACATATTACTTAATTTAACTTCTTTTTGGACTTAAATTATTATTTCGACTAGTCTTTTTTAATTTGCTTTTATTCTTAGAGCCACTAGATGCTGCTTTCTCTTTTTCTCGCAATAATTCAGCTTTTCTTTTTGCGGCAGCTGCTTTTTCACGTCCAGCTTTCATTTTAGCTAACTGTGTTTTTGATAAAGTTTTTTTAACTGTGCTAGTTGTTGCTTTTTTAATAGTGCTGCGTTTCTTTTTACGTTTTTTAGCTGCACTTTTAACAGTCCCTTCTTTCGCACGTTTAGCAGCTGCTTTTTCACGTCCAGCTTTCATTTTAGCTTTTTGTTCCTCAGATATTGGTTTTCGTTTTGTAATTGGTTTTCTCTTTTTTCTAGTAGTAGTTTTTCTACTAGAAGAAGAAGTAGTAGTTTTACTTTTTGTTGTATTCTTTTTTATCTTATCTCTAAGACTTTCTTTTACAGGATAATTATATTCTAAATCAACCATAACGTTAAAAAGAAAAGATATTCTTATGTCTTTTTTAATTGTAATATTATTATTTCTTTTATCAAATAAAATATTTCTAGAAAATATTAATTGCCAAATATAATTTTGAATAATCGGAGCCGAATATCTAGATTGTATTTCTAAAACCCCTATTAAATCTTTTATTCTCATTATTTTATTTTTAAGTACCATATTTAATATAGATATAAATTCTTCAGAAGTTTTTCTTTCTTGTGTATTTAAACAAACAGAACACATCCCACAGTCTTGTTTAATTTTATTATCAAAATACCAATTTATAATACTTTTTTTACAATAATTAGTTTCTACATACGCTTTCATAATAGAAAATTTATTCATATCAATAGTTTTACGATTAGAGGAGTTTAATATCCATATTCTTTTAGTTGCATCTCGTCCGCTATAAAGTAGATATGTTTTAGATTTTAGTCCATCTCGCCCTGCGCGTCCAGTTTCTTGATAATAACTCTCTAAGTTTTTAGGAATATCTTTATGTATAACGTATCTAATATTTCCTTTATCTATTCCCATACCAAAAGCAATAGTTGCAATTACAATATCAACTTTATCATTCATAAAATCACTTAACACCTTATCTTTAATACTATCTTTTAATCCAGCATGATAAGCTTTTGCTGAAATATTTTCTTTACGTAAAGCTCTTGTGAGCTTATTTACATCATCACGTGTAAAACAATAAACAATTCCTTTTTTACCAATATTTTTTTTAATTATTTGTTCGACTTGGTTATAGCCGTCTTTATATTTTTTTTCAATATAATATTCTAAATTAACTCTTTCAACAGGTGTTTCAAATATATTTTCTGGTTTAATATTAAATTCTCTAACTATTTCACGTTGTGCTAATAAGTCGGCTGTAGCAGTTAATGCAATTATAGGAACATTTTTAAATATAACTTTAAGTTTAGATAGTTCTAAATAACTTTCTCTAAAATCATGTCCCCAACTAGATATACAATGTGCTTCATCTACCACTATTAAATTTATTCTTGCATGTTCTATTAAATGAAATAAAAAATTTTCACTATCTAATCTTTCTGGTGCAATATATATGAATTTATATCTATCATCTTCAATACCTTTATATATTTCCACTTTTTCTTCATTAGATAAAGAAGAATTAAAATAAGTAGAAGAAATTCCTTTTTTATTTAAAGAATCTACTTGGTCTGTCATTAATGATATAAGCGGTGAAATCACTAATGTTGTGCCACTCATATATACACCTGGTAATTGATAAGTAAGGGATTTCCCACCACCAGTAGGCATTAACACTAAAGTGTTTTTTCCACTTATTACATTATTAATAATTTTTTCTTGATTAGGTCGAAACGTATCTAACCCAAAAGTATTCTTTAATATTGAATGTATATTTTTCATTTTTGTCCTTTGTTAATATTATAACTAAATATTGAAATATTTAAATTTAAAAAAATAATGAAATATTGAAATTCTTTTCCTTTATAATATATCCATAAACAACTATATGGAGATTGAATATTATGAATATAAAAACAAAGATAGCGTTAATGTTATTTATTCCCAATATAGCAATGAATACAATATTTGCGAGTTCAATAAATAATGAAAGTATTGAAATATATGAAGATGACTCTTTTGATGAATTTGATGAATTTGACGAAGAAGAAAATAAGGTCGTTAATGACCCATTATACTGGTATAACGAGAAAATGACAGACGTAAATGCTTTTTTATATAATTATTTATTAATACCAGTAGCAAAATCTTATGATTATATAACACCAGATATCGTACAACAGGGTATATACAATTTCTTTGACAATTTAAAATATCCATTAAGTGTTACTTCTAATTTATTACAATTAGAATTTAAAGATGCTTGGACAGAAACAGAACGATTTGTGGTAAATACAACAGTTGGTATAGGCGGTATTATGGACCCAGCAACTGATTGGCTAGAGATAGAAAAAAAATACGAAGATTTAGGTCAAACATTTGGAACGTTTGGAATGGGTCCAGGTTTTCATATAGTAATACCAGTTTTGGGTCCTTCTAATTTACGTGATTTAACTGGTGATGTCATAAATTGGGCTTTAAATCCATTATATTATAGTAAATATCGTCCTTATAATGTGACAAATGCAAATATTAGTTTTGGAATGAATATATTAGATAATGTATCAAAAACGAAATCTAACTTAAAATATTATCAAAATATCATTAATACAGATTATAATAAATATATAGAGTTGAGAACATTTTACGAAGAGAATAGAAAACAATTAATAAAGGAATAACATAAAATGAATATGAAATTAAAATTATTATTAGGATTAAGTGTATTAAACACTACCTTTTTAAATGCAATAGAAGAAAATAAGATAAAATACGAAATTGATAATATGCAAGTTGTATTGTCAGAGATAGCTTTGTCAAAAGATACTAATACATTGGATAGTTATAAAAAAATGGATAAATTAGTAACTCCATTATTTGATTTTAGATTAATGGGTAAATTAATTTTAGGAAAGAGGTATTGGAAAAATGCAACTGCTACACAAAGAAAAGAATATTTGGAAGTTTTTTCTAAAAGTATAAAAGGTTTTTATTTAAAAAAATTCGGATTATATACTGGTCAGGATTTAGAATTAAGCGAACCTGTAAAGAAAAAGAAAAGAATATATATAACTAATTTAATTATAGAAAAAAATGCTAAAAGTGAAATAATATATAAATTTTATAAAAGTAAAACAGATGGTTGGTTGATTTATGATGTTGATATTGTTGGTGTAAGTGTAATTAAAGTATTTAGAGCACAGTATAAAGATATATTAAGACGAACACATTCTATTGATGAATTAATAAAACAAATAAAGTAATATGAATTTGTTTTCATTATATACAAGTTTAATTAAAAAATTTAATTTTTTAATAATATTTTTAATAAGCTTCATAACTTTATATTTATCTATAAATTATATAAATATAAAGATAGATAATTCCTCTGATTCTCTATTATTACAATCTGACAAATCACTTCAATATTATAAAAAAACTTCAAAAAATTATAAGGAAAATAGTAGTTTAGTAATAGCCTATGAACCTAATAAGGATTTGTTAAGTAATGATAATATATTAGTAATGAACAAAATGACAATTGAGTTGTCAAATATTAAAAATGTATTATCAGTCAGCTCTTTGGTAAATGTCCCATTATTAAAAAGCACCGATATGTCCTTGAGTGAAATGTTGTCTAATATACCAACAATAAATGACAATCGAATAGATATATTAAAGGTGCGTGAAGAATTACTCACCAATCCTTTATATACAGAAAATTTAGTTTCAAAAGATTTAAAAACAACAGCAATAATGTTGACTACGAATATTAATTTAAGCAATATAGAGCAATCAAAGTTAATTAAGAATATTAGAACTGTAATAGATAACTATAAAACTAATGGAACATTAGTTCTTGGTGGTGTAGCAATGATTGCAACTGATATGGGTGCTTATATAAAAAGTGATTTAGAAATATATGGTTTGAGTATATTTGTATTATTATTAATCATTCTTCTATTTTTATATAGGGAGATTTATTTTGTATTAACAACTTTTGTAATTCTAACTACAACACTTTTATTAGGTGTTATAGCTATATCTTATTTTAATTTACCTATAACTGTCATAAGTAGTAATTATATGGCAATGCAATTGATTATAACAACGTCTATTCTTATTCACTTAGTTGTTAGATATAAATTAAATGAGAATACTCAAAACAATAATTATGAGAACAATATTTTAATAACGATGCAAGAAATGTTTGTTCCGACTTCATTATCTATATTAACTACAACAGTAGGCTTTGTTTCGCTATTGTATTCTAATATCTTACCAATAATAAATTTAGGTCTTATGATGGGTATATCTATTGTTATTTCATTACTAATCACCTATTTAATGTTTCCTTCTATATTAATGTTGATTAAACGTAAAGAACGAAATAACAATTTTGTAAATATCTTATCTTCTATGGATGATATTATATTTAATAAATCCAAATTAATATTAATATTTACAACATTGATATTTGTTATAAGTGTATATTTTGGTAATAAAATATTCGTAGAAAATAGTTTTATAGATTATTTTAAAAAAGAAACAGAAATATATAAGGGTATGTATTTAATAGATAATAAATTAGGTGGTACAACACCTTTAGATATTATTATAGATTTTAAACCATTAGAAAAAGAAGAAATTATTGAATCTGTAGAAGAAGACGAATTTTCTGATTTTGAAGATTTAGATGATACGGAAGAAGATAATGCTATATACTGGTTTAATAAAGATAAGCTCGAAGTTATCAAAAAAGTTCATAACTATTTATTAAATAAAAAGAATATAGGTAAGGTATTATCTGCACAGTCTGTGATTATTTTAGGGAAACAATTAAATGATAATAAAGAACTAACAGAATTTGAATTATCATTGATATTAAGTAAAATGCCAGAACAATATAAGGATATATTAATTTATCCTTATGTGAATATAGAAAAAAATCAATTACGTTTCACAACTAGAATTAAAGATTCTAATAAAGAATTAAGACGTGACGAATTAATAAAGTCTATCAACAAAGAACTTCCTATTATACTGAAAGACTACGAAGTTAAAATCCATACGACTAATATAATGGTTTTATATAATAATGTTTTACAGTCATTATTTGAATCACAAATTAAAACACTTAGTTTAGTAATTTTAATAATCTTAATAATGTTTTTAATTTTATTTAGGTCTTTAAAATATGCATTTATTGGAACGATTGTAAATATCATACCAATTGGAACGGTATTTTTATTATTGGGGTTACTAAAAATACCATTAGATATGATGACTATAACTATTGCTTCTATAAGTATGGGTATAGCTGTTGATAATACAGTCCATTATTTATTCAAGTATAGAAAAGAAATAAATAAAAATAGTGTGACAAACGCTATAAAAGAGACAAATAAAACTATAGGTCAAGCAATTTTATATACAACTATAACAATTGTTCTTGGTTTCTTGGTTATGTTGTATTCAGAATTTATTCCAACAGTGAATTTTGCTATATTAACAAGTTCTGCAATATTTATAGCATTTTTATCTAATTTATTGTTATTACCTGTCTTATTAAAGAGAATAGATTCAGACAAAACTTCTAATATTTAACAATGTTTAAGTTCTTTGTAAGCAGCGTATAGGTATAATACTTATATAAAACAAACAAAGGACTTAAAATGTTTCTAACATTAATTAATTTAACAAAAATCGCTTTATTTATCACCTTCATTTTTCTTGCTATTATGTATGCTGTATCAACAGTATCTAATATTCTGATTACTTTTACACCTATGGTGTTTGTATATCTAATTATTGCAAATATAGTTATTACTTTCTTACAAGATATGTTTGCAGAGAAAGACTCATGGACTATTCTTAAAGGTCTTTCTGCTAGAAAAGACAGTAAAGTTAAATTGGAATTATTTGGTTTTAAATGGAATTCTATTTTTAACCATTAATCCATTTTCATAGGTGTAACAAATTTTTCTTTAAAAATATCAAGACCTGTGAAAATTAATGCTACTAAAACTAAAAGTATTGCTGTTACTAACGCTAAAATATTAATAACTGGTATTAAACTAAATAATGTGAAATTAATAAAGAATTTATCTGTTTCACTAGTGCTAAGCATACTAATTAAATATCCCAAAAATCCTACAACAATAGTAGATATACCAAAGTACATATCTTTTTGTGCTAACGCACCATCTAAGTAATGTGGTATATCTAAGGCGAAATAAACACTGAATATACCAGTAGTTAATATGCCATATATTGTTATTAAAATTCTTCTATATGTTAATTCTGAAATCATACTACATCCTTTTCTTCTGAAAATGCACTATGTGTAACTTCCCATATATTAACCATACGTTTTTCTATTTCTTTTATACCTATATGAAGAAATTCTTTTTCTGACATAGAGTATATCTTTAATTCGCTCCAAAATCCGTCAATATCAGCTGTAATAGACACTTCGTAAGTTATTTCTGTTGTATTGTAAGCTTTTGTTATATTCTCATTAATTAACAACGTAATTTTACTGTTTGTTTTACATTCTGGTATATTAGTAAATTCATAATTTAGAACTCTTCCCCAAAAATTAGTTTTTAATACAATAGCTGTATAGTCACTATTTTCTGTTTTAAATAAATTATATCCGTGTTTTTTTAACATTTAAATTTCCTTAAAATATTTATATAATGAATAATATCATAGGAAAGATTAAATTAAGTTTAAGTAATTGTGTTTGATATATAAGTGTAGTTTTTTATAGTGATAAAGAAAATAATATCATTTTCTTTATCACTATTATGGTTATAAACTGTGTATAGTAAATAATCCATCTTTATCTTCTGTAAGATATAAGATATTATCGTAAAATACATATTCTTTTGAAATATCATATTTTCCAGCATAATCTTTCTTATCTATAATTATTACAGATAAATTAGAATTATTTTCATGTAGTTCTAATAATTGTTTCTTTCTTTCTGTATTTATAGTAGAACTAGGTAAAATGTATTTATACTTAATACCATTTTTAAGATTAGAAGCGACAGCTGATATAATACTTGGCTCCAATAAATCATTTTTAAGATTAGGCGAATAGATAACTATTTCATCTGTGTGTTCTTCCAAAACAGTTAATTCTTTTGTATTAATAGTTAAGCCATCTAACATTCTGCCATTAACTCCAAATTCTAATACTTCTATTTTCCAAATTTCGATTAAATCTTCTTTAAATAATCCAAATTCTTTTCTTAAATCCTGCATTTCATAATCAGACCATTTTTCAACTTTAACTTTTGATAAATTTTTCTTCATACCATGACCTAATTTTACATAAGCAGCAAATATAGGATAATATTTTAATGGGAATCTAAAATATTTATCATAAAATAACCATTGTGCCATATAAAAAATAAATGTATTAAAAGAATTCATTCCTTTTGTACTACCCATAGAAACACCAACAACTGCTATTTCATCTACAATATTAAATCCTCTAGATAATAATAAATGTATAAAATCATGTTGTTTTAATCCAACTCTTCCTTTGAATATAGAAGGTAAAAACCAAGAATATTCTGGGTTTTCAAATAATCTTACGAAGAAAGGAATTTGTGAAGAAGCAGCTAAATTAAAATTAAATATTTTCTCAAATTCTTCACCAACATTGTAATTAATATCATAATTATTAAAATATTTTAAAAAGTGATTATCATTTAAATGTTCATATTGTGCATTTAAATTACCTATTTTTTCTAATTTCTTTTTTCGTTTACTATTGATGATAGTAAAGAAAGATATAATTATCCACGCAATTTCTATTAATGCGGCACCCGTATTCCAATCATAAAATAAAGAATATAAAATCATAGAAGAACCGGCAAGGTTTAAATAATCGTATGTTTTTGTATCAGATGTAATATGTTTGAATTGTAATAAAAGATAAGCTGTTGTTAAGGTTATTGCACCTATAATACCAACTATACTAGTAAAAATTTCCATTTGTATTGTCCTTTGTGTTGTTTAATTAGATATATTATAATACAATACAAAAATATTATAGAAAAAAGGAATAAAATGTTAAAAAATATAACTTACATAGATGAGGTGCGTTCTTTCAATCTAATAAAAAAAATAGACAAAGGTATATATGAAAATTTAGAATTAGATTTTGAAAATAATATTACCAATAAAATTATTAGAAATCCTATATTAGAAAATGGTAAAAAACCATATGGTATATGTGATAGTTATGAACAAGTTTTATATAATTTTGAAGAAATCAAAAGTAGTAAAAAAGAATATTTTATTTTATTAAAAAGAATAAAAAAAGAAGATATTACAAAAGAAAAAGAATATAAATATAGTTCTTGGGGTGGTTACTATGGTTCTTTTCCTATTAAAGAAGATTTTTTTAGTTTAGAAGAAGGTCTGGACCAAATATTTGCTTTTCACATTATGGAAATAAATGAAGACCACGTAGATTTAACAATACCAATGAATAAGTTTTCTGTGGATGGTATTAATACAGTAGTGCTTACAAAAACATTTGATGGAAAAGATATAAATTTAGGCTCTCTAGAAGAGCCTTTAGCATTAGAATTTAAAAATCCAAATAATAACGAAATATCATTTGAAACTTCTAATTTGATTACTAATTTTGGTTTTAATGGAACAGCATTATTAACACCATCAGCTTTTTTTAATTCTAATTTAAATGTCAATAGTATTAAAAGTACAGATTTAGAATCAGAATTGCTATTATTAAATATAAGTAAATTAAAAGATTGTAATGCAACTGCTTTAAAAGAACTTATAGAGAAATCCAATGTTGATACAACTAAAAAATATATAATAGTCTTTTATACGGGGTATATGTCTAAATTAGAAAACAACTATACAAGTGGTAACCCTGATAGTGATTTTTGGGCAGAACAGTCTAATAGACCTTATTTAACGATAGATGCAGTTGAATATTTAAATGAATTAAATATTGCTAAGGCATATATCATTGATAACGTATCATTTGAAGCTTCGACAGGTATGGCAAATAATTTCCCTGTTACTTCTTTATTAGTCAATCATAATGAAGATACTAAGGATTTTACACCTTTAATTTATCATATTATTATAGATAAACAAAATTTAGAATATATACAAGTAAATAGAGATAAGATAAAAATAAGAATAGAATTAGGGAATGTTCCAACCGGCAATATATCTGGATATTCTGTAAAAGTAATATTAGTATAATTTAAAAATAAAAATTTCCTATAAATTATTTATAATTCTTAAAAAGAGAATTATAAATAATGAACACACCCTTTATTAAAGAATATTTAAACACATTAATCCCAATATTTTCTGCTCTATTTGTTGTTTTCATATTGAATATTACTGATAGCTTTTTTATATCTACGTTAGGGCAAGAAGCTATTGCTGGTTATGGATTAGCAATGTCACTAATGTTATTTGTTGTTTCTACTATGAGTTCTGTATCTCAAGCAGTTTCTGTATTTGTATCAAAATCGAATGGTGCAAAAAAAATTAACCGACAAAAAGTAAAAATTTTTATAGGTTTATTTATAAATATATTTTTAAGTCTATTTTTAATTATTATATTTTATATATTAGAAGATAAAATATATGGATTATTTAAAGCACAAAAAGAAGTTTTGAATTATACGAAAGATTATTTTAGTATTTGGTATATGGGCTTAATATTCGTTTCCTTAAATATATATTTCCAAAATATAATAAACGCAATAGGAAAATCTAAAATAACAGCATATGTTTTAACATTGACCGTATTTCTAAATATAATATTAGACTATATTCTAATATACGGTTTAGATGGATATTTTACTGCCTTTGGGATATCAGGCGCCGCATTAGCTAGTGTAATTTCAATGTCTGTTGGTGCAATAATATACCTATATTATTTATTTAAAAAAGGTTATTTGAAATATTACAATATCAAAAGTAGCCATTCTATTATATTAAAAATGAAGAATTTAATACTCCATTTTTTAGTTCCCGGTTGGACTTATCCATTAAGTATGATAGTTGTGAGTATAGCTATTTCTAAATATAATACAGATGTTTTGGCTGCTTATGCATTAGTTGATTCTTTTAAATATATTCTATTGATAATTTCATCTGCAACAGCCACTACGATTTCTCTATTAGTTAGTAAATTTCTTGGTGCAAAAAAGATTGAAGAAATCAGACATACTTATCATTTATCACTAATAATAATGTTTTCGTGGTCATTGATAACATTTTTAATCATTAATTCTTATTCTGATATTATCGGTGGGTATTATTTAAATAATAAAAATACTATTAATATTTTTTCATATATATGGAGTGTATTTATTTTGGGCGCAATAGCTTGGGCATATGCTGCAAATACTGGAAGGTTAATGCTATCATATGATAAAGGTAAATATGCGAGTATATATTTATTTATTGGTAACGTATCCACTATTATTATTCCCTATATTGTTTCTATATTTTATGGTTATAAACTTTTTATATGGAGTATTGTATTAATAGGTTTTTTTACTGCTTTAATGGCTTTTTATTTTTATGTAACTAAAATAAAACAATCACTACAATCTTAAAATGAATTAACTGAAAAATATTTATAATAAATAAAACAAATTATAGGAATTTAAAATGAAATATAGAAATACAGAGAAAACAGCTTTCTTAGAATTATTTAAGGTTTATACAGAAAATTGTCCTTACACGGCAAATGATAAAAATGGAATACAAACAACAAATAAGACTTTTACTAAAGGTGTTGTAGATAATATTAATAGTTTAGAAACAGAAGAGGCGCAATTTGCGAAAATAGAAGAGCTATTAAAAAATTCTAGTGCTTCATTGGTTCCAGTAGAAACAGGAGCAGAAATGGAAAAAACTCTAGATAGAATAATTGTAGAATTTGCTAAACTACAAACTATAATGCGTGAGCATATACAATTCCGTGAAATGGAAGGTTTAGAAATAGACGATTTAATTAGTTTTGATATAGATAATCTAACAAAATTATCTTCTAGAATAGTGGATGCTTCGAAAAGAATGAGTTCTTATGGTCCAGGTGAAAAAGAATTTATTAAGAATTTACCCGATATATTGAAACAGATGAATAAAGTTATAGCATTGGTTAGGCCTGTTCAAGTTAAAAATACTTTATTGTATCTACAAAGTGATAAAAAATTCGTTGAAGAAATGTATTATGCTGAACAAAATACTAGTATTCAAGATGCTTTGGAAGAAGTTTATCCACTTATGTTGAAAGAGGGTTTTATTCCTGAAAAATATTTCTTTTCAACAGATAGATACGCAGAAGAACAATTCTCTTTATACATGTTTAATCCAAAATTACAAACACAAGCAATTGTTAATATAGAGCCACAAATAAGGGATTGGCGTGATGATAACTTAGAAGATACTTATTTAACAAAATCAGCCGTATCTTATTCTACTTTAAGTCAAGAGCCTTTAAAAGTGTTAGAGCCAATATCTGATAATAATTCTTTATATATATTATCAGCGGACGAAAATGAAAAAAATACTACTATGATATCTAAAAAGAATATGGAAAGACCTGTGAATGATAACAGGTCAGAAGAGGAGAAAAGAACAGAAGTTGCTTATAATATGAAGCCAAAAACTGCTAAAGAAATGCGTGAAAAGACTTATATTGAAGAAACAAATAAATATAGGTCTTTTTCACATAGTAATGAAACAGATAAATTAAAGGCACTATTATTATCAAGAGGTGTAGAAAGTTCTTCATTAGTTGAGACTTTATCAATATTTGAAGAACAAGCTAAATTGCCAGTTTCTAATAATGTAACAAAAAAAATATAACATTAAGCTTCCTTTAAATACAATATAAATATACTAATTAAAAATAAGGAAATTTATATTGTATTATTCATTTTTCAAACAAAAAGCAACAGCATTAAAAGCATATGGCGGTTTAGCTTTTTTATTAACATCTCTCTTTTTTCAAGTAGAACTTACCGTAGCTATTAACAAATGGTATGGTGGTTTTTATAATATCCTTCAAAAAGCAACAGAACATTCAATAGAAGAATTTTGGGAACAAATGTATATGTTTGCAGAATTAGCCTTTCCATATGTAATGATAGCTACCATATCAGCTTATTTTACCCGTAGGTATAGCCTTTGGTGGCGTGAATCTATAACTTTTTCTTATACTAATGCTTGGCGTAGTAGCACTAACAAAGTAGAAGGTGCTTCACAACGTATTCAAGAAGACGCTTATAAGTTTGCAAAAATAGTAGAAACACTTGGACTTCAAGTAGTTAGGGCTTTGATGACATTATTTGCTTTTATCCCTGTATTATATGCACTATCAAAAGACGCACAAGTTCCATATATGGAAGATATAGACGGAGCACTTGTATATGTGGCTATTATAGTTTCGTTAGGTGGATTAATACTATCTTGGTTTATAGGTATTAAATTACCAGGCTTAGAATACAATAATCAGAAAGTAGAAGCAGCTTTCAGAAAAGAATTAGTATATGCAGAAGATGATAAAGAAAATTATGCTAAACCGGAAACTGTAATGGAATTATTTACTGGTATAAAAACAAACTACAAAAGATTATTTTTACATTATGGTTATTTTGATGTTTGGATTAATTTCTTTGAACAACTTATGGTTATTGTACCTTATCTTATTATGGCACCGGCTTTATTTACTGGTGCAATCATGCTTGGTGTATTAGTTCAAGTTTCAAATGCTTTTAGTAAAGTCCGCGAAAGTTTCTCAGTATTTATATCTAATTGGACAACTATTACAGAACTTAGAAGTATTCATAAGCGACTTACCGAATTCGAATTCGAATTAAAAAAGGATTAAAAATGAATAAAGAATTATTACGTATTACAAAAATCTTTTTGGATAAAAAACTAAATATAGATTTATTAGAAGATGACGAAGAAATTTTGGAATTTTTAAATAATAACTATATAGAAATAAATGAATATGTATCTAAGTTACATACAAAGTATAAAGACAACAAAGGAGATTCTATTAAGTTTTTTGATTTTTTAGAACAAATAAAAATTTCATCCGATAAAGAAGAATATGATTTAAAAAAAATAAAAATAAAAATGTTTGAATATTGGATAGATATTGTAGAAATATTTAATTTAGAGGATTTAAAAGAAATAGAATTAAAAGGTATCAAAGGTCACGCAGTTCAATTATTTTCAAACAAATACTTTCTAGCAAAGTTTGAAGATAACGTATTAAACGTAATGATGTATCCTTCTGGTGCTAGATACGATATGAAAGAAACAAATGATAATAAGATATCAATATTTTAATATTCTTTAATAGTTTTAGAAAGCAATTTTTGGAATGATTTGAATAGATTATAGGTAGAACTTTCTGTTTCTATCATTTTATCTGAATAAGGTAAAGTTTCTACTAATAATTCTAGTTCTTGATAATTAATTCTAATTTTTTGATAAGATAGCATATTGATATAAGAAAAAGAAAAGCCTTGAACTACTTTTTGTAAAGCAAACTTTTTACTATCTAATAATTCTAATGTATCTTTTAGTAACTCATTTGAATATTTTTCATTTGCATTAACTATTTCAATATCTATCTCTTTTATTCTAGAATCTATACTATACAAAATACATTGATACAATAAACTATTATATTTTAATTCAATCATATTAAATCCTTTTATCGTGTATAATCATATTGGTGTTCATTATCATATTCCATTTCAATTTGTAAAATTTCTTCATTCGTTCTACTAGCATCTGTTAGATTAAGTACATTTTCTAAACACCATTCTTGCATAGATAAAGCGCCTTCTTTCATAAGTTGTGTAAAAATTTCTTTATCTCCGCTATACCAGCTAAATTCAACAGCTAAATTGCAACCTGATTCGGCATTATAATGTGGAATTATAGTAATTTTGTTATCTATATCTTTGAATATAATATCATCACGACTATTTAAGATTTTCATAACTTTATCAATATCATAGTTTAAACTATTAATACGACTGCGTGAATAATCAAATACAACAGTTAAAGGTATATATGTCTTATCTAAATATTTTGCAACATGATTATAATTGGAGAATAAAATAATACTCATATCTTTATTTTCTAAGTATGTAGTATAAGGTTTATGCTGAAAAGTATTTGTTTTTTCAATAGCATCTATAATGTACATTTTCTTAATATTTAAAAAGAACTCTTTATCAACAAGTCTGAAATAAGTATATTCACCTAAATCAGCTGTATTAGTAATCACACCCTTATGAATTTTATCTAAATCATCTAATAAACAAATCCCTTCACTGGTATTAGTTTTAAAGGTAGTATTGTCAGAATTAGATATCATATCTGCTCCAACAATTTCTGTTATATTTGTTGTTAATTTATATACGCAAGTGTTATCTTCCACTAATTCGTAGTCTAGTTCGTAAGAGTATTCAGTTATATAAGTTTCTTTTATTTGTTTTTTCAATTTTTAAGCCTTTTATAGTCTAGTATCAAATAATACTATAATTATACTTATGTTATGCTGAAACAAATAATAATTTAAATTTCACCAGTATTAATAAATTCAAAATCTACTGTTTCCATACCGAAGTTAGTTATAGTGGCAGTTGCATTCACTTGAATACCTTTTTCTAATAATTGGTTGGATAATTGACTATTAGATAGCGTAGAAAACATAAAAGTGTGATTTATATATTTTTTTCCTATTATTTCTTCTTTATCTGAAAATTCTAAATGAATTAATTCCATAGGTTTGTTAGTGCTTTTTAATATAATTTCTTTTATACCTGTTAAATTATTAATATTTAAAAAACCACCTTTAAAGTTTTCAATAAGCTTTTTATACTTCAGTATTTCTTCATAATTTAAAGAAAATAAATTTAATTTTTTTGTATTTTGTTTAAATTTACTAGCATTTTTTTTATTATATTTATTGATATAGCTAGATAGTAATTTAACAATACTATTATTATCTTCCCCTTGTTTGTCCATGTGAATAGCATAATACATATCGCTTGCTTTATATATTTTTTCAAAGTAATATTTAGCCATAGATACCATAATAATATTCTTACTATTTTTTTTCTTTTTTAAATCACACATGTAATGTATTTTATTATTATCTATTATTCTTTCTACAATAGTAAATACGCCTTCTATATTTTTCAAATCACCATATAATACACTAGTTACCTTTCCTATTTTTTCAAAAAAAGAAAAATAGTTATTACCATGAGATATTTCAAAAAAGTCATCACCTAATGGATATTCTACGCCTTTATCAATATTACTCATTAATTGTGATATAACTGTCTTGTTACTATCTGTTAATTCAAAAACTTCCATTATTTTAATATCTTCTTGCTCTAGATTTATATAAGTCTTCATATAAGTTATTAAAAATATTAGCACCTAGTTCAATACCTTGTTTAATTAGATATTTATTTTCATCTGAATTTTCCCAATCTTTTTCAATAACATCAAAAAAATCTTTTGAATGTTTAATATCTAGTGTTTCATGAACATCATAATGTATCATATTATCTTCATTAACCCAATTATTAGAAACAATACCTCTACCAACCATACCAGATATATCAGAAAACATATATTCAATAATCCCCATCATTGCAACACCAATTCTATAATCTTCTAGAGTACAAGTCCCTACCAAAACAGTATTAAAAATACGAACAAAAGGTGATAAATGTGTTTCCTTAACTGCTTCATGACTAACGCCACCCATTCTATTTAAAAGTTCTGCAAAAGTATTTTGGTGTATATTTTTAGTATCACCCTCACCATGTTCTTCCCAAAAGTTTCTAACTACTTCTAATCTTAATTCTGGTGTAGGTATTTTAGCTGCTAAAACACCCATAGGGCGTGAAAAGAAAGTTACAGCATAATAGAACTGTTTCTGTGTTTCTATAAAATCATTTTTATCAAATGTTCCATCTTCCAATGCTTTAAAATAACTATTGTTACCATAATCTACATCCTCTAATACATCAGCTATAACACTATTCAAACTTTTATTTTCTTCTAATTTTTTACTTTCTAACATTTTAATTCCTTTATTTTTATTTAATTTTTATACCTAAATTTGTTCTATTGTAAAACATAGACCGACTTTTTTCTTTTAATTTTTGACATTTATCTTCATCAAAACTAAATTCTTCCCCGAATATTTCTGTTATATTTTTATAATTATTAATTTGACGAAAGATAATCATAGAACCTATTTTCATTTTATTTTTTAATACATTTATAATTTTAGTTACTTCTGATATATCCATCCAATCAAATATATTGGATAAATCTATCATATCAAAGTCTTTAATATTTTTTATATCTGAAAATTGTCCTAATATATATGTAAAATCCATATTACTAGGAATTTCTTTTAAATAATAAGGTAAATTCTTTTCTCTGTATTCATCAAACAAAATATGGTCTAAAAAATAATTTTCATTTCGATTAGATTTAAGAATAGCATTCTCAAAAACTTTCTGAAAATAAGCTGGATAAGAACCAGGTTCAGCATGTTGAACAGCATCCATACCAAACATAGTTATTAATATATCATCTGAAAAATATAATTTAAAAGCTAAATTCCAGTATTTATTACTGAAAATTTCTTGTGATTTTTTTATAACTTTTTCTTCTTCTTTTTCTTCTAATAATAATTTTAGTTCTTTCTTATCCACTACAAATTCAAAAACAAAAGACATTAGTTGTCTAAATAAAGATTCAAAGTTACCATTAGAGCTTAGTGTATTAACTTCTTTGTTACCTACTTTTTGTCCATTTTCGTCTAATATACCAAATCTATGTTTTATAGCAGCATTTTTAAAAAGAGCACTAGTTCTATAATTAGAATCGTTATCGACATCTTTAAAAGCTTGAACTTTGGCTTTAACTAAGTTCAATTGTGCCGGGTTCATATCAAGTAATGTTATATCAAGGTGTGGCATAACAGATTTATAAGAAAGTGCTGAGCAACCACCTGAACCAATCATTAATACTTTATTTACTTTTTTATCTTGCATATCTTGCATAAAAATTTCTGGGTCTTCACGAACTACGGCAAACTGTATATCATTTTGTTTCATTTATTATTTCCTTGCTTAAATATTACTAAAATAAAACTTTCATATTGCTTAATTTTTGACATTTATGTAACTTTTTAAAAAAAGTCAAAAAAAAGCACCTATTGGAAATAGAACAGGTAAAAAAATAGTTGTAGTAGGTGGTGGTTGGTCTGGTTTAACAGTAGCTAAAAATATTAAATTATTAGAACCAACATCTGATGTTGTATTAGTCGAATCGAAACAAATTTTCACGTCTGGACCAATAAGTAATTTATTTGTAGTCGGCGACGTTACCTTAGATTATATTACACACGATTATTTAGAAGCTGCACGTAATAATAACTATACTTATTTTAATGCAACAGCAACAGGTGTAAATAAAGAAAAAAACATTCTTAATACTTCTAATGGGGATATTTCTTATGATTATTTAGTATTGGCTCCGGGTATCGATTATGATTATTCTGGTTGGACAACTGATGAAAATGAGATTTTAAAATTAAAAACAGAATATCCAGCAGCATTTAAACCTGGCTCAGAAACATTAACTTTAAGAAATAAAGTGCAAAATTTCAAAGGTGGTAATTTTATTATGACTGTTCCTGGCCTGGCCATTTTTATATATTTAGGTGTATATTTGGGATATATCCCAACAACATTAATATTTTAATCTATATCTTTCCAGTTTGGAAATCTACGTGTAGCAAATTTAGCGTGACATTTAATGCAACTATTTGTCATTTTGTCATAATATAATTTTACATTTTCAGTATCTTCAAATTCTGCAAAATTAGCCATTTCATTAGCTGCTTCATGTAATTCATTATCTAATATCATAAATGACCTTGGTAGTATTTTTCCAATTTCTTGTTTTTGTTCTTTACTTAAACTTTTAACAAATACAAAACTATTTCTAATAGATATCGCCTCTTTTTGAATAGCCTCAAAGTCTCCTGATATCATATATTGTAATAATTTATCCATCCCGCCTTTTATCATTCTCATTTCTTCTAATAAAGATACTTGTGTTTTCATATTTAATTTAGTTATAGAGTTATCTATAACAACTTCTTCTGCAGATATAGTCAACAGGTTGATTGACAATAGTGCTGAAAATAGTATTTTTTTCATTTTAATCTCCTATATATAAATGTCAAATACATTATAACATCTTTTAAACCTTAAATTAAACGAATTTTAAGCTTAATATTGATATAATTTTTGATTATAAAAAAAGGAAACATATGGCCGATATATTATCACAAGAAGAAATAGACGCTTTATTGGATGTAATAGAAGATGAAGGTGACGAACTTTTAAGTAGCGTATCTGATAGAAATAATTGTTTACCACAACGTCAAATATCTCTCTATGATTTTAAAAGACCTAATCGTGTCTCCAAAAATCAACTAAGAAGTATAAGAACGATACATGATAAAGTTGCAAGAGATGTTGCATCAAAAATGTCATCTGTTGCACGTTCCATTGTTGAAATACAACTACATTCAGTAGACCAGATGACATATGGTGAATTTTTAATGTCTCTACCAAACCCTACTATATTTAATGTTTTTGATATGAAGCCATTAAGTCATTCTGGTGTATTAGAAATAAATCCTTCTATTGCTTATCCTATTATTGATAGATTATTAGGTGGAAAAGGCGAGCCTTATGATATGCGAAATGAATTTACTAGTTTAGAACTAGAATTGATGGAAGATGTGAACAATATAATATTAAAATCATTAGAGCAATCTTGGAAACCACTAAAAGAAGTAAATATTAATACAGTTAATACAGAAACTAGTCCTAATGTTGTTCAGCCAGTGGCACAGAATGAAATAGTTGTAATGGTAGTAATGGAAATGATAATAGGTCATAGTTCAGGAATGTTAAATATTTGTTATCCAGTAATTTCACTAGAACCATTAATGGAAGCATTGTCTGAATACGATGGAGTATCTTCAACCCAAGATACTAAAATAAAAAAAGATACGTATATAGGTAACCTTTTAGCTGGTGCGAATGTAGAATGTTCTAATAATATCGGAAAGCGTAAAATGTCTTTAAAAGAAATTCAAAATATAGAAATTGGACAGTTTCTTCAGTTTAAAAAAGTAAATGAACTAAGTATAAATGGAATTACTAAGTTTAAATTAATAGAAGAAGGAAACGCTGTTAAAGTAATAGAAAGAATAGTAGATGAAAAAGACAAAGAAATACAAGAATTAAAGGAAATAAATAATGGATAAGTTTGAAAAATTAATAAAAGACGAAATAGTAGGGGTACTAGAAGCACTCACAGGTATTTTACCAAAAGTAGAACTAAAAGAAGTACAAGATATTAGTATAATATCTAATATAATACCACCAGTAGTTTATACAACTTTACCATGCTTTGTAAATGGAAAGGCTAGTAAGATATTAATGTCATTTGCACATGATATGGCAATTAATTTGTCTCATACTATGATGGGTGAAGAATTTCCAACAGAATTTACCGATATTACAGATGACGATTTAGATGCAACTAAAGAAATCATTTATAACATTTGGGGTGCAACAAGAAATTCTCTAAGTATCCCAAATGATAATTTTGGTGATTTTCAAGTTAATGAAAAACCGACAGTAAAATATTTAAATGAGAGTCAAGAATTAAGTTTAGAAGATTATAGTAAGTTATATGTTTATAGTATAGAAATGAATGATTTTAAAAGTATTTTTGTAATTGCTTTTGATGAAACATTTATTAGTAATATTGAACTTACTAAGGCAGCAATAGAAGAAAAAATAGAAATAGAAGAAATAGAAAAAATAGACAAAGAAGAATTAATTAATAAACAATTAGTGGATAAATTAACTAATATAGAAATGGAAGTTACCTTGAGAATAGGTAAAACACAAATGTTGTTAAGAGATATTATTAATATTGATATAGGAACTATTATAGAATTAGAACAATTAAGTAATGCACCTATTGAATTACTTGTTGAGAATGTATTAATAGCGTTGGGTGAAGTAGTTATTGTCGATGGAAATTTTGGTATTCAAATTACAGAAATTGTAGTTGAAGCGAATAATCAAATATTGGGAGCATAATATGTTAGAAAAAGAAAATTATAATGAACTCTTAGATTTAAAAATGGATATAAATGTAAATATAGGTACTATAAAAATGAAATTTGAAGAAATTTCTGCTCTTGAAAAAGGTTCTATTATAGATTTTAAGGTTTCTGCCGGTGAAAGTGCGCAATGTCTTGTAAATAATAAAATGATAGGTAAAGGCGAGATAATGGTATTCGAACAATTTTTAGCTATTAGGTTAAATGAAATGTTGGATATAGACAAAATAATAGGTGAAGGATTAATACTATGATAAAATTATTATTAAATAAAGCCAGAAGGTATTATGGAATAGATAAGCCTAAAAAGAAAGAAAATAACAAATTCTCTTTTTTATATAAAGTAAAACCTAATTTGATTGCAGACTTTATTGGTTACGAACATCCACAAACAATAGCTGTAATAATTTCACATTTAGATAAAAATACTGCAGCACTTATTCTCCAACATTTACAACAAGAATTATCTTCTGAAATTATAATGCGTATCTCAAGAATGGGTCCAATTTCACATCATATTATAGATAAAATAGTAAAAAATCTAGAAAATAGATTAAATATTATATTGGAATCTAAATCTGAAATTGGTGGTGCAAATACTGCACATTATATTTTAAAAGAAATGGATACAGTATATGCAAATGATATATTAAATGAAATAGAACAAATAGATGCAGAACTATCTATTGAACTATCAAAAGAAAAATAAAAGGAAAAAAATGAAAAACTTATTAGAAAATCTATTTATATTGGCACTTATCCCTGCTATTATAGCATGGGAATATTATATAGGATATGCTTTTGCATATGGCGTCGCAGCTTTTGCTGCATTTGAAATATTTGCCAGTGTAGGTAAAAGGGGTGAAGCAAGTGGTGAAATTGTCTTTTTAAGTGTAGCTTTTTTCCCAATAATGATGTTAATTGCAATTAGTATATTTTTAAATGAATATAATTGGTTTAAATATATAGAAGGTGGTTTTTTTACCTTTATTCTAATTGCTGGATATTTTGAAGCACTTGCTTCTGGTTCAAAGGACAAGGAGCGAAAAATAGCTAATGCAAAAATACAGAAAGAACGTGAAGAACGTGAAAAATTAGAAGAAAGTAATTTTAATATAGAAAATAATCTTATCTCGACAGAAGAAAAAATTGATTTAAATGAAGTATATAAAGAATATAGCGAAACACAAAGAATAGTAGGTACTGTTTTAGTTAATGGAAATTCTAATATTGAATATATATATCTTGAAGAAAAAGACCTGGTGATATTTATTTTACCAGAAGATAAAAAGGTTTATAAATATAAGTTTGATATCAAAGAAATAATGGAATCACCTGAATTTGCCAATGAAAGTGAAAAACGTTCTACACTTGTTAGATTTACGAAAGAATTTGCAAGAATAAATCATCTAGTAAGTAACATATCACAATTTACTGATATACAACCAAGATTCGGATATATTAATAGTAAACAATATGTATTAAAAGGGTCTTCATCTGTTCAGTCTAAGAACCAATTTTCAAAAACATTGGTAAATGATAATGTAATAATCGCAAAAGAAAAAGGTGAAGGAAAAGGAAGAGAATATCAGATTATATTTATTAATAGAATACTATCACCAACTGGTCTGGCGTTACCGGGTAATCACTTTAAAAATCCAATAGAAGCAGAAGAAAAAACAGAAAAATTGGAATATGCTTTACATAAAGTAATTAGCACAGATACTAAAATAGAGTTCATTAAAACACTAGATAATAGTAAAATGGAATTAAATGAATTAAGAGGTTCTATGGAAAGTTTGATATCTTTTTGGTATGCAAAAGACGGTATAAATTGGTTTGCCTCAAGTAGTATTGAAGATTTACCAGAACATATTAGTGTTAATATAAAAGATTTACCTAAGTTATTAGAAACAGGTTATATAGAATCAAAAGAAAGAAAGTTGTATTTATTACCACACCATAAGTTATTGTTAGAAAAGATTATTCCAATGTTAAAATCTGATAAAGATTTAATAAAATATTTAGAAGTAGATTAATGTAATAACGTTATCTATTAATTAGATAGCGTTACAATATCTTTTTGTAATTCCTTAAGTTCTTCTTTTAAAATCTCATTTTCAGCTTCCATTTTAGCGACAAGAATTAAATGTTTTCTCTGTCTTTCATCGGTAGTAGAAAGTGCAGTATATAACTTAATTAAAATTCCATTACCTTTTTCTGTTGATAAATCTAGTTCAAATTCTTTTGCAATGATATCTAACATTTTTTCTTTACTTGTTTCCTCAAAAATCAATTGCCATTCTTTTAATTTTTCAATAACATTTTTAGCTTGTTCTATTTGTATTGCAAGTGTATCTTTCATTTTAAATTCCATTTTGATTATTTTATTTTTATTATTTACATTATAGCATTACATTACTTAAATATCTATTAAAGTTTAAAAGATTATTTTAATCTTTAATAGATGTTTTTTAATTTCTTTTATAATAAACTTAAATAACAAAAGGATAATAAATGGGTTTTTTTTGACAAAATAAAAGGTGCGTTTAGAATACTATCTTCAAAAGATAGTAAAGACCAAAAAATATTTTTAAAAAATGTAACTGAAATAGTTGCTTATTTTGAAGAAGACTTTGAAAAAGGTAAAATACTAAATAGTGGAAAGTTCTTATCTGTGGATATAGCAGAAGGTATTAAATGCGAATATAACGGTAACACGACACTTGTTATAATAGGTAATACTAAATTTACCGTAACAATAGATTTAGATGATACTAACCCAGTATGGTATCAAAATATCAAGTTAATAGATAAACATTTTAATGAAGAAGATATCGATTACGATACTTTTTTAGAAGACAATATAGATGAATATGGTAATCTAAGAGGAAGTGAAACAGATAGATTTAATGATACAGCTGCAACAATAGAAAGATTTAATAATGCATATTCTTCTTTTGATTTATTAGAATCAAAAATGTCTTCACGGGTAGAGACAGGATATGAAAGTTTTAGTAAAGGTTTTGATTTAAGACCAAAGACTGACGCTGAAATAAAAGAAGATGAAGATAATGTTTATTTAACTAAATCTGAAAAGAAGAAAAAAGAAAAAGAAAAGAAAAAATCAGGCGCAACAAAATCTTCAAATAATCCTTTATTCTCTTAAAGGAAAGTCTTAAGCATTTTATCCATTGATATTACATTGTCCTCTTTTCCAAAAGAGCCTATTGAATGATAAGGTTCTTTTTTATCTAGTCTAAAATATTTTCCATCAACAGTTATAAGCCCATTATATTCTGTAAATACTTCTTCAAATTCCTTTATTTGCTTACTTTGCAACATAATAATCTTATTGTTATATTCAGATTTATGAAATTTTTGAAATAATGAAACTAACTTATCAGACGTTAATGCTGAAAATATCATTAAATTAAACTCAATATCTTTATTTTCTAATAAATAAGCTATTTTTTTTAATATTTTTGCATCTTCATATAAATCATTATCAACTAATTTGGTTAAAATATTTATTTTTTGTTTTGTGTTCTTTAATAACTGATTCAAATAAATATGTGACCTAGCAAAATCGACATTTAAAACTATTCTATCACTCTTACTTCGACGTGCTTGTTTTAAATCTTTTTTATAGGCTTTTAAAAATTCACCTGTATCTGATATTTTTCCAATAAACATAGAAAGCCTTTATTTTTCTTTATATTAACATTATTTATATTAGTGTCGCCTTAAAAATTATATAATATGATATAATTAAAATAAAAGGAAACACTAATGAAATATTCTTTCAATACACAAAAAAAATTATCACCTAAAAATACTAAAATATTAAAAAATGATTTAATGAAAATGTTATGGTCTATTACCGTAAAAGGTATTAAATACGATAGTTTTATTCCAGAAGATATAGAAATATTAAATAAAAAGAGGCTAAGTATAACTATATTACAGTTATTAGATAATTTAAAGTTATTAGAAGATAATACAGTGACAAGAACTGATGTGGATTCATATGTAGATTCTGTATTTACTGAGTATTTTTTATTGATAGAAGATATCGATGATTTAGGCATTTTAATTGAAAATGATAAAGAATATAAAATCTGGTTAAATAGAAAATAGCAATGTTTATTTATAATAATATTAAATAAGGAAAAGAAATGGCAAAATTAACAGCAGCAGAAAAAGAAATGTATAGAGAACGTGAAGAAAAATTGCAAGAAGATATAAAAAATACAAAAGGTCCATTGTCAGCTTTTAAAAAGACAGGTAAATTATTAGAAGCTATGCCGGCAGAAGGTGGTGGTCATATAATTGTAGGTATAGGTGCTTTGATATATTATAGTATTGGAAGCGGTGTAGAAAGTGTAAAAGAATTAACTAAATTTGTTATAAATAAATTTTCAGACGAAGATTTAGAAAAAATAGATGAAGAACAATTAGAAGAAGTAATAGAAGAAGCTAGAAAAGAATTTACTACTGCTCCTTCTCAAGAGCAAAATAAAAATCAAGGAATTACAAAAAAATAATTTTGTAACTCCAATTTAAACTATTCATTAACTTCTTTCATAGCTGGAAATAAAATAACATCTTTAATAGAAGTGTTATTAGTAAATAACATAACTAGTCTATCAATACCTAAGCCTACACCAACAGCTGGTGGCATACCATTCATAAGTGCTTCTACAAAACTTTTATCCATATGCATTGCTTCGTCATCGTCATCTTTCGTTCCGACTTGCTGAAGAAATCTTTGGTATTGTTCAACCGGGTCATTTAATTCATTAAAACCATTAGCAATTTCTCTACCAGCAATAAATAATTCAAATCTTTCAGTAATATCTTTGTTATCTTCATTTTGTCGTGCTAATGGGCTAATTTCAGTTGGATAATCAATAATAAATGTTGGGTCTATTAATTTAGTTTCAACATATTCATCAAATAATTCTTCCCACATTTTACCTTTACTTAGATTACCGTCAATATGTAAGCCTTTTGATTTAGCAAAATCTACAATTTCTTGTCTATTTTCAAGAATTTCAAAAGGTACATTTCCAATCTCTACAAGTGAGTCTTTGAAAGAAATCCTTTTAAAAGAGCCACCAAAATCAATATTTTGATTATCATATTCTAGTAGATATGGTAAGTTTAAAGTATCTAATATTTCTTTAATTAAATCTTCAATTACGTTCATCATATAAATATAATCTTTATAAGCTATATACGCTTCAATAGAAGTGAATTCTGGATTATGTGTATGGTCAATTCCTTCATTACGAAAGTTCTTACCAATTTCAAACACTTTTTCAAATCCACCAACTAATAATTTTTTCAAATAAAGTTCCGGTGCAATTCTCATATATCTATCCATACCTAATGCATTGTGATGTGTAATAAAAGGTTTTGCATTAGCACCACCTGGAATATTATTCATCATAGGTGTTTCTACTTCGATAAAGTCCATATTTTCAAAGAAACGACGAATAGTGCTAACAGTCTTACTTCTTGCTTTAAAAGTAGCCATAGTATCTGGATTAGTGATTAAATCAAGATGTCTTTTTCTATATTTTAATTCTTGGTCTTTTAAGCCATGGAATTTTTCAGGTAATGGTAGATATGCTTTTGTAAGAATAGTTATTTCACTAGCATATAAGCTTAATTCACCTGTTTTAGTTTTGAATGGAAAACCGCTGATTTGTAGAATATCACCAATATCAACAAATTTTTTGAAAACTTTAAAGTTTTCACCTAAATCATTCTTTCTAACAAAAACTTGTAAGAGACCTGTTTCATCTTGAAGAGTTAAGAACCCAGCATTACCCATATTACGTGAAATTTTCATTCTACCAGCAATAGTATATGTGTCTTCTCGAACTTTATCTTCTGCATTTAATGTTGATTCATACTTATCAAGAATGAATTTAATAGTAGTGTCTTTTTTAATCTTATCACCATGAACGAAAGATTTAATATTATCTTCCATCATTAATTCAGATTTATTCATTCTTGTCTTCGTATCATTTTGTTCAAACATTTTAGTGCCTTTTTATTTTAATTAAGGCATTATACTAAAACTGTACTTAAAGATAGTTTAAAGATACTTAAATATTATTTGTTTGTTTTGTAAGTATTGATATATGTATCTTTCGATATTGTTAAATTATATTGTTTATATAATTTACCAAATGGTTTTTGGTAATCATTAGAACGTCTACAATTAGAAAAACCGCATTTCATTAATATATGTTTTGAAGCCATATTATCATCAAAATAATTTGCCTCTATTAATTCTAAGTTTAGTTGCTCAAAAGCGATAAATAATAGTTTTTTAGCTACTTCTACTGCAAAACCTTTGCCACGTGTTTCTTTTATAATCCAATAACCTACAACGTCTTCCTTTTCGCTAAGATATATTTTACCTAATCCGATAAATTTATTATTATATATTATCTTGTAAATAAACTTAGAATTGTCTTTTTGAATATCATTTATATATTCACTTACTTCTTCGACATTGTTATAATCTGGTGTTGCAGTAGTATCTGCGATATTATTCTCTTTTAAACTATTGAAAATAATTTCATTATCACCAATAGATATTGGAATTAAAGTAAGTCTTTCGGTACTATATATTTTATCTTTTAATTTATTCATTTTAAACCTTTCGTAAATTATAAAAGAAAAATAGAAAATGAAAGAAAAACTTATGATATAATCAAAAAATTCATTAAATTATATTTAAATGAATAAAAAGGAAAAAAATGAATAAAAAAATATTATCTAGTTTATTAATTAGTATTGCATTATCAATATCAAGTTTAGGTGCAGAAGAATTAACTAGTCAAGAAATGTATGAAATGGAAAGATTTAATTCTGCAATGCAATCAGTATGTTCTTGTACAGAACAAGCTGTAAAAAATAAATCTATGAATCAAATGAAAAGATGTCGTAAAAAGATGTTAAATATTATAACAGATAAAAAGACAGGTGTTGTTCATACTACTAAGTGTGGTGGTGCTGGAAAATGTGGTTTTGGTGGTAAAGATTCAAGAAAAAATAGAACCACTAAATGTGGTAGTAAGTAAGTTAAAAGATAAATTTAAAAATATAGAGACAAAAGGATAATTACTCCTTTTGTAATGTCTAACACCTTGTTTGTAAGTAAAGATTATACTGTATAACTACTTAATATTTACTTAATATTATCAGTTTTTTGAAGATTATTATCTATATAATTCTTAATTATATGGTCTATTTTTGTTCCGTATACAAGTGTATCACCAATAGTTATAAATTTAGCATGTTGAAAAATAGTATGGAATTTATATTGAAAATAAGAATTTGGTGTTACTTTATTCATTTTTTTTGAAATCATAAAAGAAGATAAGATAGTGTATCCATTACCTAAATCTGTACTATAAAATCTATCTAATTTTTCTGCTTTTCTTAGAAAAAATTCTGCTTCAAAAGTTTTTGTTGGAATGTAGAAAGAAACTTTTTCGATAATCCCTTCGCGTAGGTCTGAGGATTGTTTACTTAAAAGTTCTTGCCCTTTTAAATTTCTATATCTTTTTAATTTTTTTGTAGCACGCATATTATATTCCTTAGTATGTATATTTTAATAATTTTAAGTAAAAATACTAACATAACATTCCTTATAAAGTACTTAAAATAAATGATTTAGTTTTTATTTTTAATAAAAAAAGGAATTATTTTATTATAGAGAAAATTTACACTTATAAGATATATACCAATAGGTATTATGTTAAATATGTTATAATAAAATATAAGGATTATAAATATGAAAGAAGAAAAAGTTATCAATATTATTAAAGAAGAATTCGTTACAAAAAAAGATATTATAGATTTGTCAAAAGAAGAATTAAATGAATTATCAAATGATGGAGAAACTTTTCCATTATTGTTTGCTATTCAAAATGGTGAAGAAAGACATTTTATTTTCACTCCAGAAGTATTAGAAAAATTAGACTTAAATATGACTAATAAACATGGAACAACAGCCTTGATGGAATTGGCAAAATATGATAGAGATAAAGAGGTTAAGATATTATTGGAAGCTGGTGCAGATATAGCTTTGAAGGATGAAAAAGGTAAAACTGCTAAAGATTATGCGATTGAATTTATAAATAGTATAGCACCAGAAGAAGAAAGTGGAATACTTTGGGTTTTTAACCGTTGGGAAAAAGAATACAATAATGGAATAAACTCGAAATATACTTATTTTTATTTCATTATGTCTGTTATGAAAAAAGAAAAAATAATTAACCTCATAAAAGAAAAAGGTAGTTATGAGATGTTTGAATTAAAAGACAATAATTATCCAAAAGAAGAGTTAAATGAATTATCAAATGATGGAAAAACTTTTCCATTATTATTGGCAATTCAAAAAGGTAAAAGTAGACATTTTGTTTTCACTCCTGAAGTTTTAGAAAAATTAGACTTAAATATGACTAATAAACATGGAACAACTGCTTTAATGGAATTAGCGAAACGTGGTATGGCTAATGAAATGGCAGTATTGGTTAAAGCTGGTGTTGATTGGACGCTTAAAGATGAAAAAGGTAAAACAGCTCACGAATATGCTTATGAATATGCTCATGACTTTGATGTTGATACAGTACAAGAAGGGTGTGAACATACTTTGGAAGCTTTTCATATTTTAGAAGAATTGCGAGATACAAAATCGAAAACAGAATTAGCTCTTTCTAATGGAACGAATACAGAAGAATATTTAGATTAAAATATAAGAGAAGAAATCTCTTATAAAAACTATATATAAATTTAACTCATAAAAGCTAATGGAATAAGACCAGCTAAACAACCAAGAACAATACCAATAGTTTGTGAAGTAATCAATACAGTTTGACTATATTTTTCTTCATTTACTTCTCCAAACATTTTAATAACAATAAGAGCCATTACAGGCCCCCCAATTACGCCCACAGCGTCACTAATAGTATATAGATAGTAATTACTATACTTTAAAATATAAATAGGTCTTAAAGTATAGTAATATAGGTGTGTAGTGTTGATTTGTTTAAAGTAATTTAAAAGTATATATACTTTTACTATTTTTTATCTTTTGTATATAATTCTGGTTTTTCGAATATACCTACTATATCATAAGTTGGTGTTCCCCAAAATTCTTCTATCTCTTTACTTTCAAATTGTTCATCTTCTGTAGGCACATATTCTCTTTCAATTTTTTCATATTCTTTTGCATAATCTAAAGCTATTTTACCTTCATTATCCTTAACTGTCCAATCAGCACCATTTTCTAACATTACCTTAATTCCATTATATAATCCAAATAATGCTGCCCACATCAATGCAGTTCTTCCTTGATTGTCAGTCAAAGTTAAATCTAATTTTGATAAAATATTTTCATTAAATAAGAAATAATCTGATTGGCCATTTATTATTGCATATAATAGTGGAAAATTATTATTTTCATCATTAAAGTGTTCATTCAGTTCTTCTTTAGTGTAATTTGACATATTTAATAATAAAAATGTATCTTCATTGAATATTATATCTTTTAATGTTTCTTTTTCCATAATATAATTATTCAGGTTTATTATTTTTCAAATATACTTCCGCATTTTTTAAGACTTCTGCTATATATGTTGTTTCATTTTTAATATCTTCTTCAGCTTCAGCTTCGTATTCATATGCTTCGAACCATTTTTCATATTCTTTTGCATAATCTAAGGCTATTTTTCCTTCATTATCCTTAACTGTCCAATCAGCCCCATTTTCTATCATTATTTTAACTTCTTTTTCTAAACCAAATGAAGCTGCCCACATTAAAGATGTTTTACCATCTGTATCAGTTAGATTCAAATCTAATTTAGGTAAAATTAGATTGTTAAATAAAAAATATTTTGCGTGACTAGTTTTTATAGCATATAACAAAGGAAAATCGTTGCCTTCATTGAAATATTCATTTAACTCTTCTTTTGTATAATCTTCTAAACTCATTAATAAAAATGTTTCATTGTTTAACATTATATGTTTGAGTGATTTTTTCTTCATAATGAAATTCCAATCTTATTTTTTTGTATATAACTCAGGATTTTCAAATATTCCAACTATATCAGAAGGAGAACGACCTACCCAAAATTCTTCATCTTCTTTTGACATATCTTCAAATCTTTTTTTGTGTCTTTTAGCATAATCAAGAGCTATTTCTCCTTTATTATCTTTCATTTTCCAATCAGCACCATTTGCAATCATTATTTTTACTTCATTATCTAAACCGAATGCAGCAGCCATCATTAATGCTGTTCTACCTTCCTTGTCAGTTAAATTCAAATCTAATTGTTGTAGAATTTCATCATTAAATAAAAAATAACGGGATTGGTGATTCATTATTGCATATAATAATGGGAAGTTATTGTTTTCATCAAAATATTCATTCAATTCTTCTTTAGTATAGTTTGTCATATCTAATAATAAAAAAGTATCTTCATTGAATATTATATCTTTAAGTGTTTCTTTTTTCATTCAAAATTTCCTTTGTTTCTATTATAATATAATTTTGCTTAAATACTAATTAAAATGTTTTGCTTATAATAGAAACAAAGGAAATTTATGATTAACACATTTTATGAAAGTATATTATTGAATTTAGATAAATTTAATAGTCAACAGACTGTAGAAATTAGTCAAATAGAATTAAATAAAATTAAAAAAGAATTTTATAGAGTACATCAAGCTACTAAAGGTTATGTCGAAGTTGCAAAAAGAAAATTAAACGCGTATATAAAAGATGCAAAATACGAAAATATCAATATAAATATCATAACAAAATATGAGGATAAATTAAAGTCTTTAGAAGAAATCGAATCTACGTTAGATAGAAAAGATACTTTGGAATTATTTGTTAATATAGATTCTTTTTTAACTTCTGTTGTTGACAACCCACAAATGTTAAAAGAAGTTAATATACAAGAATATTATAATAATTTTAAAAACATCATAATTATTAGGATATTCTTTTAAAATTTCTGATATTAAGTCCATAGTATTATTACTTCTAAATAAAGAATCTATTGCACAGAAATCTCTTTTAAAAATTTTCAAACACTCTTTATATATTGTTATAGTGTTCTTTTTTAATTTTTGATTAGGAAATACATCATTTTTATGATTTAATATATTGAGAAGTTTTGTATTTGTTATTTTACTATAGTTAAATAAAAGTGTACATCCTTCTATAAAAAGTAATTGATTTTCTTTTTCTGTTAGATTCTTATTATTACTTGATATTTCTTCTAATATTGTATTACAAAAAGAAATAATTAAATTTTCAATTTCATTTTTCACTATTTATCCTTAGTATTTATAATATATTATAAACCAAACTCAAATAAAACACTACCTGTATTAGAATTGATTACCATATCATTTTCCAATTCTAATACAATATCTAAATTACTTAAAAACTTATTATTTAAAATTCCAATGAACTTTCCAATATCTTCATATTTAACTACATTTCCACTTAAAAAATCATTAACGTTTTGCTCTATCCCAGATATATTATCATTTTTGATAACTAATTGATTTAAATCACTTAAATCAACTGGATTATCCATATCTAAATTGTTTTTTAATAACTTATCTGCATCTAACGGTTGCATATTTTCAACAGCATTAACTAAATCACTATATCTCTTTCTTAAAGCTGTTATTTCTTCTTGTTGGATAATGATATGGGATTTAACTCTTTCATCGTCTACGAGGCTTATAATGTCTGATTTATCATTATAAACCTTCTTTCTTGTAGGTCTATTAGTTTGTTCATACTTAATCAACTTCATTAGATTTTCTGAATTACGAATACTCTGTGCTTTCGGACTACCATATTTACTAACACAATATCTTGCAATACCGGCAATAGAATATTCTGCTTTTTCTTTATTAAAAAAATCAATTGCTTCTTTAATTCTATCGAGTGCTAATAGACTTTTGTTATTGGTAATATTTTCTTTTAATAGTGAATACATATCTTTATTATTTTTATCCACTTTTTCTATCTGTTTTAATTCCTTCATTATGCTTCCTTTGTTATAAGTTGTGGTTGTTGTGGTGTATTTAAATAGAATTTATTTTCTATTGCGTTAATATGATTACTATCTAACTGTAATCTTCCGTTAATCAATTCTTCAATATGTGAATTGTTATAATTCTTCAATATATATTCTGAAAATAAATTCGCTGCTTTTAAACTTTCTTCTGATTCTAATCTTAATAAGAAAGGTTCAATGTTATTATGCATCAATATTTTATTGATAAACATTTCTAATTCTAACTGCGCTTCACTATTATCAAATTCTTCAATTATTTCAGAACTTCTACAAATATTAAAAGCCATTCCAAAATTACCTTCTATCGAGAAGTCTAAATTAAGTTTATTGTTCGTTAAAAGGGCATTTTTAGTATCTATTCCATCATTTTCTGCAATATCTAACATAGATAAAGATTTTTTAATGAATTTATACCTAATTCCCCACTCTTCAACCATTAAAGAAATTCCTTCCGTTAATAATTCTATTTCACCTTTAATCTTTGTATTTTTTGATTGTCTATATTTCTTATTTAAAGTCTTAATAGATTGAGCCTTCTTATTGATATCAAACATTAAGTCATTAAGTTCCGTAGTTTGTCCTATAAGGAACGGTGTTCCTGTAATCCAGTATTTACACTTGGCACAACATTTATCTTCTCTACCAACGTCTGAACAACTTACAGGGCATATACCTGATAAACCAATATTCCAATAACCTGTATTATCTTTTAAAGTCTTAAAAGCACCTGTTTTAAATTCTTGTGAAGTATTAAATAATATTTTATCAAAATCATTTATAGTTTTAAGTTTTTCAATATCTTTTTGTATATCTGGGTTAGCATCATTTAACTTTTGAATACTTTCAGATATTTCTTCTGGTGTATTTTTATTATAGTAAAGTGTCATAGCAATAGAAGAATGCCCGGCTACAAACTGAGATACTATTTCAATAGGCACTCCAGCTTCTATTAAACTAGTTATTCCACTTACCCGTAGTGAATGTATATCAAATACTGTTTTTCTTCTATTTTCATTAGGTAATAATGGTTTAGCTAAAAGGATTTTTTCGCCCGTATTCTCTAAAATTCTTTGTTCCGTTTCCTTCATAAGATACCAATAAAAAGTAGATAAAACACTTTCAGAAGTGGCGCTTATTTCAATTCCATTTTTAAAACTCGGAAATAAAAATAATGGGCAAGAATCTTCTGTTATTCCATAAGAATTCCATTTTTTGTTTTTTTCAATTGCCGGAATAGGTTTAGTTAATTGTGTATTATGTAACTGATTCCAAATTATTTGTTCTTTAATCATTTGAATTAGTTCTTCTGGAACATACGGTATTGTATAATATTTACCAGTTTTATTTGTGTTTATGAACAATACAAAATATTTTTTGTTTGTAAAATAATCTTCTTCAATCTGAAGACAACCTTTTTTTCTACCTTTGATAGCATATTTGTTAGGGTTTTTTATATAAGCCATATTATCAAAATCTATAATAAATTCATCTAATTCACCAGAATCTAACCAACGTGCTTGTTTATTACGAATAGGTAAAGTTAGTAGTATATAAGTAATAATAGTTAGCCCATGCCAATAAACTTTATCACCATTATCATCGAATATTCTTAACTGTGTATTTTCGTCTTGATATTTTTTATTAAAATCAAAATTACCTTCTAGTAATATTTCTTTTGCTGTATTGATAATATAACTAGGTATTCTTTTTCGGCTTGTGATACTATTATTTTTATTGTCTTTAAATCTATCCGATTTACTTAACGCTACTTTTAATTCTGGAATATATTCAAATTTAATAAATTCAAAATATTCTTCCATAGCGATAAGTAAAGTGTTTTTGCCTTGCGCTGATATTTCGAGATTATTTATTATTTCGTAAAATGTAGTAATATTGGAATTTTTATTAGTTATATTACGAATATGTATAGTTCTATCTAAATCTTTTGGTGATAATGTAGGATAATGTTCTTTGAGATAAAATAACCATTCTCTTACCCCTTTAATATATCTATCAATATGTTTTACTTGTTCTGATTTTAATTTTAAATATTCATTTCCATATTTTACCCAATCTTCATTTATATAGTTTCCTAAATATAAATCATTAAAATATTTATATTTATCATTGTTAACTATAATTTGTGTCTTAGAAAATTCTAAATTCCAATCATAACTTTTGATATTATCTACAAAGTAATCAGATATAACTTTTAAGGATTTTTTAAAGTCACTAGCTTCCCTTTTTATATTTTTAACTATAGGGTATTTATAGATGATATCAATTAAGAAATTATGTAATTGGGGAGTGAAATTTTCTAAGTTTTCAATATCAGAAGCCATATATACATTTTGAATATTTATTAAAACTTTTGAAGTATTTGCAGAATATTTCTTAACAGTATTTAAACTAAGATTAGTAATAAAATTATCAAACTTATTTTTATTTTTAGAGACTCTAGTAAAAATAAGGTCTAATTCGTTAAGATTATATAAATTGACAGTTTTATTATTGATTGATTTACTTTCTACTAATCTAACAAGTGGTAATAATATAAATCTTTTTGCTCGTAAAACATATAATATTTTTTGTATAATAGCATTATTGGTTACTCTACTGTTATCAGGCTCAAAATATAATACTGATAATTTTTCTAAAGTAATATTTTGATAAACTTCATCCAGTTTGTTTTTGTGTCTAGCAATGTCTTTCTTTGTTTTTATATTATTTTGAATATAATTTAAAATAAATTTATATATATCTTTAAAATCGGAATCTTTAATTTTTTTCAAAGATATTATCTTGTCTGGTGTATTATTTATTTTAGTTTGTACTCCATTATAGGTATTTTCTAAAATAAATGGTTGAGTAGAAATGTATTTAGGCATTTTTAATCCTTTGTAGATTTTTAGAGGCTTCTTTATAGCCGGTATTTAATTCATCTTGTATTGTTTCAAGTGTTTTTTGATAATATACTTCTGTGCTGTTAACACTTCTATGGTGCATCATTCTTTGTGTAGTATCTTTGTTTAATTTTAATATGTTCGCACAATAATATCCGTAGAAATGTCTAAGACCGTGTAAATTTATTCCGCTATCTTGTCTGTCTAATCCTATTTTTTTTGCATAAGAATAAAATTGGAATTTTAAAGCATTTAATGTAAAGTCTTGACCGTAATTCTTACCAGATAATGTTATAAAATAATAAGGTGTATCTATTGGTGAATTAAGGCGTTCTTTCATATATAATAAATGTAATTCATAGAATAGTTTTCCCATTGTTGGATTGCTCCAATGAACTAAACTCATATGCATCTTTCCATCATCTTCCGTCATACTTTTCCAGCCAGAAAACTTTGGATTATTTTTAGATAACTGATTTCTTGGTATTTTATTAAATTTATCTTGTAAGAATTCTTTTCGTAATCCAGATTTTTTAATTCCGTTTTTTGTCCAATTCATAGGGCTTTCAACTGGGTTAGATAAAATAATCCTCGCAGTATCTTTTTCTTCATCATACGAAATATCATTGAGGAAAATATGTAGTAATTCACTACTTCTGATACCACCATAAGATAGTAAAATAAAAATAAGTTTGTCACGTAACGAACTAACTTCTATTAACTTATCTACATAATCGTGTGGGAAAGCTTTATATTCACTATTGATATGGGTTCCTGTATTATCTTTACGTTGAATAACTTTATCACGTGAATATAATGCATGTCCTCTTTTATGTGCTAATAAACTGTGTTTATTATAGCTACCTGTGTTTAAACTTTTCTTAACATCGTTATAGTATGATACTTCGGTTTTATTTAAGTTATCAACTTGGAAATTTAATTCTAAGAAATCAAAGAAAGAAGATATATTTAAAATATCTATTTTGACTGTTTTTACTTGAACTGGTTTCCATTGAATACTTAATTCTTTATTTACTAAACTACCTTCTATTCTTAAATCAATAAAATCTTTAAGAAAAGTTTTATCATTAAATGAATTAGCTGCATCATGTGATAAATAGAATTCCCATAATAATGATATTGAAGTTATATGTTTTAAAATAGTAGATTGAGATAAACCTTGTTGTTGTAAATTGCGTATATAAGCGAATGTTAATAGACTTATCTTATCATTTACTAATAAGGTAGGTATAGTCCTTCCATTAAGTTGTTTGATTGGAAGATTTACGATTTGTGTGTATAAATTCAATGACTATCCTTATTTAAAGTATATAATTATACTATATATAATATTAAAAGTCAAGTATAATATAAGATACTTTAAAGAATTCTTAAATTGTAAAAATAATTAGAAAGATAAGGAAGGTAATTAGATAAGATTTAATTTCTTATCTAATAAAAGAAGGTTGTGTTTAACTCATAAAAGCCAAAGGAACAAGTCCAGCTAGACAACCTAAAACAATACCAATACTTTGAGAAGTAATAAGCACTGTTTGACTATATTGTGTTTCATCAACTTCACCAAACATTTTTACTACAATTAACGCCATCAAACTACCTGCGACGACGCCAAAAAAATCTGAGATGGTATTTCCAATTCCAGCCGAGAACATAGTAGAAAACCCGAAAGTAGCGGCAATAGTGTTATCTATAATATCACCAGCAATAACTAAAATAAAGTTGTCAATAAATCCGAAGAAAAACATACCTACCATGACAGCAGTGAAATCTCGCATAAATACTTTTGAGAATAGGTTGAATGATTGTTTTTTGTTAGGTGTTTCCATATTATAGAGCCTTTGTGTTAAGTTGAATTTGGTTTAAAGGATTAGCAAAGATATTAAACATATTACTAAGGTATTTAGAGATGTTATCTTTATAAGTATAAAGAACAAAAGAAAAGTATATAAAGGATACTATATATATTAGGGTGTTTCCAAGACCTGCACTAAACATACTGCTAAACCCTAAAGAAACTGCAATTGTTCGGTCAATAGCTTCACCAGCAATAACTAAAATAAAATTATCTATAAATCCGAAGAAAAACATACCTACCATTACAGCTGTGAAATCTCTCATAAACACTTTTGAAAATAAATTGAAACCTTGTTTTTTTGTATCTTTACTCATTTAATAAGTCCTTTGTTTTTGTAATAGTGTATTATATCAAAAGATATATTAAATACTGCTTAATATTAGACTGAATTACCCCGTCCTAAAAGACGAGGGTTCTCTTCAAAATTATAAAACAAGTGTCTTGTAATTTTCTTATCGTCTACGACTTCGATATTTCCAATATATACAACTTAGCACAATTACTAAGCAGCTATATTTTCTTTCACGTAATCTCGGATACTTACATTAGTATTTATTGGTGTAAGTCTTGCTAAGGCAGAATCTATTCGTTTCCATGGCAATGTTTTTAATTCGTTTTGATAAAGCTCTCTAATACCTTCTCGCAATATATTTATTGCTGCATTAATATCTCTATCTATTTTAGTATTACAAGCTTCACAATCATATATTCTATCGGATAATTTAAGAATTTTCTTATAATTACCACAACAAGAACAGGTTTTGGAGCTTGGATACCATTTATTTACTTTAATGAATAATTTACCTTGGTTTTCGGCTTTATATTTAATCATTTCTATTAATGCAGATAACTGAAGTTGTTTAATTTTATTTCCCCATAACTTCTGCATTCCGGTTATAGTTAAATCTTCTAGGACAATTAAGTCAAAGTTTTTAACTATATAGTTACTAATTTGGTGGTTCTCGTCTTTCCTTATATTTAAAGTTTTTTGTTCTAATTTATATATTTTCTTTTGTAAGATTTTGACTTTTTTATCATCATAAATATTTCTCCATTCTTTTTTACTAAATTTATAATCTTTCTCTAAGATTTGATATAACATTTTACCAGATTTAGTTAATTCTAATTTATCTATTTTGATAGGATTTTTTCTAATAAATTTACCAGATTTAACTTTTATTTCTTCACGTTTTCTACTTCTTTTAAGTTTTTTATATTCTTTTTTAGTGATTGATTTACTTATTCTTTTTTTAAGTAATCTTTTCTTATTATATTCGATTTTTTTACTTAATTTTTGTTGCAATTCTTTCTGTTCTACGATTAATTTTTTATATTGTTTAGATTCTGTAATTGATTGAATTTTCTCACCGAGATTAGTAACTAATTTATCTTTAAGACCTAAATCACCACCAAAAGCTCTACCTTTTTTAATAATATTAGGAATATCTGATATTTCAAACTTTTTAATTTCTATTTCGTAAGAATAATTAATACTTAAATTAATTTTATTATATTTTGTATAAGATATAGTTATACCTGAAATTTTAGTAGTTTTATCACGTAAAGTTGCTGGTATTTTATTAACCAAAACAATTCTATTAATATCATTTAACAAAGATTTAGATAAATGATTTTCTTTTAAATAAGACTTGATATATCTATCAAAAGGTTTGATATAGATAGAATTTTCTTTATTAAATAATTTCCTATCTTCGTCTGTAACGACAGGTTTAACCTTATTTTTTTTCGTTTTAGGTTTTTCTTTTTTATCAAGTGATAAAATTATATTATTTTGGTTTGGAAGATAAAATGATTGAGATTGATGTTTTGCTTTGAAATTTGGTTCTGAGAATCTTGGAAATTTAGGGTCAGCTGCTATTTCAAATGCTTTTGCAAGAGCATGGCTTGCTTCTTGATTAGCTTGGGAATGTGATTTAGAAAGGAATTCATTATCATTCTGAAGAACTACTAACATTTGTTGAAGTATTTTTTTATTTGTAAGTTTTAGACTTTTTAATTGTTCGATAATTTCGTCAGTTTCTTTATCTTTTTTCTTTTCTATATAATTAACTTTATCAATATTTGTATCTTTTGTATTATTAATAATAGCTAATAAATGATTATAAATAAATCGTCTATTACCAGCAAATTGACGAAATATTTGATAAAGATTTGGATTTACTTTGATTACTGTTTTGAAAGCTGTATTAACTTTTTTAATAGTTTTATTCAAAAGTATTTCCTTCTTTAAATTTATTATTATAATAATAATATTATTTAACTTAATACTAGCTTAATACTAACTTAATAATGTAATAATCCTGCAGGCTAAAATAAAATTTTAAATATCATAGATATTTGTTTTTACTCTATCCCCGTCATTCATGACGGGGATTTCTTGTAAGTGTTGTTCAACTTCCAAAAGGTCTAACTGATTATGAAGTTTTAAAAGTTTGGTTTGATAGTAGTAAGTTCGAATAAAAACAAATACTATATTAAGCATTCTCTTATATATAATATGTTATAGTTTAAAACTAAAAGAACAATAATATATAGGAAAACAATTATGACGAAAAAAGAAGCAATAATCAAAATGTGTCAAGGCAAAGCCATTGGACATGATAAAATTTTTCATGAAGGTGAATTTGCTTATATGAATGAAGATTCCCGTTTCTATTACTCGCGCGATGGTAATTTTCTAGCTATTAATGTCGGTTACTGGGAAAACGAAGGTTTCTTTGTTATTGAAGGTGAAATTGAATTTTTATCCAATAATAGAGCAATAATATCAGGCGAAGCACCTAAGATAGATACTACACCAGACAAAAATATGGAATATTTAAATATCCAATATTAAACGTGTTTTTGTAATTCAGCAATAATTGCTGGGATATTAGCTAAAGGTATATGTGATTTATAATCAGGTTTTTCGTTACCTTTATCTAAATAAATACCAATACTAACAACAGGGTCACTCTTTGGTCCATATGGTTGTTCTATCTTCTCAATTGAAATTCCACCATTCTTTGTTCCATGTAAATCTATCATTTATTCTCCTTTGAATATTTTTTTGATAAAACATCTTACTATTTATAACTTTAAAATTAACTTAAATGATTTTCCAAACAAAAACTTAAATTTCTTTGAAAAAACAAACAATTTATATTTATAATACTTCCGGAAAGGAATAAAAGAATGAATATTAAAAAAATATTGTTAAAAAGTTTTTTGGGGCTAAGTTTATTAGCAACTTCTGTAAACGCAGAAGAATTTAGAGCAGTTTTCCATGGTTTTTCAAAACATGACATATCTGCTAATCGTTTAGGCGAAAAGTTTAATGAAACAAACTACGGTTTGGGTTTAGAATATAATACATATACGGATAATAACCAGTTTTATTTTTCCTCTTCGGCAAATATAATTAAGGATTCTTATTTTAATCCTTTTTATTTTATGACTGCTGGAATGGAATATAGAACAAAAACATTTATACCTGTATCTTTTGGTATATTAGGTTTAGTTGGTGCAAAAAAATTACAACATTATAATTGGAATTGGAGTTTAAATGCCTATGAGTTGGAATCAGAACAATATTTACCTATGGGTGCAATAATGCCTATAATAAAATTCTACTTTGGTGACGCCACAATTAATTATAGTTATTCTCCATCAGTAGAGTTTAAATATCAGGAAAAAAATGTGCATGTGGTTGGTTTTCACTATGTTTCATTTACATATAAAATATAAAAAAATAGCAAAAATTCAGAAGACTAACGAACTATTGGATTATAACAGATAATTTTATCTGTTATATACCGCAACTAATTCAACTGCGATAATTTCTTTATCGTCTAATTCTAAATCATCATAATTAATAATAAGTTCAGATAAATCGCTTGTATCAAGTGTAATAAATCCCATACCAAAAAAGCTCTTATTATTCATTTCAAGTTCCACTTCATTCCAATCAATTTCATGTTCTTTTACGCTAACTAATGTATTATTAACTTCTTCATCAATATATTTATTTACTTTCAGTCCATTAACAATCATTTGTTTAATATCTTCAACAGATAGTCTTAGTATATAACTATTTTTCTTGTTTTTAAATAATCTTAATGCTTCAATAGTGTATTTCATGATAAGTCCTTTTTTTTTGTAAGTATATTATAACTAATTAGTTCTTAAACACTGCTTAAAAACTAATTTATATTTATCCTAGAATGCTTATAGAAACTTCTTTTAATGAAGAATAATATTCTTTATCTTTGTCATAAAAAACGTAAAAACTGTCAAATATTGGAAACACTTCACGATATGTATTTAAATCATCTGCGTTTATTAAATTCATATTAAATAACTGATTTAAATAGTCATTATATAAATTCCTCATATTTAGAATGTCTATTTGCGTTAAAATGCCCTTATTTAATTGTGATTTGATTTTATCACTATAAACTTTTGATATGCTAATAAAATCATATTTATGAAAAATAAACATTTGTCCAATCATATATTTTTTAAAAGAATTAGATATATTTTCTTCTTTATTAAACTGTATATCTTCTTCTAAATTTTTCATATATATATCATTAACAATATAATTAAAAATACTTGAGATATATTCTGTATTATTATCAGAATATACTATTTCTTTCTTATTTATAAAATCAGATATAGTTAATAAATTATTTTTATCCATAATCAATTCTAAATCACTAGTCCAATTGTTGAATAAAGGAGTATTTGATTTCATATTTTCAAAGTTTTTATCAGTCCATTTAAAGTCTTCAACAAAAAAAGGCATATATTTGGATTTGAAATTTTCAAGAACAGTTAAATCTGTCTTATCTTTGAATAATTCAATATAGTAAGAATCATCGCCTTGTAAGCAATACATAACATTAGCATATAATATATCTTTAATATTATTGTGTTTAACCTTTTCATAAAGTGGGTATATATTTCGTTTTGTAAAATCATAATCTATACCGTCTTCTTTTAATCCATTTACAAAAATCATATCAGCAAACACCATAGTAATAGCTTCACTCATCATTCTATGAATAACATAAGTTTGTTTATATTGCTTTCTATATTCGATATTTTCACGATTATCAAAATCATTCTTATTTTGTAATCCGTCAAAAATTAAATCCGGCATAATAAAATGACACAAATCATGAACAGCAAATGTTATTTCGTGAATATCATCTTTTTTTGGTACTAGTGGGATACCAGCATTTAAGCCGGGTAGCCAATAATTTTTTTCTCTTCTATTCTTAGCAGAACGGAAGAAAGCACCATTGTTTAGTGCTGTATTAAATAAATCAGTAAAACCAAATTTTGTATTTGTAGGCATATTAAGATATTTATTATTTCTAATAAAATCAATAGAATTACCATTAAACTCAATACTATTGTCTTGTTCTTGTGGATTAAAATTAAGGTCTATTTTCTTTTTGTAATACAAAACATCAATTATGAATTTAGATATTAATTCATTACGACCAGAGTTTTTCATATTTCTTTTTCTTAATTCACTATAAGACATACCAAGGTGTGATAAAACGAAAACGCTATCCCAACCAAAAGAAGAACTATCTACACGTTCAAGGTCAATATAACCGTGTATAGGGTTAGATTTATTTAATGTACTAGATTTTGTATTATTCGGTAATGTATAACTAAAAGTGGTTTGATTATATACTAGTTCCATATCAATATCTAATTTCGATTTATTACTAGTATTAGTATTAAAAACATTTGATTCATCCCAAACAACAGCAACAGTGTCTTTTTCAAAATAAGCAGCAAAATCATTTAAATTATCTTCTCTTTTTTTCTGAATTACTTGTAATCCATATATTGAAAATATTTCTTGATATTCTATATACTTATCTTTGTTACTTGTTAATAAAACTATATTTCTCATATGTTAATCCTTTATATTTGTAATAATGTAATGTTTTCTTTCGCTAATAGGCTCAAAATCTTCTTCATTTAAGGTATAAATTATCTTATAATCATCAAATAATTTTAAATAGCGTTCGCCTACCATTAAAATGTAAGGTAATTTATATGCCTTAATAAATGTATTATTAATATATTCTAGTAAAGAATATGGTGGTGCAGACACTATTGCAAATTTGTCAATATCTGCTGGTATATCGAATTCTTTAATATCTGCTTCAAGAAATATTGCACTTTGAAAATCATTATTTTTTTCAAATTCAGTTCTTAGGTTTTTATCTATTTCTAGTGCTATTATATATCTATCTTCATTTGAATACAGTTTTGTAAATTTACCAGTTCCAGCACCAAATTCTAAAATATTTGTATGGTTTAATAAACTTTCGTGGAATAACTTTTTCAATTCTACTTCGGTATTATCTGATATATTTAAAAAATATTGTTCTAAATTTTCTACTGCCATAATTTCCCCTTAAAAAAGATTTAAAATATCTTCATAGTAATAAGCTATGAAAGATATAGTGCTTACCGTGGTCACGATAGATAAAGTTACTGCTAAGATAGTAAATAAGCGCAAATCAATGATAAATTTTGATAAAAAGAAAGTGCTTAATTCAGCTCCCAAAAGAATAGGAACAAAATAGGTCCAAGGCATCTTATATACTAAGAATAAAAGTAAAATCGTAGATAGAAAAGCTGAGAAATATCCAAGCGTTCTAAAAATTTCTTTTATACCTATTAAATGATATTCTTCTCTTTTAAACATCAATTGATTATTAAAAGTTCCAATCCATAAAATAATAACTAATACAATATCCATACTACTCATATTTTTTTCCATTTCCCATTTCATAATATTCTTCAACTGTTTTAATAACCTCCGGATATCTATCTTTTAGCTGTTTCGCAATAATTTCCATTGTTTCTAACATATCTAGTTCAACCCCACTATTACTTATTCTACCAATAAGTGTTTTGTGCCATTCTTTTAAACTCATTGTAATTGTAAATGAAACTGCTTTTGAACCAACATTTAAAAGATTAAAAACTTCTCTATTATTCTTATTTTTTAATAAAAAATCATTTCCATACTTAGCAATTAATTTTTCTCGCATTGTAATATTTTGTAATATAAGTTGCTTTTGAATTTTTATCATTTCATCTGAAGTATCAAATGTAACTAATTTATATAAAGGGTCATTTTGTGCATTAGTTTTTGAAGAAGTTAATCTAGCAACACTTGCTTCATTGTGTGCAATAAATTCTAATTCTGTTTCAACTGCAACACCTGAAATTAAAAAGGTAACGTATTCATCGTTATAAACCGATAAATGTTGAAACTTATTGACCATATTTGAATTAAGTCTATTTGTTAAATCTTTTTCATCTTTAAAAGATAAATAAGTAATTCGACTATTGAATTCAGCACTTTGTTCTGCATCTGTGTTTTCGATATTTATATTCATTGTATCAAAGATAAGTTTTGCTGTATCTGTGAGTGAAGATACTTTTGTAATTGCCACACCTGGTTTTGTAATAAATAAATTATCTAATACTGTTCCGCCGGTTGAAGTGATAAGTTTAATATGATTTTTTTTGAAAGAGTTCAATGTATTTCCTTACTAGGTTGTTTTTTGTAAGTACATTATTTCGTATTTACCAAAAATTATACCTAAGTATTACTTAAATATATATTAATTTTTTGATAAATATTAGTATTTAATCTTTTTTAATGATTTTATCAAATACCGTATAATTTGGGTGGTATCTATTAAATGCTTTTACATCAGAATGTGAAGTTGCATAGTAATAGTCATTGCCGTCTTCATTTACAATACATTCAATAGCACAAGCAACACCAGCACTTCTTGACATACCAGCATGACAATGAACTAAAAACTTGCTATCTTTATTTTTTTTAATAAAATCAAAAATATTTTGACCTTGCTCTTTACTTAATGGTTTATAGCTACCAATTTGTTCTTCAATATCCCAAAATTGAAGTTCTAAAACGTCTTTAAAGCCACTAATATGTTCTGGTTTATGTAATTGTGCGTCTGGGTCATGAATTGCTATTAAAACAGTGTTTGCTTTGTCGATAACATCTTCTTCGCTTAGTAATATAAATTCTTGTTTTCCAACAATACCTTCAAAAAGGTCATTTTTTAAATATGGTTTTAATACATCTAAACTAAAATCATCCCAGTTGAAATCGTCTGGTGTTCTGTTCATATTTTTTTTCATAGTTACAAGCCTTTATATTTTTAGTAATATATTATATCAAAACAATGCTTAAGGGTGGTTTAAAAATTTCAATTTGAATAGAGGATAAATGTATATAATTGTAGAAGGAAATAGAATAATAACTATTTCAATTAAGAAATAGTTATATTGTTGTTATAGTGCGAAACTAAAAGCGTTTAAAAGCGTAGCTTTTATTGTCGTATCTAGTTCAGTGTCAGCTGACATTTTTTTAATAAACTCTGATACATAATTATCCATAGTATAATCTGTTCCATATTCACTTAAAAAAGTTACTAAATTTGCTTCTGTATAATCTGAACCAGCAGCTGTGCTACTAGACAAAGCAATAAAAGCAATAGAAGCTATTTGTGCTTTTTTCTCTTCAATAGCATCATTTATAACTTTTAAAATATCAAGTTTTTGAATTTCATCTATTGAGGAATTATTAATAGTATTTATAATTTCTGTTATAGTCATATCTTCTTTTAATCCTAATTCTGTTATAGCTGCTAAAAGAAATGTATTTGTAACTTGTTCAGTTAAATTAAGTTTTAGTAAAAATGCAATTGCATTTGTATAATTTTCATTTTCATTGTTATTTAATATCATTCTTTTCTTAATTTTAAATAATACTCTATCTAGCAAACCAACATTAGAAGCACCAATAGCTTTTAGTTTAACTTCTACTTGTGCTATATTATCATCTGTTGTAATTGCGGCATCTTGAAAAATAATAACTAAATCTGCTAAATCTGCTATACTTAAATCTTCATTTAATTCTAAAATATTAATCATTTTAATAATAACACGATTTTCTGCTGTATATAAATTATCTATTGCATTGTAATTTTGATTTAAGATAATATCTTTTAAGTCACTACCTAAATCACCACCTATTGATTTAATTCTATTTACTTCTGTAACTAAAATATCTCTTTTTTCTTCCAAAAGTAATTGTTTTCTTTCCATTTCTTCTAAAGTATCTTCATTTTCAAAAGATACAGAACTAATTATATTTTTAGCTTGTGTTTTTATATTTTCAACGTCTGCTAATGTATTGTCAAAAACTGTGCCTTCTAATATATCATTAACATTACTTGCAGTTCCATCAAATCCTTCTGCTAATTTAAGTTGAATTCTTCTAATATTTTCAAGTCTTTCAATTTTTGTATTTGAAGGTAATGCTTCTGCTAAAATTTCTAAAGATTTTTGTAATTTTAATGCTTCTTGATAAGCTTTCTTGCTACTAGACTTCAAAATATCTTTTGTAATATCTGTTGTTTTTAATCCTAATGATTTAGCTACCTTTTCAATTTCTACTAATGCTTGTGAATTTTTAACAATTTTAATTGCAGCAATAGTTGTAAGTGCATTCATATTGATTATTTCTTCATCTGGAGTTAATGGAGCTTTTAATATACCTTGGAATGGTTTATTAGAAGCTGTGTCAATACCACCAAATGCTATAATTCTAACTGTTTCACGCTGTGCTTCAGTTAAACTTTTTATAGGTAAAGAATATTTACCGTTATTATCACTTAAAACAGATACCTCATTTGCCTCACACAAACTATTATTATTAACGTCTAAACATATAGTTGCACCTGATATATAACCATCAACTGCTGACCCTTTAACACTTGTGACAACTGTATCTTTAATACCTTTTCCACCACTACATCCTATAAATGATGTCGCTAATACAATACTAGCAACTATTGATAAACTTTGACCTTTAATTTTCATAATTATTCCTTTTAATATTATTAATGTTTTAATTATAAATAATTTAATTAAAAAAGTATCTTAAAATAGTTATTTGTATAGACTTAAAAAGAATAAATTACTTCCAAATATTTTTTAATTCTTCTTCATTCATATCTATTGTATATTTTTTAAATTGTTTTTTTTGATATTCTGTTAATGTATCTTCATATTCGTAAAAAAAAGAATTCAATTCTTTGTTCATATCTTCACCAACGATTGCCTTTTTAGTATCTTTGTAATAAATATTTTCTTTAATCCATTTATAAAAATTTGTTTTATTTTTATAAACTAATTTATATATATTTTCTGCTTCTTCCGCCTTGAATATCTTTTCGCCACCAGCTTTATATAATAAGATTTTATCTTTTCTACTTTTAATATTTATATAATCATACTTTGGAACTTTAAAATCAAATCCTACTAAAATGGTAGTCCAAAAAGTTCTAAACATAAATTCTTTTAAATCAGTATTATCATCTTGTTTAATTTCAAAGGTGACACTAGATATTTTTCTACTTTGTTTATTTTTAGTTAATTTTATATTTAAATCAGTTTTATTATTAATTTCTTCGATAGGTTCAATTATTACTTTTTTAAGAAAATCTTTAGTTAATTTATATTGGTTATCTTCAATACCTGAAAAATATCTTAGTTCCTCAATTGTGAATTCAATTTTACCAATTTTTCTATAATCCATAGCTAGTTCATATAACCATAATGAATGTTTTCCATTTAAATTCTTTTGTATTGATAAATCTAATTCTGCATATACAAAATTTCCCTCACTCATTTTCTGTGAAATTAGATTAAATAAATCAGGATGAAAGGAATATTCTATTTCTTCTGTTTCTGCAATATATTTCCAACCACTAATAAAACCAAAAGTAGCTTCTGTCCATACTTTACCATTAACCACTAAATCAGACACTCTAATTAATTTAGAGGATAAATTATCTAAGTTATCTTTAATTAATTTATTATTTGTTATATTCATTTTTTCCTTTAACTCTCCAAAAGAAGTTTTGAATTTTAGCACTTTAATTTCTGACGCTTCTAAAAAAGCAGTTTGAAATAATTTTTGCTCTATTTGTTTGCTATCAGTATCCTCAAATATATTATCTAAGGTAATTTCATGATTATTATTATATTCTTCTTGTTTATCTGATAAACTTTTATTTTCTAAAACGCGAATAACTTCTTTTTTTTGTATATATAATTCAATCATCACTTTATTTAAAAGAAAGTTGAAAATTTTATGTTCTTGTTCTTTTAATTTGTTTCTAATTTGTATTAATCCACTTGCTTTCTTTAAATACTTCATTTTTACCTACATTGTTGATATTTTTTCGCTATTCTATAATAAAAAAGGACTTTTGTCAAGTAAAGTCCTACTGGTATAAAATAAGTCCTATTTAGGTATAAAATAAGTCCCACATCCTATAAAATAAGTCCCCATATGGTATAAAATAAGTCCCATTTAGCTTTTTTTGACCACGATAAAAGACCTATATTAAGGTGTTTGAGACCAAACTTTTTTTCGCTAAAGAATAGTATAAAGAATAAATTAAAGAATAGTATTAATTATGCTGTAAAAAAGGCAGCACTTAGCAGTGGGCTAATAACATAGTTATTTTATTCCTTATATTTTATAAAAAACTCCATAATTATCATTAAATATTAATCATTTTGCTATAAAATAAGTCCTATTTAGAATTTCATATGTAAAATAAGTCCCAGTTAGCTATAAAATAAGTCCTATTTAGGTTAAAAAATAATAAAAATAATAGAAATAACTCTCTTTTTTGGATAAAAAAGCCATATATTTCATAAAACTTGTATTATTTCTCTTATTCTCTCTTATATTCTCTTATATTTATTAAATAAACATGTGGTATAAAATAAGTCCCATTTAAAAAAACAAACAATAAATATATTATAGGATACTTGTATATATAAGCAATATTTAAGCTAATTAAAGATATAATAAATTATCAAAACAAAAGGCTTAATAATATGATTTTTTCATCATCAAGTAAAGATAAAGTTAGAGAATATAAAACATTGCTAGGTAAAAATATCACTATAATCGACGATGGTAAAGACTTACCAGAAGTAAATGGAACTATGGACGAAGTAATAGTTCATAAATCAATAGACGCTGGTAAAGGTATGCTAGTAGAAGATACTATTCTAATTATAGACGGTATAGAAGTAGTAACAATTCGTTGGAATCAAGAAGATAAAATGAAAAATGCTAAAACTGCACAATGGGTTGTATCACTAGCTTATAATGACGGTGAAAAAATATTCGTTTATCGTGGTATTATAAATGGAACAATTGTAAGTCCAGTTGGCACAGGTTTCGGTTTCGACCCATATTTTTTACCAGAAAATTCAGAATTAACTCTAGCTCAATTAGACCAAAGAGGTAAAAAAGAAGCTTATTCAGCTAGAAAATTAGCTGTAATAAAATTGCAAGATAAAAAACCAGTTATAGTTAGTGCTATTGCAGATATTCCAACTTGGATTGGCGACTATCAAAAAGATTAAAGGTTTAAATGTATTATGAAAACATTGGCAGAATTAAAAATAATTAAAAAAGTAATTCTATTCAAAAGAACACTAAATCCTTATTCTATTCAATTTATTGAGAAAGCCGAACGTGATTTAGAAAATAATACTTTGAATTATGGAAAAATAGAAGCTTATATAGAACTAAATAGAGATAGCGTATCTTTGATTAAAGATATAAGATATATCCAAGAAGTTGGCGTAATAGACAATATTCTAAAAGAAATAGAAAAATATTTTTCTCTACTAGATTATATTGTAATTATAGAAAATATATCAGGAACTAGTGGTTTTAAAATATCCATTACAGATGTATAATTAAAAAGGAATAAAAAATGAAAAATACAAATGGTCACGTTATTGGTGCATTAAAAAGAGACCTTTATATTATGGTGTTTAAAAGATGTGATGATAAAGAAAAACTAACTAAATTATTTCATGAAAAAGAAAAAGCAGATAGTTTTTTATTGGAATTACAATCTGAATTACAAAAAGAAAATGAAGATTTATTAGAAAATTATGGAAAGTTACCAATCGGAAATCATTCTGAAATTATTTTAGTATCTGGTAACACGAAGATAAACAGATATGATTTAACGCTTAAAGAAATGGCTACTTGTTTAGAAATGTTTACTTTAAACTAACTCCAAGAAAATAATATTCTTTTATAATTGTTAAAAGGATATTACATGTCAGTAATCAGTAGAACAGATAAATTGGGTGAAAACCAGGAACTATTTGAGAATAAAGAAGGTTTTATAATATATCGTTTAGACGAAGATTATTGTGAAATAGATTTTATTAGAGTAGATAAAGATATGTTTCGTAATGGTAGTGGTTCTAAATTACTTCAAGAATTCAAATTATATATGATTAAATCACATAAAGTTACAGAATTTACGTTAGATGCAGTTGTCCAAAATGAGAATATAATGTCTCTAGATAAATTAATTGCATTTTATAAAAAGAATGGTTTTGAAGTTTCAGAACGATTTGAAATGGATGAAGTAGAGCGTGCTATTATGTTTCAAGAGATACAATTAAAAAAAGAAAAAGTTCCTACTATTACTCCCACAAATATAATAAAATAATTCTATAATAATATATATAAAAACTTTATCTTTTATAATTAATATAAAAGTTAAGGAATATACATGTCAATACAAAATTTACGAAAAGATTTTGCAGAATATACAGAAAAACATAAAAGCACTATAATAGTTTATGTAATAAGTGTGATTTTATATATAATTATTAATATATTCGATGGTTATAAAGATTTTTCAGATGTATTTATGGTTTCTTTATTTTTTGGTGTTCCGACTTCACTTGGTGCATATGCAATAAGACTACTAAAAACAGCAAGGGTGGAAACAGTAACAGTTGTATCAAAACAGAGGAATCATTCAAGAAGTTCTGGTTCAGCTGGTGGTGGAATTTACTATAATTATAAATATGAATTAGAAAAAGATGGTGAAGTAATAAATACTTATAGAACAAACACAGCTTATAGACAAAACTTTATAAATTTCAGGGTTGGTGCAAAAATAAAATTATTAATAGAAGCTGATAATAAAACTGTTACACCTAAAAGATTAGCATTGGCATTCATTGTTTTCGCATTTATTCAGATAATTATTTTTATGTTAGTAGTAAAACAACTTTAAGTTTAAATTAATATAAACAAAAGTATTATTAATTTCAAATTAACAGGAATTAATATGTGCATACAAAATTTACAATTTGTAATATTTTTTACAGTTTTGACAATACTTTTTTCATTCACAAAAATCATACCTAAATCGCACAATTAATTTCTCAAATATTTAAAGAAAATATACATTTTTGATATAAATTATGATATAATTCAAAAAATTAAGGAATATAAATGAAAGTTCTAGTTGTAGACGATTCCTCTACTATGCGTAGGATAATAAAAAATACATTGAAACGTATTGGTTATGCTGACATAGTAGAAGGTGCAGATGGTATAGAAGGGTTAGCTGGTTTTAATAGTAATGACGTTGATATTGTGATAACAGATTGGAATATGCCAAATATGAATGGTCTTGATTTAGTTAAAAAAATTAGAGCTATAAATAAAGATGTCCCTATTATAATGGTTACAACAGAAGGTGGAAAAGGTGAAGTTATTACTGCTTTAAAGGCTGGAGTTAATAATTATATTGTTAAACCATTTACACCACAAGTTTTAAAAGAAAAACTATCAGCTGTTTTGGGTGTAGTTTAAGATGCGTGTAGCATTATGTATTTCAGGACAATTGCGAGGTTTTGAAAAAGCTTATGCATCTGTAATGAAATATATTATAGAGCCTTTAAACCCAGATGTTTTTATTCATACTTGGGAAAATATAGGTGTTTCAAATAATATTCATAGACGAACACTGCCCAGTCCTATCGAAAGTTATTTAACTCATAATGATAAAAAAGATTTAACTAACTTTACAGCGACCTTTCCAAATTATATGAACAGATTAGAGCAAAATAAAATAATTACTCCAGAAAAATTACAAGAAATGTATAATCCCAAGAAATTTGTCATCGAAACAGAACCAGAAATAAAAGATTATGATAATTTTTTTAATGTATCTGTTCCAGAAAAATTACAAGAAAAAGAACCAAAAAGCCAGTGGGCCAGACAATTGTTTTATAAAATATATGAATGTAATGAACTTAAAAAGTCAGTTGAAAAAGAAGAAAATTTCAAGTATGATTTAGTAATAAGGCTTAGACCTGATTTATCTATTGGTGGTTCAATCGATTTAGATTTTTTAAATAATTCTTTATATTACAGAATAAGGACTATTGACCCATCTTATCAAATATCTGACCAGTTTTTTTATGGTGATTCCTTAACGATGGATAAAACTTGTGACCTATTTAAAAATATAAATACACTTTGGTCTGATTATTCCAATAATAATAGTCATCATAAATATTATTGGGCAGAAGGATTGTTTTATACTTATATGAAGAAATCACATCCAGATATTAACTTATATTCATATAGAACAGAAGCAAGTGATAAAGCAAGTAAATATCAATTATTGGATAATTCAATAAAATTCAAATATATAGAAATAAAAGACGAATTATTTAAAGATATTTTATTAATAAAAGATGAAAAAATAAGAAAAAAATATATAATGGCTTTATCTCTCTCATTATCAATGTATTCAAAAAGTGAAGAGCCTAAAAATATTCTTAAATTATTAGAAGAGTTTGAAAGATTAACACAATCAAAATCAAATTATACTATATCTTTATATCATAAAAAAACTTCTAATCCAAAAGAAGCAATAAATTATGCGAAAAAGGCTATTGTTGATTACCCTATTTCGGATGATATCATACAATATCTAGGAATTATGTTATATGAACAAAAACAATATTTGGAAGGAAAACAATATTTATTAAAATCAATAGAGTTAGGCGATGAATTTAAAAGAGAAAACATTAGTTCAAAATGGAAAACATATCATATTTTAGGATATATAGAAGAACAACTTGAAAATTATGAAACTTCTTATTTTTATTTTATAACAGCACTCTCTCTTAAAAAAAATGAAGCATCTTCTTTTTATAGGGCTGGCAAAATGTTATTTATGTTGGATAGATTTAAAGAATCTATTTATTATTTTAAAGAGTGTTTAATAATAAACAAAAAACATGATGGTGCTATATATTTTTTATCGTTAGTATATTTTAAAATAAAAATGTTTCAAAATTCTTCTAGTTTATGTCGTGAATTCATAGGAAATTTAGAATCTCCAAAAAAAGAAGCAATAAAAATGATTCCAATATTAGCAATTGTCACCTTCTATCGTAATCAAAAAAAAGAAGCAATTGATATATTTAAGCTATATTTAAAATACAAGACGGTCCCAAAAGAAATAATTTTTGATTTACTCTCTACATTAATAAAATTAAATGAAAAACAAATGATTGCGGAATATTCTAAAATTGTAATAAAAAAACACCCAAAAATGATTAAAGAAATAAAAAAAATAACAAAAGGACATATATAATATGAAAAATTTAATAATTGATTTAGATAACACACTAACTGTGGGTGAAACGTCGGATTATAGAAATGTTAAGCCAAATATTGATTCTATTAATACATTAAAAGAATATAAAGAAAAAGGTTTTAAGATTACTATTTTCACTAGTAGAAATATGAGAACTCATAAAGGAAATATAGGTGCGATTAATGTTCATACACTTCCAATTATTTTAGAATGGTTATCAAGATATGAGGTTCCTTTTGATGAAGTAGTAGTTGGAAAACCGTGGTGTGGAACTGAGGGGTTTTATGTTGATGATAAGTCAATAAGACCTTCGGAATTTAATTCATTATCATACGAAGAAATTCAAGAATTATTAGATAAAGAAAAATAAATGATATTAATAACATCTGCAAAATATATAAATCCTGAACTTGAAGCAGAATTTGGTAAGATACCACCATCTTTTTTACCACTTGGTGGAAATAGACTATTTGAACACCAATATAAATTATTAAAAACAAATAATGAAGAAAAGATTTATATGTCTTTACCACAAAGTTTTTCTATATCAAACTATGATATGGAAAAAATATTAAAATTAGGTATAGAGCTTATATTTGTTCCAGATGGATTAAGTTTAGGAAAATCTTTAAGTTATGTCTTTAATATATTATTACCTATAAACGAAGGTATTTCTATTTTGCACGGTGATACCTTATTTAATAAAATAGAAAATACAAAAATCAATAATAGTATAATGATATCACAAGAATTTTCAAATTATGATTGGACTTATATTAGTGTAGATAAAAAACCTATATTAAATATTAAATCAATCAATATAAAAGACTTAGATAAGTATATTATTAGTGGTTATTTTAATATTGATAATCCATATGGTTTTATGAAAGCATTAACTATTAGAAATTATTCATTTAATGAAGCATTAAAACTTTATAGTGAAGAAAACCCTTTTGAATTAATTATAAATGAAGGATGGCTTGATTTTGGATTAAGCACAAATTATTTTCATTTTAGAAAAAACTTTACAACTGAACGTGCTTTTAATTCTTTAATTATAAAAGATGGATATGTAATAAAAAGTAGCGTAAAAAAGAATAAATTAAAATCAGAAATAAATTGGTTTAAAAATTTTCCAAATGAATTAGATTTATATATACCTAGATTTAATTATATGGACGAATATAATTACAAGACAGAATATTTATATTTAAGTGCATTGAATGAATTGTATGTGCTAGGAAAATTACCGAAATATGTATGGAAAACTATATTTGAATCTATTAGTTTATTTTTAAATAAACTTCACGCTATAAAAGATAAAAATATTATAGATTTTAATTATAAAAAGAAAACATTGTCAAGAATAAATGAATTTGCTATTACCGAAAAATTAGATATAAGAACTGAATGGTTAATAAATGGGGTTAAAGCTCCTTCAATTTTTGATATAATTGAAGATTTAGATAACTTTATGACTCCAAATGAAAAAGATGAAAATAGTTTTATACATGGTGATATTTGTTTTAGTAATATTATGTATGATTTTAAATCAAATCAAGTTAAAGTTTTTGACCCACGCGGTATAGACTTTTCTGAAAAAATTACAGTATTCGGTAAGTCAGAATATGATTATGCAAAATTAATGCATTCTTGCATTGGCTTATATGATTTCATTATATCTGGTTATTATAAATTAGATATAATTCAGAATTATGAATTAAATTTTGAATTAGAAATATCACAAGAAATTATAGAAATTCAAGAAATTTTTAATAAAACTTTTGGGACAACAGATAAATTATATGCAATAATGATACATTTATTTTTATCAATGTTACCTTTACATAGTGATAATAAAAATAGACAATATGCACTTCTTGCTAATGCGTTTAGGTTATATAAAGAATTAAAAAAGGACTAATAATGACGATAATATTTCCAATGGCTGGATTAAGTAGTAGATTTACAAATGCGGGTTACGATAAGCCTAAATATATGCTAGATATAGATGGTAATACAGTTTTTTTTCATGCTGTAAACAGTTTTAAAAATTATTTTAAAGATAATAATATAGTGTTTATTTACAGAGATACAAATGATACAAGAAATTTTATAGAAACTGAATGTAAAAAAATGAATATACAATCATTCCAATTAATAAAATTAGAAACAGAAACAGAAGGTCAAGCTCATACTGTTTCATTAGGGTTAGAGGAAGCAAAGATAGATAAAGAAGAATCTATTTTAATATTCAATATTGATACCTTCCGTCCAAACTTTAAACTTCCTAGTAATATAGACTTTAATAAAGCAGACGGCTACTTAGAAGTATTTGAGGGTGTAGGCGATAATTGGTCTTTTGTATTACCAGAAGAAAATTTACCACAAAGGGTAAAAAGAACAACAGAAAAAGAAAGAATATCCAATTTATGTAGTAGTGGGTTATATTTTTTTAAAAAATATGAAGATTTTAATAAAATATTTACAAATCTTTTCGAAAAAGATATTAGAATTAAAAACGAATTCTATATTGCACCAATGTATAATGATATGATAAAATTAAATAAAAAAATATATTACTCAAAAATAAAAATGGAAGACATTATATTTTGTGGAACACCAGATGAATATAAAGAAATATTAAAAGAAATTTAAATTAAGGCAGTATAAAGGTATATTTTAGTATAATATACCTATAAAATAGAAGGTATTTAATATGAATAATTTAACACAAACACCAGCAGATAATAATAAAACATTTATAATGTATGCTTTTTCAATTGTATATATAACCGTTTTTTTATATATATTTTATCAAGCATTAGAAGAAAATTATCCAGATATTTTAACTAGCACTAATTACACTTATACAAAATAATAAAGGATATAGAATGGAATTACTTCATAATAAAATCACCAGCAAAGCTTTTCTTCAGTCACTATTTTGCGTTCAAAACGAATGGCACCAACATAGTGTATTAGTTCACACATTACGCGTAACTTATTATGCAGTTAAGGGTAGTGGAATAAAATTCTTTGCTGCTGGGTTTTTTCATGATATAGGAAAGCCATATACAGCTTTCAAAAAAGATGAAGATGATATTAAATATAATGAATGGAGTTTCACAGACCACGAAGAAAAAAGTTATCAAATTATTAAAAATTGGCCATTTTTAAGTGAATATACAAAACTTATCGTTCGTTATCATTATTTAATTAGAGACATTAAAAAAACTAAAGATAAAAATCCTGAAAGACATAAAGAAAAAAAAGCTATTTGGGATAGTTTATCAAAAGAAATGCAAACTGACCTTAAAGAATTTATTCAATATGATGATATGGGTAAAGGTAAGAGAAGAAGATAATGAATATTAGAAAAAAAATAACTACAAAAGAAATGACTTCCAAAACATTAATTTTTGGTGGTGCTGGAAGTGGAAAAACTACCTTAATGTTACTTGCTTTAAAAGATAAAATAAAATTAGGTGAAGGTATTACTTTTATAGACGGTCGTGCGGATAAAGTAGTTGTCTCTGATATAAAAAAACTTGCTATTGAAGCTGATAGATTAGAAGATTTTGTTTATTATGACTATTCTAATAAAGATAATAAAATAGATTTCAAAAATATAATAATAGATAATAAAATATTAGTAATTTCGATACCATTAACAAAATTATCTATTTCTAGTGCTATTACAAAATCAACAAATGTATTAAATGACATACTTAAATATGCAATGAATAATAAAAACATTAACAAACATACTTTTTTATTTGATACTTTTGGTTATTCGATTACGAATAAAATAGAAAATTTATTAACAATATTATCTCAAAACAATTCTTTGATAATGTCTATTGATATATTAGATAAACTGGAAGAAACACCAAATCAACTTAATTCTAAATTAATTAATTATTTTGACACAATTATTTTTTTAAAATTAACAGACGCTAAAACAGCACAGTTAGCTATGAATTTATCAACATATGATAATGACATCAAAAATATCCCTAGTTTTAATAATCTAGCCTCTTTTAAGTTAGGTGAAGGAATTGCATTATCTAATCTTATACAGGATTAGACAATATAAATCTAGCTTCTTTACGATATTTTCTTCTTTCTTTTTTATTATACTTTGGATTTTCAATCACTATCAAATCTTCATTTAATCGCATACTAACATCATTTAATAATAATGCTTGATAACCCATTACACGTGGTGTAAATCTTCTAATATCAACATCAAAGCTTCTTTTATTTTTTAAAGATTTTTTTAAATTACTAGCATCTTTTAAGATAGATTTTTCTAACTTATTTCTCCAAAATCTTTTTGATTTCAATTCTTTCTTACTTATTTTATCAAAATCAAAAGTAGTTTCCATATCTTGATATAAACCATATTTAAATAATATTGTAACTTTTTTCATAATCTACCTTTTTTATTATTATATATTGCAATGCCTTAAAAACAGTTTAAGCATAATAATGCTATTATCTTAATAAAGGTAATTAAAGATGAAAAGAAAATATATTCTTCAAAATATGAATAACAATACTTATTATGATGGTAGTAAGATACCATTTAATCAAATAACAAATGAAAATTTCACAAACGAAATATATTCAGCTTTTACATTTAACACGAATGAGGATGCAGAAGATATCCTAGAAAAATTAACACATGATACATATGGAATATATACTATTAATAAAATATATATAAAGAGTAGGAAGAAAAAAAATGAAAAATAAATTCATATTACAATCAACTGGGTTCAAAACTTCTTATTTAGAAGAAGTAGCAAGAACATTAAATAGACTAAATATAGAGTGGCATGATTTTGGCGTTATACCTAGCGAAAACATTATAACAAATCTGGAAAATATATTATCACCTAATACTAGATTTATAGCACGTGGTGGAACAAAATTTTTATCTCTATTAGAAACTAATAAAGATTTAGAATTACTAAATCCTAATTTAACAAAAGAACAGATAGAAATAAAAGATTTATATCTAAAAAAATTAATAAATAGTATAGATTATGATGTAGAACGATTTGACCAAGAATACTATTCAAAATTAGGGTTACCTTTATTAAATGGTGATGCACAATATATAAAGCTGGAAAAACTTTTATATTATACTATGGAAAATGACCATTTTGTAAAACCTTCAAAAGATTTGAAAGCTTTTAATGGTGGAATTATATATTCAGACGAAACATTAATGAATTATTTAATGCGAACACCTCATATGAATATAGACACTATAAAAGAAGAAACCGTAGTATTAGCTCCAGTTCAAAAAATATATTCTGAATATAGGTTTTTTATGTATAAGAACAATATTTTAGGTTCGTCACGATATATGTTAAACGGGGAAGTAATGCCAGATGTTAATGTTCCAGAATATATGAAAGAAGCAGCAATAGAATATGCTAAATTATACACACCTAATGATTTGTATGTAATAGATTTAGGAGATACTGATAATGGTGTTAAAATAGTAGAATATAATTGTTGGAATGCTTCTGGATTTTATCATTGTGATATCCAGAATATAATAGGTCAGGTAAATGATATAAAATCATAACCTGAGTAGAAAGAAAATATTTATTTAGATTTTCTTTCTAAATAAATGTGTATTTTTTTCAGTAAGAAGTTCTTGAACTAAATTTTTAGGACAAAGTTCAGTAGCACGCCAAATTCCAGAAGGACAACGCATTTCTAACTTATCTTTTTTTACTAATTTTTTAATTTTATAGAAGTCTAAACATTCTTCTATAGGTTCGAAATGAATATCATTCACATCGATATCATGTTTGCAAAATAACGTTTGTGCGTCATTTGTATGAGATTTAGAACACCAGTTAGGATAACCTTGAACTGTATAATTAATTTTTTTGTTGTTTTCAAATGTCACTTCTAGTGCATAGAAACCAGCAATTCTTAATTCTTTTTTTAAGACAAAAGACACACGTCCTTTGCCATATATTAAAGAAAAAACATCTTCGTTAAGTTTGATTTTTGAAAAGTAAGCCATATTTTGAGTCCTTATATTTTTATAGGAGAATTATAACAAAAGTAACCTTACAGTTTGTTTAAATTCAGGTTTTTAATTATATTTATAATTTAAGATACACATTTTTCTTTTTTGTTTAAATTTTCTGATTTCAAATCAGTTATATTTACAATATTTTTATGATTAAACATATTAGAAATTCGTTTGTCTAACTTTGCAACAGCTAATAGTTTAGTGCTAGAAAGGTTTGTTAATAGTTTAGCCTCTGCCATAGACATTTTATCAAGATTATCATGAATATAGTCTATCAATCTGTTAGTAACTCTTAATTCCATATTTAGCATATCAACTTTCTCATAAAATACTTTATTACAATCATTACAAGTATATCCTTTTGTGTGAATCCATAAATTACGAACTCTATTATCTTTGTCTGGTGCATCAAAGAAGTTTATATTATCCGTATGCGTATGTTTGATATTTTTAGAGCCACAAGAACAAGTTTTTGATTTCCCGGTTGCAACTAAATCATAAAAACTATAAGTCGCATTATTAGACGACGGTTTAATAGATACTGCACATTTATCAATCTTAACACCGTATAAGTCTAAAACAGGCTTTTCTTGTCTATTTTTAACAATATCAATAACTGTTTTGAATGTAATACCATTATTTTTCAAATTCATCATTTTATTATATCTTTTTGGTGTAAGAATAGCAGAACTAACGAATCTATCATTTTCTTCCATATGAATTCCAAAAGCACAATATTCACAACCAGTTCTACTTCGTGCCGGAATAAAATGACCTTTAACTGTTCTATCGTAATAACATTCAGCAAATCTAATATTATTAATAGTTGCATAATCCCAAATATCTTGTTCTTCCCAACCAGTAGTTAAAAATGGATATACTTTTTTATCGCTACCACCAAATAAAGCTAACTGTTTTCTTAAATTACTTTCGTCTTTCATTAAAGCAATAACTGGTTTCATACCATTTTCTTTACCCCATTTTTCTAATGGGTCTTTTTTTAGAATAGCACAACATTTGTGTGTTACATCAAAATCAAATTCAGCTAAATATCTCCATTTTAATGGAAGTTTCCCACTTTTCTTTTCGCCAGCACCGTCTAATCTACGACTTCTAGTCTTCCAACCATTAGTGTGTTTTAATTCGTTAACCTTTTGACTAACTTCTTTTGAAGCAACTGGAAAGCCATGTTTTTTTATAACTTGTGAAAAATTTAATTTAGGGGTTACATGAATAACGTCTTTAAATGTTTTAATATATTGCATTACGTCATAAATTTCATTAGTAGTGTTTGAAAAGACTATTTTAATGTCAGGATAAATAGATTGAGCAATATGCATCATAATACGGCTATCTTTACCACCGGAAAAAGAAATAAAAATATTTCCGTCGTGTTTCTCGTATTGTTCGATAATGATTTTTTTTGCTGCTTCTACTTTTTCTGTTAATAACATTTTTAAGTCCTTTTCTTTTATGTATATATTATACAGTATTAAACCTTATGGGCTGCTGAATATTATATACATATTAGGATATTTAAATATTAATAATTTGTTATTTTCCAATCTTTATTATCTTCATCATATGTAAATGTAAAATTCCATTTAGAAGCATAAGGGTAAGCTTTAACAGTTGTGTTAAATACTTTTAAATCAATATAATTACAATCAGCACTTCCATATCGATTAATTAGATTATTTGATACATTACTTAATTCTTCTAGTGATAAAGAATTAATCCAATCTTTTTTTTCACCTTGAAAATGTCTAGAAAGTGTTTTAATATCACCTTTTTTTAATAAATTACAATTTATTTTTGCAATATTAGTTTCTGTATGTTTTTCTGTTTGAATATCAATATTATTAGCACTCAAATTAAATATTGAAAATAGACCTGTTAAAAAAATTATTTTTTTCATTGTGTTTCCTTTGTTTGTTGTCTATTTATTATAATGGAAAATAAAATATATATTTGTTTATCATTTTAAAATATTAATATTATAATAAGAGTATGAAAATATCAAATATATTAAGCTTATTAGCTATACTGTTGTTAGGAACTGGTTGTTCTATGAATTTAAATGTAGAACCTGAAAAAAATATAAAAGGTGAAATTTGTTATGATGGAGTTAATCCTGAAACAAAAGAGTGTTTTTTTGATGATAGAGAATATGAGACATACTATTTTGGTTATCCAATAGGGGAAGGTTGAATAATAGGGAAAGCTAAGTTCCCTAATATAAAATTTATTTAACTAATGATTTTCGAATAAATTCAGAAACAATCATAGGGCAAACATTTTTAAAACTATTTTTAACTAATACTGGGCAGTGCTTCATTTTAAGTCCTTTAATTTTTATAACTCTATTATAAGTAGAAATAGAAATTATTCTTCTATTATACTATTTTAATTCTTAATATAACCTAATCATTAGACATATCAACCATATCTGAATTACAACTAAATCCAAAACATGATTCTATACCTTGTTTTTGATAAAAAGAAACCAATTTAGATAATCCTTTTTCATCATAATCTTCATCTTCTTCATCTAAATCATAAGAAGCGGTTAGTGCTATTTTATTTATACCACGCTGTTTTAATTCTTGAATAAAATCACTTAAAAATTCACTTCCTAAGCCTTTACCACGGTTGTCTTCATCGACGTCTATTCTTTCTATATAGCATATTTTAACATTCTCTAATGTATCTTCTAAGTCTGTATCGTTTTCTTCTGCTTCTTCTTCTAATTGGTTATATAAGTCCGGAAATAACATTTCCATATCTAATACAAAATCGTTACCATCAGATATTATATATTCTATCCTAACATATTCTGTCTCAAATTCTTCTTCGCCATTCTCGAAACTATTTTCACTAAAGTCAATCATTCTAAGTCCTTTGTTTTTTTGTAAGTATATTATATCAACAAAACACTTATATACTGCTTAATATTTTTAATACGATATAAAATATGATATAATACTTGCATTAAATACAAGGAATAAAAAATGCAAGAACAAATAGAAAAAGAAGAAGTAGTTTTTACGGGAAACAAACATGCTATATTAATAGAAGGTGAAACATATAAAATATTTGAAAGATTTAAAAGTGGTGGTGTTAGAGTTTATACAGGAACAGGATTTGCTGGAATACCAGACGGAGATTTCAAATCTCTAAAAAAAGTATAAAATAATAATGCTAACATTGTGGTTTAATGAAAATTGTTCTAAATCAAAAAAAGCAAAAGAAATATTGATAAATAACAATGTAGAATTTGTTACAAAAAATTATTTAACAGATAAAATAACATATGAAGAAGTATCTTTCTTATTTAGACATTGTGTTGATGATTTATCTTTATTAATTAGAACTGATAGTGGATTAACAATAAACGAGATAAATCAATTAAGTGTTATAGATATGATGGAATACATATTAAAGACACCCTTAGCCTTACAAAGACCTTTAATTGTAACAACAAATAAAGTTTATATAGCAAGGACGGAAGAGATAATTATAGATATAATTAAAGATATAGAAATAGTTTAATATTTCTATATCTTTAATTTAGCAGCGTTCTAAAACTGTATTTCCGCTATTATCTCCAGAATTATTATGTAGAAAAGTTAATAATTCCTGGTGTTTTTTATCTCCCATTTTTGGGTCGATATCATCTCTAAAAACTAATTTCAAATGTGCTTTAATCATCTTAAGTTGTTCTGGTGTAATTTCTTCTGGATTTGATATTTCAAAAAATCCTTGTAGCCAATAGGCAAAATTAGTGCTTGTCATTTTTTATTCCTTTTAACAATTTACTTTTGGAAGACCATCTATTTCTTCCTGTCCATCAAAACTGAACCCTGGTTTATATTTTAATTCTCCGTCTGGTGTAATATCGTGTGCAAAAACCATATTTAAATGGTTTTTTAATATTTGTGTTTGTTCTTTATTTAATCCATCTTCTGGTGGTGTAAGTTCAAGCGAACCCATTAACCAATATGCAAAATCTCTTGATGTCATATAATTTCCTTCTTAATATTTTGGATAATAATACCATTACCATTATTAAATTCACCTTAATAATGGTATAATTATTCAAAGGAATAAATATGAACAATATCAGTTTAATTATATTAATAGTAGCGTCTATTTCATTAGAGGCAAAAATAATAACTAAAAATACTTATTATGAAGATAATAAAATAGAATGGAAACGTTATTATGACGAAGGAAACAGAGAAAACACTCATAAACATTATGATAAATCAGGTAATATTGATATTGAAGAAAAATATGTGAAAGGTCAGTTAAAAGGTATATCTATTATATCGCATGGAACAGATATACATTGGAAAAACACAAATAAAACCAAATAAGAAAGTCTTATTTAGTTAATTCCACAATTTTTTTTGTGAATTCTGGTGTATTACTTTCGTAAGATACTACACCATATTTAAATTTTATAATACGATATTCGTTACTATTATTAAGAATAAGAAATTTATTATTTGTCTTACTATTTATATAGTTTAATAAATCACGTTCTTCTAAATAATAATCTACAAAGTCACAAACACTTTCTATTAAATCAGCCGAATCAGAATCTACTTCATTATATATTGTTGTTAAAGCTTTGGATATCTTACTATCTGTAATAACTGGCATTCTAGAAAGATATTTAGTATAGTTTTCAATTTGTAATGGTGTGGCAATATTTGCTACCAAACAAGTTGTTCTTACGGTCTTATCTGATTTATTGATAGTGTAAAAATTACTAGTTAATAAAGTTTCTTTATTTATTCTCAAAACTTCATCAAAAAAATAAGTATCATTAAAAGGGTTATAAAGACTTAATAATGTGCCAATTTTAATAGAATCAAACATATTTAATTAACTTCTTTTCTTTCTAAACAAATCTTTATAAAAAATTGTTTAGCTTCTTCAAAAGAAACTTCTTCGTTAAAATCAGCCATAGGAATACCATTAATAATATCTAAATCAGTTAGCATATATCCGACTTCTTCATCGCGTTTAAAGTCAAGAGCTTTATTAACAGCTCTTCTAGTTTTTTCTGTATTAATCATAATTAAATCCTTTATATTATAGATATTGTATCTAAAAGAAACTTATGTAATGCTTAATTATAAATTTTCTTTTTTTTTATTATTTCTTTTTTTTTGGTTTTATAAAGAAACCATTTTCATTTAAAATCCCTTTGATTTCCATTATACTTTCTTTTTTATATTCTATACGTTGTATTTCTGTAATACCGTCTGTTTTATAGATTAATTTTCTATATCTATCATCTACACCTAGCGTTAAAATAGATAATTCCAAAAGTTTTTCCATATCCATAATACTTAAATTTTCTATTCCGATAGCCTCAACCATAGTCATAAGTTCCACTATCATATCATTGTTATTTAGTATATCATTATCAGAATTATCTATAAAATCTATAAATTTATATATTTCACCTTCTTTAAAACTTATTAAGCTTCTTAATGCAGCCTCTTTATACATAACTCTTTTTAAGTGTTGTTTTCTATTGTTTATATAATTGATTTCTTCGGGTGTTATCTTGTTAATATCGAATGAATAACCATTCAGTATTTTATTGTCGATTTCTTGGTCATTAAACTCATAATTATTATCTGTTTTATCTTTTATTTTATTTGCGATTTTATCTAATATTAAATATACTAATTTAGACATTTCTTTATTATATATTTCTAGTATTTCATCAAAAGATTTATTTTCTAAATTATCAATATTTAAAGGTTTTAATTCTTGAATCATATCAGCTTTTTCTATATCTTTAACAGTCAAAACTATTTTATTATTAATAATTTCTTTTTCTATATTTTTATGATAAGAAATATTTTGTGGCTGTAAATATAAATAAATACCTATACCAACAAAAAGAGATAAAAATATTATTATTTTAAGTATTGTATTTTTAAAATATTTTAATTTACCTTTGAATTCTACCATTTACAACCTTTTTATTGATTATAGGGTAATTTTTCTTTAGTAAATATTAAACTAATTAGCAACGTTTTTTATATGAATTAAAAATAACATAAAGATAAAATATTAATGAAGAACTTGCTGCAAATAAAACCATTTTAGAATCACCCAAATAAATTTGTGTAAGTGCGTATGTTGCCCAAATTATATAAGATTGAAAAGATACGTGCGTAATATCATTCTTATTTTCAAAACAAACAATACTTTGTGCTATACCAAAAATACCTAATAAACTACCAATAAATCCAAAAAATAAAGGTTTCGAAGTCTTTATATTGACTTTTAATTTACCATTTTTATAATCATAATAAATAATAGTGAGAAATACACCCGCAGATAAAAACATTCCTAATCCAGTAATAAAAGATACATATTCACTAATACTAGAAATATATAAAGAAGCATTTGCAACAAAGCCAACAAAATAAGAAGCTGGAGATACAGATAATGTATCTTTAACCTTATAAATTTTATAAATTTGTGAAAAATATCCAATAAAAATGACTATTATTGAAATAAAAAATATGATTAAATCCACTTGTTTTGCCTAATGTTAAATTGATTAAAAATATTATAAGTTAATATAAAAAAATTCTATTAAATATAAAAATATTTTAAAACAAATTATGATATACTTACCTAATATAAAAAAGATAATAGGATTACAATGCAGTGTATTAAATGTTTAGAAAAAGAACACCAAAAAAGTAGTTTCTTTTGTCACAACTGTGGCGTTAAGTTAGAGTTATTCGAAATTAATAAAAATTTTGGATATGATATACAATCGTATGATGAGCTTTACGATACATTAAAAGAAATGACAGATTTATTGTATTATCCACACCAACTTAAATTAATAAAAAAAGAAATTACAAATTTATCAGATGATTACATAGTTATTAGTTTGGAAATATTTGATTTAGATAAACCTGAAATATTTTTAGATAAAAATACAGCACATTTAGACCATATATTACGTTCTAGGTTTAATATTAAAGATAATATAGCACATTGTGTTGTCAGGTTTGATATTAGAAATAATGGTTTTAAATTAGACAGTTACACTTTCAATAAAAAATTAACAATAAATTATTTCGAAACTTTTTTCTTTCCAAAGGACGCTTTTAAAATAATTACTTTTAATAAATACAAAATATTAAAAGATATTCTTCCAAAATATAAAGATAATTATTTAGAATTACCTTTAGATTTGAATAAATCATATTTTGCTTATTTAAATAAAAATTTTAATGCTTTAGGATTTGAAGTAGTAAATGATTTAAGTCTTTATGAATCAATATTTGCAAATAAAACTAATAAAGAGATAATTAGTGGTATAATTAAATTATTCGATTTAGGTAAAAAATACAATATTTCAAAGGATTTTTTATAATGAAAAAAATTGAACAAAATTGTTCTAAGTGTTTAACTATTTCGAGTATAGATAAAGATAAAATAATGTTTTATTGTCATAACTGTGGTAAATTAGAAATAAATGAAACAGCAAAACAAAATTTAATTTTAAAAATGACTAATACTTTTAATAATAAATATTTTATACAATTTGAGGAAGATGATAGTTTTAAATATGTGTATTTTTTCAAAATAGAGAAAATACATGACTTTCAGTTTTTTACAGATACGTTTAACGTAAAAATATTAGATAAATATGTACATTCTTTATTATTTAGTAAAAAAAATGATAGTAATTTATCATTATCACAAGTTCGTTATCATTCTGCACAAGAAACTTCTAAATATATAAATATTAATAATATTTATAAAGACAGAAAATCACAATTAGATAAGTATGATATTAATAAAATATTTAATCAATTTAGTGAATCATTACATTCATTGTCCTTGGCGAGTATTAGTGAAAAAGAATTTAATACATTAAAATCGATTACCAATAATAGTAATAAAATCAATTATCGTATATATGAAAGATTTTTTTTAAAGAATTAAATATAATTACTATTTTTTAATTTAATTTTAAGAAAGTTTTGATTAGAATATGTTCTATTAAAATAAGGTTATGTATATGGAAAATAATGAACAATTAAAAGTCTTGGTCGTAAATAATGAGTTGGTTGTATATTCAGATTGGGTAAAAACAGATAAATATCTTATATCTCCTAAGCAAATTAATATATATGAAAACAATTTAGATATTTCTTATATATTATTAGAAGGTATTTTATATTATTTTACGGAAAATGCTTCTATCCCTTTAGATAAATGTTTTCTTAATGATAATAAGATATTAATGGCTAATAAAATAGATTTAATAGAATATATTATCAATGGTAATTATAGTTTTCATACGATTTTAAATATCACTGAAAAACAATTACAATCTAATTAAACTACTAAGGATATAATTATGAATAATAGTAAAAAAATGATTATAGAAAATATAGATAAAGAATATGAAAATTATCCTGATTTATATGAAGTGAAAGAAAAATTAAAAGAACTTTATATTAAGCAATATGATATGTTGAATGATAATAAAAAATATTATGATTTAGAAAATTCTACGGAAGAAGAGTTACTAGAAATGGTTTATTTAAAAATGAAATCTATATTTGATAGTATAGCACCAGGTTTATTTAAAGAAAATTAAAAGGAATCAAAGATGGAAAGAAGAAATTTTATAAAACTAATAGGTTTAAGTGTTATTACTCCAACAATATTATTGTCAGCAGTAGAAAATAAACCAGCATTAACTGATTTTGAAAGAATAAAAGCAAATATAACTACAAAAGTAACATTACATATACAAGACGAATTCAGTATGTATCAAAAACCAGGTGAAGATATGCAAGCGTTGTTAAGAGCTGCTAGAAGTCAAGGTAATAGCTTAACTATGTATAATCAATGTATAGCAGATTTTCAAAGAACGATTTAAGCAGTTTATAAGTTCTTATTTGCTATAATAATTTTATATTAAAATAAAACAAGGACTAACTAATGCTATCTACTTATACAAAATCGGGTTTAACTGTTGAAGTGACAGATTGGACACCCTTTACGAATGATAAAGGTGAAAAAGATAGTTATCTTAATGCCAATGTTATTTATGAAGGTAATTCACGCTTAGATAAAATAGAAGGTGAAATGTTAAGCTATGTGCTTAAGAATGCTGATTATCTTGGATTACGTGCTGCAAATGGTGATATTCAATTAAATATACCGTCTAAATATTATGCTGAAGCTTATTACGATATAATTTTATAAGCTTTCACCAAATACTAGTTTATTCGATTCTAAATTTTAATTTCATAATCAAATTATTATTTTCTATATAAATAGACTGACTTAAATTTTTAATTTCTTTAAATAATAATATTTTTAACAAATAATGTTCTAAGTGTAAAGGCATAATAACTGTTTTTATTTTTGGAAATCTAATATATGAATTTTCAAATACTTTTGTTTCTTTATTAATAAATGTTAATTCTAAATTTTCATTTACAAATTCATAATGAATACGCATATTATTATTTATTTCTTTCACTATATTCTCAAAATTTTCTAATTCTTGAAACTCCTGAATATCTAATTTTAAATATTCTGTTAATTTAACTTCTATGGTAATTGATTTCATTTTAAACCTTTTAATAATTTTTATTATCAATTAAAACATCTTTATTATTAAATTAAACTTATTTCAGCACAGTTTAAGTGATATACTGCTATAATACATATATACAAATAGATAGCTATATCTATTAAATAATCAATTTTAAGGACTTATAAAATGATAGAAATTAAATATATACACGAATACGATGAAGACGAAGGTTTAATGATTGCTGATATTTTTGTTGATAATAAAAAAGTAGTAACAGTTGAAAATACTGACGCAATGGGTGGATTTGCCGAAATGCGGGATTTAAACAAAGAAAATTTATTCCTATTTTTAAATGAATTTCACAATAAATATGCTAACACTATTTCAGATATGTTGGATAGTGAAGTAGAAGGTGACATTATAACTTTCAATAGCGACACTATTCCTTTTGCTATAATTAATAAAACAGAAATTACTTTTGTTGATGAAGAAGAATTACCAAGCGTTCTTATAATGGCTGCTTCTTTAATTCCCTATGAACAAACAAATGAGCGTAATACTACTATATCAGTAGATAATATTAATGACTGTGTTAAAGAGTTTCAAAAAGATAAAGATTTTTTAGTTACAAAGGAACAAATTCTATCAATGTTGACTCCTATTGTCTCCAATCCTTTAACTGATATTATTCTTGAAGGTGAAACTAATATTTTAGAAGAACAATTAAGAAAATCTGGTTGGTTTGAAGAAAGCTCAACAGAAGTAGAAGTAAAAGTAATGTTTAATGGTATTCCAGTTACTGTAAAAGATTTTAATTCTATTATCACTGAATGGTGGGAAAGAATGGGTAAACAGTTACAAGAAAAAAGTGGTTTATTGGCTTTTGAAGAAGAAGTTGAAAAACGTGCAAATGAACTAGTGGCAGAAAAATTAGCAAAATTAAATGGAATGATAACAACTTTAGAAGATGACTTCTCTGTGAATTATTAATTAATCTGAGCTATCATTGCTATAAGAATTTGAATCACTACTACTAGGTGATTCATAACTATCTTCGTAATCACTATCATTATGCGAATAATTGTTGTCCTTTCCATATTCCCAAGAAGGCATTTCAAATATTTTTACTTCATCTTCATATTCTTCATTACTAATATTAGATAGGTTATTTATAACCATTTCCTTGGCTTCATAAAAATAATCTTCGGGTTTAATATTTGTTAAACTTAATTCACATATACTTTCACCTGGACGCATATTAGAAAAGTCATGTTGGTCATAAAAAGAAAAACTTGATTTATTGTAATAGTCATAATTGTCATCCATAAATAGCGAATATATAAAGTAATAATCCCAAAAGTCGTCTTCTCTATTATATCTGTAATAAGATTCTCTTGTTCTATATTTAGCATTTGAAACAGAATGAATTTTAGGTTTTATTTTGATTATTTCTATATCACTATTTTTAGTATTTTGAAATAAAGTTAATATGTCTTTCGTTTTTAAATCTAATATTGTATCAACAGTTTCTGATTGATAAAATATTAAACTTTTATAATCTCTTAAACTTCTAATACTATTAGCTTTTATATGAAATTTCATAATTATTTCAACAATTAAAAAATCATTATCCACACTAAGTATATAGTTAGTATAAGCTTCATTACTATTATTAATTTTATCATTATCTTGTGTATAAAGTTTAGTGTTTTGAGATTCTGAAACAAGGTTAAAGGTGTTTGCATATTCTTTTACATTACTTCTTAGATTAATGCATTTATCTATAAAGTTAGTTTTGTCTTTGTCATATATAGCATCAAATTTAAAGAAAAAAAGCTTTGTTTTTTCTATTCTTAATTCTTTTAATGGTATTTTAATAATTTGTGATTTAATAATCATATTTAATAACCTTATTTGTTTATATAAGGTATATTACATTAAGGTACTTTATATAAAGCTTAATTCACATAATTCTAAGTTATATTTTAGAATTATTAGGTTATTATCAATATCAAGAGTGATAAGTATTTAGAGGATATAGGTATAAAAGAACTATTTTTTTGTTCTATTACACCTGTGATTTATGAATAATATTATATACCGCTAATAGCTCTAAAGAGTGTTAAAAGTGAATCTGAATAGTTATCTTTTGTTTCGCTATCAAATAAATCTTTATAAAACCCAATGTCTTTAAGTTGAAATTCATTTTCATATTTAAGAATATCTTGGATAGAAGTAAAAATAGAATTATCTTTTTTCTCAATCCCAGAAATATTATCTGTATAAACGTCATCTAATAATACAAGTAATGGAAAGAATACTACTTTGTGTGCAGTTGTCTTTAGAAAGAAATCAATATCTTTTTTTAATACTTCTTTAAATACAGCTTCATTAGTAGAAGTAACAAAAGTTGAACATTCGAATAAATCTTTATCTGTATTAAACGAACAAGCTACGATGTGTTGTCCTTCTTCTTTAATAATATTAACCTCATTTAAGATAAAATTATGATATCTAATAGCACTTAGAGTTTTCTTAATTTTAATGATATTAGCTTCTCTATTTCTAATATTCAAACCATTGTTAGCCTTATCTGCTAAAAATAATTGAAAAGCTTCAATATCGCTTTCAGCACCTTTACCTTCACTTGGATATGCTTTGTCACGCATTGTTGGTAATTTTGTAATGTGTTTTATTTTATCATCTACTAGTAAAGATAGAATATTTTCTTCTGCTTGAAGAATTTCCATAGTATTTGAATATAGATTAAAATTATGTGTTAATATTTCTGTTTGACGCATTTGTAAGTCCTTTATTTTTTTTATTAAAGAATTATACCTATGTTATGCTTAAAAGACACTTAAAACTAGTGTTTTTTTTATATTATATTTTTAAGTGATTATTAAGCTTTAATATTATACAATGCGGCATAATAAAAAGGAAAATACAAATGTTGAAAGAACACGACCATATAAATATCACTAATTTAACAGTAAATGATATTACTCAAATTAATCCTATAGCCGTAAATGGAATTTTTGCACCAAAAAGTATAGCTGACTTAAAGAAAATATTTAAATCAATAGACGGAAACTTTTCAATTGGTGGTGGTCAATATAGTATGGGTGGTCAAACAGCGGCAACTAATACTTATCAGTTAGATTTACGTTCTTTTAATGACGTAATAGATTTAGATGTAGATAACAAAACTATAACTGTTGAACCTGGTATTCGATGGAATGATATACAACCTATTATTCAAGAAAAAGGTTTGTCTATTAAGATTATGCAAACTTATGCGAATTTTACAGTCGCTGGTTCTCTAAGTGTTAATGTACATGGCCGTTATATGGGATTAGGACCAATTATTTCAAGCGTTAAAAGTTTAAAACTATTAACTGTTGATGGCAAATTACATGATTGTTCTAGGACAAAAAACAAAGATATTTTTTATGGTGTAGTTGGCTGTTATGGTGCATTAGGTATTATAGTCGAAGTAACCTTGGAATTAGTAGAAGATTGTAACGTTGAACAAATTAATGAACGTATGGATTTAGAAGATTATGTTCATTATTTTAAGGAAAACATTCGAAATAATGAAAAAATTGTTTTTCATAATGCAGATTTATTTCCTCCACATTTTAATAAAGTTAATGCTGTATCTTGGCGTGAAACACATAAGTCCCTTACAACAACTGGATTACAGAAGCAGAAAAAACATTATTTATTCGAAAAATATTTTTCATTTGCTTTTTCAGAAACTCCATTTGGTAAGTGGAGACGACAACATTTATATAATCATTTATTTTTTATGAAGGACAGAATTCATACAAAAAACTATGAAGCAAATTATAATGCAATGGAATTAGAACCATTATCAAGAGAAAATTCTACTTATGTGTTACAAGAATATTTTATTCCTATTGATAAGGTAGATTCTTTTACAAAAGACATGACAAAAATATATAAAAGATTTAATGCCAATATCATAAATATTTCACTAAGACATGCCTATAAAGATGAAGGAAGCTTATTATCTTGGGCAGATGAAGAAGTTATTGCTTTTGTTGTGTATTATAAACAAGGCACTACTGAAGCTGCTAAAATGGAAGTAGGTGTTTGGACTCGTGAAATGATTGACTTGATTGATTCGTATAACGGAAGATATTATTTACCTTATCAACCACATGCAACTATTAAACAATTTAAATCTATATATAAAAAATCAGCAGACCTCTTTAAATTAAAAGATAAATACGACCCAAAATTCAAATTAAGAAATTCATTGTGGGAAAAATATTATAAACCTGAAAAACAAAGACCAGCAGATAAAAGTTCTCTGTTTAAACGTGCATTACATACAGTAGAACAAAGGGATAATTTATATAATTTTTTACAAAATGTATTTAAGATATATCCAACAGCAGAATTTGCAAATCTTATATTTGAAGAAACAAAGAAAAATCATGTAACAGACGACGAGATATATATGAATATTCAGAATAAACTAGCAGATATTAAACCATTATTAGCAGATATAACATTAGGTATTCCAACATTATTTAAACAAAAAAGGACAATGATAGGGCAAACATTAAAAATGTTGCAACAGTATGATTATTATGAATCACTTGTCGAAATAGAAACGAATGGGATGTATGCTTCTGATATTATGAGTAGAAAACGTGTAGGGAAAGTTACTTTTATAAATGACGAAACCAATAACTATTCTCTTCCACAAATTCTAGAAAGAAAAAGTATTAAACCAATTGGACGTGTATTACCACTTAATAATTGGATACCTATTACTAAGGATATTGCAGATAACAGCACTGATATAGTAACTTACTATGGCGGTCTGCACCATATGTCAGAAGACAAATTACGACCTTTTATAGCTTCTGTATCACGTATATTAAAGCCAGGTGGAAAGTTTATATTACGAGAGCATGACGTAAAAACAAAAACATTTGACGATTTCGCTTGTTTAATACATAAAGTATTTAACTGTGGAACTGGAGAAAGTCTAGAATTAGAAAATAATGAGTTGCGAAACTTTAGACCTGTTAGTGAATGGGTAACTATAATGGAAAAACATAATCTAATGGATGATGGTTTTCGTGAGCTTCAAGATAATGACCCTAGTGACAATGTATTATTGTGTTTTACAAAATCATTAGAAAAAACTTGTGCGAATAATATAAAAAATGATTTCCTTTAAAAGTAAAGTTAGACATTTTATTTTAATAGGAACTTTATTTATGTCTAATCTAATGGGTGCAGATAAAAACAAAAATTTAATTAAACAACAGGAAAATATATTGGAAAAAGAAGAACAAAAATTATCAAAAGAATATTTGCGTATTAATTATACGCGTGGTGAAGACCAAACGTATTTAACTTATCCAGAATGGTTCTTGGTTTATTCACCTAAAGAGTATGCTGAATTTTTAAAAACAAATCCTTCTTCTGATTTTAGTTATTTTACACATTTAAAACAATTTTGGGGTTCTTATTATGATATTTATCAAGCTACCAAAGATAAATATAGCTTCAATTCTGAATATCATATAATGATTAATGTTATTGGTATTAGCACTAGTATAGAATATGGAATTAAATCTATTTATGGAAACACAATATCTAAATTAGTGCAACTAATAGATAGTAAGGGCAAGACAAGTGAGGAAGAACTTGGTGCAAATGTAGCCAAAGAATATGTAGATTTTATTGAAAATGTTCCTTGGTATGAGTTTGATTTTTACTCTAAATTTAAAGATGTTTGGAAAATACCTTTTTTTGAAAAAGGATTTATACGACAAACAGAAAGAAAGATGGCTATGTCTATTGAATATTTAGTAAAAGCTAGTTATGGTTGGATAATAGGGAAGGCTTCTGCTGGTTCATTTGATAAACCGTCGTTGGAAACTATTTGTATAGTGGATAATAACTACAATTTCAATGATATTAAAATGATAAAAAAATTAGATAAAGATATTTACTTAACATCTTTACCAAGATATCAAGATTTTACAACGGCTGCAATAAAAATAGCAAAAATGGGTGGTAATTTTAAAGAAATTGCTGGAAATAAAGATTTTATCATGTTAAGTCTTTTAATTACAGAAAAAGAAATAAAAGATTTTAAAAAAGATACTTTATTTAAATATGGTAGAACAACTGATAGTAGAATAAGAGTAATGATAAGAGTAGAAATAAAAGAATTATCTAATTTTATTAGGGAAAATAAATCATTATATATAGAACATATATATGATTTTTAAAGGAAGAAAATGAAATTTAAATTACAAGTAAATACAACAGAAAATATAGAAAATATTTTGAAAGAAGACGAAATATTCAGTATGGATTTAATTATAGACATTGAAAAAATGTCTATTTTGACAGAAGATGAAATACCTTATATAGTAAATCAAAAAACTGGTGAATTTTATACATTATATGAAACTTTTATAAAAGAAGAAAGTCAAGCATATATGGATACTTTACCAGAAGATACAGTAGTTTTTAATATAGAGGACCAAGTTTATCACAAAATAGATACCAAAAAAGTAGAAGCCATTAATAAGCATATAATTATACTTTTAAAAAATAATTTATCACGAAGATTAAATGAATATACTAGAGAAGAAATAGGTGTTTTATTAAAATCTGCAACTTTGGTTGATTAAGCTATTTTTCAGCAGTCTTTAAGATACATACTGCTATAATAACATATACAAAAACAAAAGGCTTAAAATATGTTATTCAAAAAAGACAAATCAATATTAGGATATCTTTCTATTTTATGGGGTTTATTCACTTTTCTATTCTTTTTAGAAGATGGTAAAACTTTCCAAGAAGGTTTGTGGTTCTATATAACTGTTTCATCTGCGGCTTCAATTTTGTTTTCATTATTATATTATTCTTTAATGAAAGATATTGAAAGTAATAATGAATCTACCCCTGCTACTGATTTCAATAATAGTAAAGAAAAATATACTTATGGTTACTATAAAAGTGATATACGTTCTATTGTAGATATGTATAAAAACGCAAAAACACCTAGTGAATTAAAAGAATTGATAGAAGTATGTGATAGAATTATTGATAGAACTTATGATATAAATTTAATGGGAAGAAGTAGTTTTAATGGTATTTTAGCATTAGGCTTTCACGATGCAATTAAAGCTGTTCAAGCTATAAGAAAATATGCAAATTGGAATATAGGTGGTCTTGACGAGTTACGTAGAACTGTTTCTTTTTCTTTAAAATATTCAAGTGATAATGAAACTATTATAGGTCTTAATAAATTAATTAGAACAGATTATCAAGTTAAATTAAAAGATATAAAAAACACACGAATGTCTTCTTTTATGAAAGATAAACTCTCAAAACAAGTTATTCAAAACACAAGAAAACAGTTTAGAGTATCAGCAGCAGCTTAGGATTATTATGAAAATCAATGAAAATTACAATAAATACAAACCAGAATTATATTGCGATAAATATAAAGTTATAACTTTAACACCAACAGAAATAGATAAATATGAAAAATATCTAGTGAATAAAGTAAAAATAGCAAAAAAGTTATGTCCACGTGTTCCGGCAATACAGTATGACAATATGATTAAAAGTCGTAAAAGAGACTGTGACAATATACGAAACTTAAATGGTTTAATATTTCCTGTAGATTATATGTTGGAACGATATAGTATTTTAAAAAAAGAAAAAGGAAATGTAGACAGTTTTGGTTGGCATTTTGAATATCCTGGTGATACCTATGCGGTAGTAGTAGAATTACTTACATTTATTGAGGATAAGTCTATCAGAAGAAGTTTATTATCTTTCAAAAGAAGAAACACTATTACTATTTAATCTTTCTTTAAGCCAAAATATTCTATTATAAACATAAAGGTAAAAAAATGAATAATGGTGCTTGGATAATTGGTGACGTTCATGGATGCTACAAAACTTTATTAGCACTCTTAGAAAAATTACCAAAAAAAGATAAAAAAATATTTGTAGGTGATTTGATTGATAGAGGTCCTGATAGTAGAAAAATAATAGATTTAATTATAGATAATGATTATGACTGTGTATTAGGTAATCATGAAGAAATGATGATAGACGCTTATGAAGATTATGACGACCCTTCACAAGCTTCTGGTTGGATTGGAAATGGCGGTGACACTACTTATGCTAATTATGCTAATTTTTACGATTTTGAAGAGCACATAGAATGGTTAAAAACTTTACCAGTTCATTTAATATATGAAGATATAGTGGATGAAAAAGGTCGTAAATTATTAGTTACCCATTCTTATGCTTTAGATGTAATTAATACTAGAATAAATGCTCTTAATAAACTAATAGATAATAATGATAAGAATAGTATTATTCATTATGAAGATAATTTAGAAAATACAAAAAATATAATACTTTGGAATAGAAAAAAACCAGATTTATCTTATGCAAATGAATATTTTAATATATTTGGTCATACGCCAATACAACATTTCGCAATACGTGAAGATTATAGTATTCGTTTGTCAGAAGAAGTATTTTATAAGCAATCTATAGCATTAGATAAAGATATAGGATACGCTAATATAGATACTGGAGCTGTTTATAGTAAGCTAACAGGTAAATATAATAATAAATTAACTGCTTTACGTTTCCCAGATTTTACAATGGTACAACAAATTAATATAGATAAAAAATAGAATAAGGACTTAAAATGAACATACATTTTAACTGTAAAAAAAATAAAAAATCATTGGATGAGAGAACAGTTTATAAAGTGCGTGTAGGCTCTCATATGTATGGTTTAGATAATTCAAAAAGTGATATAGATTATTTATCAATATATATAAAAACAGATGAAGAAAGTGATAGTTTTTTATGGGAACATCATCAATTACAATATAAAGAGAATTCTATAGATTATAATTATACAGACTTGCAAACATTTATTAGAAATATATTAACTGGGGATTCTACTATTAATTTTGAAGTATTATATGCTACTGATTTAAAGTCTAGTGAATTATCTTGGTTGGCAAAATATAGGTTTGACTTTATTAACTACAATGTAATTAAATCTTATTTAGGATTAGCGAAAAGAGATTTAAAAATATGGAAATCTACTACAAAAAATGGTAATTATTCCAATGCAGAAAGTGATAAAAAATTATCTCATTTTCTCAGGGGTGTAATTACAGCAAGAATGTTATTGGATAATAAATATACTACTAATTTTAAGAAATCTAGCACTTTTGATAATGAGAATGATTTTGAAATATTATATATGTCAAAGAGTGGTGCTTTGAACAGTTTATCAACTATTGTGATGCAATATGAAAGTTATATGTTTGAAATGCGTGAAGAATTAAATGATAAGTTAAATGATGGCGGAATACATAAACATGGAAGTGTGTCATTCTTAAAAAAATTAGATATAGAATTAAAATGCTTTTTAAAAAAGAAAAGAGTGGAATTCCACATTAAGAAAAATCTAGAGCTTAATTTTGATGATAAATTGTATGATATACTAGAAAATGGAATAAAATATACTAAAACATCTAAATAAATGTTTTTTATTTAGATATTTTGTTATAATTATTTAAAATAAGAAAATGGAATAAGAAATGGATGATATAGAAATATTTAAATACACTAATAGTTTGGACGTAAGTGTATGGATTACTTTTGCAGATATTTATGAGAGGACAGTAAATCCAGATGATAGAGACCCTATTGAAGTTTATGAAAAAGCAATTAATACAGGAGAATCAGAATTATTTTTAATAAGTCTAAATAAAGAATTAATTGGATTTTATCTTATAGACGTTCATAGCGTTTTTAATATGTTAAATCATATTTCTATCTTAAGTAAATATAGACGTCGTGGCTATGCTTCTGAATTATTACATCATTTGAAAGGGAAATCGACATTAGAAAATAAATATATAATAGTAGAAACTACTTTTATGCCATTGCATATTTATAAGGAAGTTGGATTTAAAAAATTAAAAATGAATTTTTATGTTCCTAGTTTTGTTGTAAATGGTAAGGTCTTTAATTTTTCATTATTAATGTGGGGATATAATTTTTTCAAATTACATGTAACATACGAACAAATGGTACAAATAATAAAAGATATATATGCTATTAGTTATTATTTAGAAGAAGATGATGAAATTGTCAAAAAAACACTTAACACGGTTAGTAATCCACCAGAATTACATGATTTGTAAGGATAACAAATGAATGATATAAATATTTTTAAATACACAGTTGAATTAGAAGATAGTATATGGGAAAATTTCACTGACATATATGAAAGGACTGTTAATCCAGACGATAGAGAACCTGTTGATTTATATAAAAAATCTTTAAATAGTGGTGCTTCTGAATTATATCTATTAACTTTAAATGGTGAATTAATAGGCTTCTATTTAATAGATGTGCACTCTTTATTTAATATGTTAAATCATTTATCAATAATAGTAAAACAAAGAAGACGTGGATATGCTCTTGAATTACTTCAACATTTGAAAGAAAAATCAACATTAGAAAACAAATATATAATAGTTGAAACTTTATTTAACCCTAGACCTATATTTAAAGAGGTTGGTTTTAAAGAGTTAAAAATGAATTTTTATGCACCTAGTTTTGTAGTTCCGGGTAAATTATTTAATTTTAGATTGTTAATTTGGGGATATCATTTTTTCAAGTTACACGTAACATATGAACAAATGGTAGATATAGTAAAAGATATATATTCTGTCACTCATTATTTAGACGACAATGACGAAATAGTAAAAAAATCTATTTCTACTATTAAAAATCCTCTAGAATTAATTGATTTATGACAAAATAAGACATTCTTTATATATATAATTATAAATATAAGGGGTTTTAAATGTTAATAGATAAATTGAGATTACACTATAAAATAGGTGAAGAAGAAGACGATTTTATAGGAAGAGATAGAAAAGTTAGAAGTTTTACTTTAACAACTTTTATAAATGGTGAAAAGTTCTTACCTAGTTTAGTATTAAATCTATATGACTTAGAAGATTTATTAATAGAAGAAAAAGAATATTGGAATCTATTTACTTGCACTTGTGGTGACGCTGGTTGTGGTGGCGTTCAAGAGGCACCAACTGTAACCCATTTAAATAATAACATAATAATTAGGATTAAATCACCTATTAAAAAGACTTTAGTCTTGACACGTGATAATATCATAGAAGAAATAGATACACTACGAAATAGATTGTTTAGAGAACGTAATATCAAAGAATATAAAAATATAGAAATATTTGCTTGTGAACCAATATATGATTGGTTAATGTCTTAGAGTGTACTTGTGTCCTCTTTAATTATATATTCTTTACTTCCATTATGCTTTATGTCCAAAATAACTTTTCTTAATTCTCCAATATTATCAAATTTAATATTAGAAGTAGTAGAGAAAAACTTATGTGAATTTGTATTATCGGTCAATAAAACAAAATGTTCATCTTGTGAAATACCATTCGTTAATACAAATTCATCCTGAAAGAGATACAATTTATCATCAATCCATATATGAATGCAATTTAATTCCAGAATAAACTCATTAATTAATGTTTTAAAGTTAATTCTTTCAACTGTATAAGGTATTAGTATTATTTTCCCACGAAATTTAAAATCATTAATATTCATAATGAGTCCTTGTATTGTATTTATATAATATTATACTCTTGTTTAACTTAAGTCTTAATTATATTATTTTTAATTTAGATATTAAGCATAATATAAGCACAAATATCATATAATATTACAAATGAAATACAAGGATTTATTCTGAAAAAATATATATTAAAAAATACACCAGTAATATTGAAAAACAATAGTTCTTTTAGTAAATCTAAATCAGAAATATTTATTGAATATCAATCTGCGTATAATAATATAGAAGACGAATGGAATGATATAAAAACCCTTATATCTAGAACATATAAAACTAATATTAGAAATATTAAAGATACTATAGCAAAAAAGAAAATGTTAAATAAAAAGGCAAATGTAGAAAGCTTGAGCCTATCAATCGATATAATGAAAACAGAATATACTAATGAAATACAAGGTTTATATAAAAAAGTTGAAATTAAAAAAGTTGAAATTATCAAAGTATATAAAAAACGTTTTGATGATTTAATATATTTTTTTCAAACTGGCAAAAAAAAATACGAACCAGGGAGTATAGAATATATTAGAGAAACTTTAAAGGAAGACCAAGAAAAATTAGATAATTTCAAAACAAGATTATCAAGTAAGGTAAAAGAATATAATTCACATTTAAAAGTTTTCACAGAAGCAAAGAAAAACCATAATTTAAGAATAAAAAAAGATTTATTTAAAATAAAGCAAATGGAAGATAAAGTCAAAGAAGAACAAGACCAGATGTTAATGAAGCTGAAGGTTGAACAACGACGAATTAAACGTGAAAAAGTACAAAATGAAGCAGAAATATCGAATATACGTGAGCAAATGGAACTAGAAACAGAACAGCAATTAAATGATATGGAAAAAGATAAACGTAGAATCGAAATGTTATTAAAGAAAATGGAAAATTTTGTATCTATTAAGACAGAAGAAGATAAAAAAAATGTAGCTTCTTTTAAAAGAACAAAAAGAGTAATAGATAGAGATATTCTTAATTTAAAGAAATGGAATACAGGTATTTTATTACAAGCAAAAATATTTTTTAATTTATATGATATACCTAATTTAATAGATATTAAAAAAGTATACAAAAAGAATTTAAAAAGGTATCATCCAGATACAAACGGTGTAACTAGTTATGCTGAAAAAGAACTGTATAAAAAACGTCTGGAACAAAACATTCATTTTTACAGAGTAATAAAAAAAGAATTAACAGGAGAATAGTATGAAAGACTTTTTAAACTTTTTTAAATCAAACGGTGGTCCAGGTTTAACTTTGGGTATAGGATTAGGTATCTACTTAGGTTATTCTACTTTAGCTTTGTTGTTCGGTTTTATTCTTGGTATATCTTTGATGATATTTTTAAATAATAAAAATCAAAAATAATAATAAAATTTATATGGAGATTCCATTATTTACTTTTACTCTTAAAGGTTGTGGCTGATTAGATAATAGTCCAGATTGGATTATATTATCTAAACTGGATAACACTTCATTATTTTCATTAAAAGAATTATTATCTAGTGTATATTCTTTCATTATATTTATAATTTGTTCTGGTGAATTTTTTATCTTTATTAATAATAATCTTGAAGCAGCTTCGATATCATTCATTGTATCTTTTGCATTTAATAAAAAATAACTACTTATGTGTTGTAACATTTCTACATCTGGTAATGTTCCTAAAATAGCATCAGCAGTTGAAGCGTCCGCGACAAATAAGGTAGTTATACTAGCAATTGCAACAAAAAATATTGCATCTTCATCTTCTCTTTCATTGGTAAAATCTTCTAATTCAATACTACCACTAGCAAAAAGTCCTACTAATGTAAGTAATAGATTGATACTATCGCTTCCAGATAAGACCGTTGCACTTATACCGAAATATGTTGCTACTCCAAAGAGACCAAGTGCAGCATATTTATTTGCATTTTTAACTACGTGATTAGAAATATTTAATAGAATTTCAGAAGTTTCTTTAACAACTTTTTTTGCTGTTGCTTTTATTTTATCAATAATAGACATTAAAATATTTCCTTTTGTTTATATTATAAACTACAAAATTTAAATTTTATTTAAAGATATTTAATTATAATTTTCGCAATAATTTGATAAATAATTCACTTTCTTTAAGTGAATCTAACATTTCTTTTTTTGTACTTTTATTCATAGAAATCAAATCATTAGTTGCTTGTAGCAAAATTTTATTTGAAACAACAACTGCTTGATAATCATTTTCTATTTCTTTAGGTATCATATTATCAAACTCTGATAAATCTTCTAAAATATTAGTTATTTTATCAATAACTGCTTTCTTATATCTATTCGTTTTTTTATCTATATTCGTATTCATTTTGACTATTACCTTTATCATTCATTACCGGTATTGTAGCCAAATTAAGTTGAAATTTATCCGACTGAAAAATTTTACTAAATATATTATCCACTTCTTTTTTATTATAAGTTTTAGAATTACCTTTAAATTCGCCAATAAAATCAAATATTTTTTTAGGGTTTTTATTTATTTCAGCGTATATATAATCAGACGAATTAACTAATTCGTCATGAAATTTTTGAATAGAAGAAGTAGAATATTTAACTATACTGTGTAATGATTCTACATTTGGTAAATGGGCAAGTATATAATTGGCTGTTGAGGTATCGGAAACAAATAATGTGGTTGCCGATACTATAAATGTATAAAATAGGAGGTCTTCATCATCTGTTGGGTCACTTAAATGTTTTATACTAATATGTGAATGAACAAATACTGCTGCCATTGTCATTAAAACATTAATACTTTCGCTTGGACTAATTAAGTTTGTATCTATACCAAAATATGATAGCATACCAAATACACCTATTGCTGTATATTTGATAGAATTTTTTGATACATGATTTGCTATATTTAGAAGTAATTCAGATGTCTCTTTGACAACTTTTCTTGCAGAGGCTTTTATTTTATCAAAAATAGACATATTAAAATATTCCTTTTTATCTATATTATAAGATAAAATAATAAATATTTCAATAAGCATATATATACTATATATACAGAATTTATACCTAAATAGTTTTACTATTGATAGTTTTAACGCCAACAGTCGATAAAGTAACTATAAGGTCTTCTAATGTAGTGTTATCGCCAATAGAAAGAGGCAGTTCTATAGTAGAAATATTTTTTTCAAAAGTTTCTAAAATATTTTTGGCATTATAACTCTTATTGCGAAGTTCTTCATTGATAGTGATATTTTTTTCACTCATTATTTTATTAATATTAGATTGTGAAACATTAACGATTTCTTTTTCAATCATTGTAAAAATAGGACTGCTAATTACAAAATCCCCAGAATAAAAATCTGTTTTCATAGTGAATCCAATACTGTTTTCACCATCACTATTTAAATCAATAAAACATAAAAAAGAATCTCCTAAACCGTCATGTGTTGGAATATCAGCTAAATGTTTAATAATAATAGTAGATTTTAATTTTGAAATAATATTCAATCCATTTTCAATTTCTATGTTAATTTCTTCTGCTGTTTGTCTTTTCATTCTTAGTCCTTTATTTTGTTAAGTATAATATTATATCAAAAAGTAGCTTACACACTGCTTATTATTTTTAAAAAGCTGGAAGTATTTTAAAAGAAATAATTTTCTCATATATCCAATCTTTAAATCTACTATCATTGATATCAAAACCATAAAAATGTCCTTCTTTTAGTGTTCTTCCACCTTTTTGACTAACGTAGTCGATAATATAATTATCTATTAAAGTTATTTCTTTAAGAACTATATCTCCATTTTTCTTTTCATATCTAATTTCAACAATATTATCTTTTAAAAAATCAGTAGTGAAAGTATCACCTGGATAAACTTCTTCATACAACCAATCATTTTCTTCTTCGTCTTCGTCTTCTTCGTCACATTCTGGAGCTTTATAGCTAAAACCAGCATAATATTTTTTTTCTTCTTCTAAAAGTACTAATTGTTGTTTTTTATTTTCTATCAATTGTTTTAAATCATAAATTTCTTCTGCAATTTCCATTTGTTGTTGTTCTATTTTTTTAATGTTATTCATAATTAAATCCTTTTCTTGTATATATATATTATACCGAAACAAGGCTTACAACCTGCTTAAACGATATAATATTTAGTTTTTTTCATATAGATAATAACGTAGTTCTATTATATATATATGGTTTTATAATATAAATACTTGTAAATAATACTGATAATAATTCTATTGGCTCTATATCTTGTATATTGTCTATATTACCCTTTAACTCATTAATAAAAATAGCTTCTTCTTTTGAAATAATTTCTGCTGATTTAATATATTTTTTGATAATATTTATATCTAAATTTATTTTCTTCATAGATAAAATAGCTTCTATAAATTCTATATCTTTATTATTATATTTTTGTTTATCGGTCAATTCAAAATTCTTGATTATCCATTTTAATTCTTTTTCAGAACAAATATTTTTATGTAACACGGAAACGTCTGTAAGCCCACCTAACGTACTTAATTTAAGTATCATATCAAATAGTTTATCTATTAAATCTTTGTTATTTGTAAGGTTATTAAAGTCTGAAAATAAAATTTTCAAATCTTCTATATTTAAGTTAAATTCTTTTTGAAAGAACTTGATTAATTTAAAAATTTCTTTATATTTTATAGCATCGTATAAATGAACATTTTTAGATTTTATATGTGGAGGTGGTAATAACCCCTCTTTTACATAATATAATATGGTAGATTTTGTTTCTCCAGTAACACTGATTAATTCTTTCATTTTAATTAAACTCATAATTAAAAATCTTCTGATATATCTTGCGTTAATTGTTTCGTTATTTTATTATAAGATTCTTTCATTTTTTCAAATACACTAATTACTAAATCCATAATAAATCTTGAATAAAACCAATTAATAAAAGATGCCCACCAAAAGAAAATGGTGATTAAAATAAATTCTATATTTTCTTCAACATGTGGAAAAGTTCCTGTTTGACGATATGCTTTCCTCATTACGGGTGAAGCTGTTTTCATAGTAAAAGTTCCATCGTCAAAGTTTTCTAACCATTCTTCTTCGTTAATATTAAATTTTTCTATAATATCTTTTTTAAAATTCAAATGCTCTTTTTTAAATTCTTTTATCTTCACAGCCCATCTAAATATAGACCATAAAAAACCAATTATTAAATAGAAAAATAAATTTTCAAAAGAAAGTGCTGTTATATAAACCTCTTTATCAATGAAAAAAGCACTTGCATATAAAAATAACGCTGTAATCCAAGATAAATTAAAAAAAGATGTTTTTACACTACCTGAATCCACTAAAAAAGCAACTATTACAAAAAATCCAATGAAAGAAATTATCGGTATTAATAACATATTAAACATCCTCTCTTTTAACTTTAAATTCAGTGATGATTTCATCACCTAATATATTGAGAGTTATCTTTTTATATATACTTTTAATTAAATTAAATAAATGTTCTAATACATCTCTAACTAAATCAATAATTAAATATAAAAACATAGAAAAAGGCCAATAAACTATCCATTTTATTATTTTAGATTTAAAATTTAATGCACTAGGAATGCTTCGTAAATCATACATAATACCATTAGATAAGGTTATTTGCCTTTCTTCTTTCCAATTTTCACTTACCTCATCTTCTGCTATATTATTATTTTCTGGTAAGTTAAAGAAGTATTCTTTAGTCTTCTTATAAACTTTTTTCCAGTTTAATATATAAGTTATCCATTTATATGCTGACCAAATAGCACCTACTACTAAATAAAGAAGCGTAAAAATAATAACTATACTAGGGTTATTAATAATATATCCCATTATAGGAACATTAAAGTATAATTGTAATATTCCTAAATATATTACTGTACTAACTAAGGGTTTTAAACTATTATCCGTTTCATTAATTACATTAATAGATAAATACACTATCCATATTATTGATAAGGCAACTACCCATATCCCGCCTAAACTTAAAATTAAAACTTGTATCCATTCCATGACTCTCTCCTATTTGATTACTTATATTATAAACAAATTTATAAAAATGTCAAGTAAAGCACTACGCTTTACATATTATTTTTATAAAAACAATATCTACAACATTAAAATATTACCAGAATATAATAATTATTTGTTCTTTTATTCCCAATCTATAAATTGAAAACTTTCTGTAGATAAGTTTGTATTTGCGTTTTGTTTGACTTTTATTTTGTCTAAAATATTTAATTTATCTAATTTTGAATCGCTTTTGTAAGCTATATTTGTTAATGTTATAAACTCATTAATATCCATTTCCCGTCGTTCATCATTAAAATAATCAAAATAGAAAGTTGGTTTTTCATAACAACTCCATTTTTCTATAAATCTTAATGCATCTATTTGTCTTGAAAAAAATACAGTAATTTCATCGATAGAATGTGAATTATATTTAGGACTTCCAACACCCCAAGCTTTAATGTCTTCAATGGGACTATCTTTCGTAATACCAATAAAATTATTAGGTATATTGTTATTTAGCCAATCAATTACATTATTTTTCAATGAAACAGTTGTTTTTTCGCATCTTTCTCTTGCATCATCTTCTATGTCTTTTATAGTAACTTCTCTGGAATGTTTTTTAGATATTTCTAGTATTCTATCATATACTTCTTTATATTCAATATCATCAAAATATGGGGTAATATCAACCAATTTTTTCCAATCCATATCTATAATATGATATAAATTATTATCCTTTAAAACACTCATATCACGTGCATAAGGATAAATTGTAACCATCACTTCCGCGTCATAAGAATTTCCATTATAAATGCTGTCACTGCACCAACAATGATTAGTATGATAGGTCATTATACTTTACTTACTTTTTTCTTAGTAAAATAACTAAAATAGGCAAAAATAATTCCTACTAGACCAATTAATACAAATGGAATTATATAAACATTTTCTTTTATATGCTCATATATAGGTATTAAAACATTTCCAGAATAATAACTAGCAAATCCTACCACTAAAACAAATATGAGTGAAGCAAAGAAATTAAAAAATATAAATTTTTTCATATCATAGCTGGTTAATCCAATCGCTAATGGAATTAATGTTTTTATTCCATACAAAAACTTCTGTATAAAAATTATTTTATTACCATGTTTTTTCATTAGAATATGAGACATAGCTAATTTTCTTTTATGTTTTTTGAAATAAGTCAAAGTTTCTTTTTTAGAATTACGTGCAAAATAAACTAATAAGATATCACCTAAAAAATTAGCTATAAATACCAATCCTAAAACTAATGCAAAATTAAGCTGTCCATTAAAAGCCAATACGCTTCCAGCTAATAAAGCCAAAAAACCACCACCAAGTGAATACCAAAAAATAATAAGATAACCATAGGTGGCTATACTGGTAAATATGTCTTCCAAAAAAAATCCTTTTATAAATATTTTTCATAATATAAAAGATTTCCTTAAATTATTATTAAACTAAAGTTAATTTAAGCTTTAATTAAATAGTATATAATATTAAAAATTTATTAAGGGAATAAAATGAATACATTGGAAGGATTAAGGGATATATGTTTAGTTGTTGGTGCAAGTATATTAATAGACCCGGATAACATACAAGAAGAGACTAATTTAGTTTATGCGGAATATATTAAGCATACTGGTTTAACAAAAACAATAGATGAAACATTTGAAGATGCTTCTTTGTTTGATTATATAAATTCTGACCATTTTAAAACAACAGGTAAATTATATAATGATATTATAAAAATAGGTGAAGGTGGTGTGTTTCAATTAGGTTTTGTAAAAATGTATGATAATCATGATTTTAGAGAAAAATATTTAAAGTTATTTATGATTGCTAATAATATAACTGATATGGAAATAGTTGCTAATAATAAAGAAACACGTAGTAATTTTATTACACATTGTTATGAAGTTTGTTCTACTGAACTAGAGGAAGAAACATTGCGTTTAGGTATTGAAGAATTTGCGAAACGAATAGATGTCTCGATGGAAAATTTTATTCTTAATTTGCAAGATGATATCTATGAAGGTAAAATTAAGGGAATTGAATTAAAAGAAGAAGAAAAAGCTGACATTATTGAGCACACATTCAAAGATTATACTGACGACGATTATTTATTTCTATATAATGATATACGTAACGATACGGAAACAGAGTATTCTGAATATATTACAACTTTTTGTGTAGAAGATTTATTAAATAATTTATCAAAAGAACATTATAATTCTTTATTTGAAATAAATGAAGGTTTTAAAACACGTATTTTAGATATTCTAACAGAAGAAAAGGAAGAAAAATGTTAATAGATATAAATGAAAATATAACTACTTGCGTAAGTTGTAAGAGTATATTAACTTTTGATACTAATAATGTAAAACATATAGCATTAGACGAAGAATTAGAACACCTAATTTTTGATGACGAAATAAAAAGGTGTCCGCATTGTAATACCGATAAACTAACTTTAATAGCAAAAAAGATTGAAAAATAAACTAATATTATTATTATCAGCATTATCTGCAACTGGTTGTTACCAAAAAGATAATGAAAATAATAATAAAATAGAAAAGGTATTAGATAATACTTTTAGTAGAATAAATAAAATAACTCATTTAGATTCTTATGAAAGTAAAATGTTATCCTCAACTTGGATAATAAAAACTTCTGAAACACCTGGAATAAATGCCATTTTTAAAAAAGAAGAAAACGGTTTGAAGATTACTTCTAAATTTAAAGAATATGGTTATATATATTTACGACAAATTATTAAAAATATATATCAATTTGAAAGTAAAAAAATCAAGATAAAAATAATATATGATAATATAATGGAAAATGATTTAAGATATGATATTTATATTCAGTCTAGATTTATTTCTGATAATACAACTCGTATATTAGTAACAGATACATTAGCTGAACAATTTAAAGTGGGGCGTAATCTAGTAATAGAAAAAAGTTTTGAAGTTCCAAATTTTGAAGATAATTATGATTTACGTATAGATAAAACGGAAGGGTTATCTGTTGCTTTCAGATTAATTAATGATAAAGAAGAACAAACAAATATACTTATTAAAAAAATAAGTATTGAAATATTAGAAGAGGATTAAATCCTCTACCAATCTATACAAACAACTTGGTTTTTATTTTGTGGTTTTAATTCTAGGAAATATTCTCTACTTTCTTCTGGAACAAATTGTGCTAAAATATCCATTGCATCTGCATGGTCAAAATCAATAAATGCATATGCATAAGTATAAATAGTTTCTTTTTCAAAAACTTCCTTAACGCTTTCGTATTCTACGCCTTTAAAATTTCCTACAACAAATGCATCTGTATTATTATTTTCTTCTCTATCGATGTGTCTGAAAGGTTTGCGCATATATCCGATTTCTCTTCTTAATATATTTGACAACCCATAAGAATATGTTGCTTCAATACCAATTTCATTAATTGCTAATGCTTTTCCATATTTTGTTTCAAAAGTTTCATTAAATCTTCCTTCGGCATAAATATTTTCAAAGAATTTTTCAATTTCTACTTGAAGTTCCGCAGATTTTCTACTATTTTCAGGTTTAGAAAAACCATCTTCATCCTCATCATTATAAAGTTTAATTAAATCTATATATTTTTGGTTTAAAAGAAGAAAGTATTTATTTTTATTTTCAGGAATTGCATCCCATACCAATTTCAAATCATCTTCATTTAACGCAGAAACTTCTTTCATAGACATATTAAAATATTTATTCATAATATTGTCTAAATCTACTTCGTAAGACGTTTTAGTATCAATATTTACACCAAATAAATTTTTAATACTTTTAATATTTTCGTTTGTTAATTTTTCACCTATATAAAGGTCGTCTAATTCTTCTTTTGTTCCAATTCTATCTGTGGCATCTTCAATCTCATAAGCGTACATATCCATACCCATAGTAAAATCCTTTATTTTTTATAAATAGATTATATCTATAAGTAACTTATAGATTGCTTAATAATGACAAAAGATTAACCTATAATTTCTTCGTCAGACATCATTGCTTTAATTTCTCCCAAAGTGTCAAAAAGAATTTGTGTATTCTCTTTTGTATCTAATTTAAAATATTTATCATCTATCCAAACTGTAAAATCAGAATCTCTTAAATTAACCTCGTAATTAGTAGAGATAAAAGCTAAATTGAATTCATCTAATTCTTCATATCTAGCTTCAAAAGCTGTCGCTAACCTATTAAAAGAAAGTTCTAAAAGAATATTCTCAAATTGTGGGATACTATCTTGAAGTTTTGCAACTTCCCAAACTTCTTTATCAGTAATTGTTTCATAATCAAGCGCTTCTAGGGCAAAATCAATTGCCTCCATAATTTTAATATCGTATCCAATATAATTTATCATTTTTTTATAACCTTTTAATTTTTAATATGCCAACTATAACGACAAGCATCTTAAAATAATGTTAAACTTTGTTTAATAGAACCTTAAATTCTTGGCTATTTACTGGGTAATTAGATAATATGTCATTTTCATTAAATTTATTGTGTGCATATTGAATTAAATCATGTCCAGATAAAATATTAGATTTTTTAGCTTTTCTTCTATATTTAATATGTGATATTAAAACTTCTTTTCTATCAATTCTGTTATTTACTAAAAATTTATCACATAAATATAAAACAGCAACACTAAAATTATATTGGTAATTATAATTCATATTATCTGATTTCAATATTGTTAAATCAAACTCTTCTATCATGTTTGTTTTTTGTTCTATAAGATTAGATTTTATTTTACTTTCTATATATTTTCTTTTTTCAATCATTAAAGAGGTTTCTTGACAATTGGTAATATGTATATTACCAAATACATATTTTTTAAGTTGTAGATATAAATTATCATTTTCTGCAAAATACTCCGGAAATTGAAAATGAAAAAAATCATAAATATTATTGAATTTATTAATAAAAGATTTTTTTGTAAAAACAAATAAATCATTATCAGAATGATTAGATTGTTTAATATCAAAAATAATAAAATTATGTTTGGTTATTCTAAGGGCGCAAGAAAAATGATTATCAAAATTAAACTGAAGAGAATAAATATTATTTGTATCTAACAATACTTCTATATTATTAATATTTTTAGAACTATCAATAATATTTTTAATAATAAATTTCATCTCTAAATTACTGTTTATTTTTTGTTCTGCTGTATATAAAAATTCTTCTTCTGTAAATAGTTGTGAATATGTTCTATTGTATGTAGATAAATATTTCATAGTGTTTTTAAACCTATTATTTAATTGAGATTTTCTTTTCGTCTCTTTGTTATGAAAATATATATCTGGACTTGTAGGTATTCGTTGTTTAAGAGAAATAACATTCATTCTAAAACCCTTTTTTTTTATAATATTTAAAAGTGTAACAATAAATTCCTTAAACCTTAATGAAAAAGGTAAATAACAATTTATTTCATTAAGTTAATTTTAAATCTTTATATGTTATTATATCTGTAAAGAAAAACAAAAGAGAAAAAATGAATATAATAATAACATCTGGACAATTATTAGAAAAGATAGATAACTTAGAATTATCTAAAACTAACTATATAGGTAATACAGCCTTAGATTTACTATCAGATTTAACTAAATATAAGATAAACAAATTAAATACTAAATTAGATAAGACAATATACCGTATCTTATCAGATGAAGATAAAATATTTTTTATTCATAATAGCGATGAAAAAGATTTACCATTTAAGTCAGATTTAGTAGAATATATATATGTTGATAATTACTTAGATTTAAAAAATACATTAAGTAATACTATAGAAAAAAATAAGATAGATATATTTATTCATCTAATGTCAGTAAATGAATATGAAGTTCAATATTCTAAAAAAGGTTTAAATTTTATAAATAGACCAAATATATTGTCAGATATTAAAGATTTAGATAAAGATATATTTTTAATAGCAACTGAGACAAGAATAACAGATTGGTCTTACGAAGAAGAAGAAGTAAAACCTATTTTAGATAATTCTTATAACATGATGGAAAAGATTAATCTAGACTTATTAATATCTATGAGTTTAAATGATATATTAGACGGTTTTATCCCTACACGTTATTTTAATACTATGTATCGTGGTTATGCACGTTATGCGTATAGTACAGAAAAGAAAGAAGAGATATCAGAGACTATTGTTAATTTAATATTACATATAAAGAGCGAACCTTTTTATATGCAAATACCTGTTGATTATACAGAATTAGGTTATTATGATGGAACACTAGATGGAACATTTAAGAAAAATGATAAAAATTATTATTTTCATTGGACAAATGATTTATTAATTAAACATGCACGTATTTATACTGTATTAGAATTAAATAATGAAGAAGTAATGCAGTTAAAGTATTATGAGGATTTGGCAGAAAAATATTATAATAATAAAGAAACTACCATTCAAAAAGAAAAAGAACCAGGTTATTGGGAACGTGTTAGAAAGTCATTAGAAACAGACGCATTTCACGAATTTTTAGAAAATTTAAAAGATAAAAATAATATGGTAGCATTAGCTATAGACGATTTTTATTAAAATATTTAAGTATTTTTTAATTTTAGTCGATATATAATATAAATAGATAGAAATAAAAGGATTTATTATGAATGTAAGTAGCGCAAATAATTATATTGCACCAATTGCACAACCAAAACCAACTGTTCCAGTTAAACCAGAATTACCAGAGGTTCCTATAAAAGATAGACAGGAGAAAACCGAGTTAACAGATATGGAGACGCTGAAAGTAGCAAAAAATGTTCAGGAAGGAAAAATAGACGCATATAAAGCTGGAGCTGAAAATGCTAACCAGATACAAAAATCATACAATACTTCTGAAGATATTGATACAACTAATAGTGTTAAAATGTATATGGATTTTGCACAAGATGTTAAACGTGCAGAGGGAATACAAACTTATGCAGAAAACAAACTTATTTAATATTAAGAGATTTTTTTATTTTTCTTTAACTTTATAAAAAATATAGCAAAAAATATTTATAATAAAATTAAAGAAATTTCAAAGGGAAAACATGAAAAAAAATATTTTAAAAGTTTTGTTATCGGCAACTGTATTAACAACTGGACTAAATGCTAGTTGGTTTTTCACAGATTCAAACAAAGAAGTAGGCGTAAAAACATATGAAAATTTAATTAAAATACCGACAGATTATATTGTATATAAAGATACTGAAATTGGAGTTTTAATATATACTTCTGGTGTAGGTGTTTATAAAAGAATAGACGTTATTTCAGAAGTGGAAGATGGTGTATTAACTGATTCATTAAAAAAAGGTGTAGTATTAACAAGTATTAACGGAACAAAAATATTAAAACCGTCTGACGCAAAATAATAAACTAAATATCAAATTTTTTAAGAAGTATTCTATTAGGTGAATATCTCTTAAAATTTTCAATTAATTCAACATTCTTCTTATTACCAATAATTTTTTCTAAAATAATTCCTATTGCAGCACTCCTACTAATCCCGGCATCACAATTAATAATAAATGGTTTATCACTATTTTTTTTAATAAATAAAATAATATCTTCTATTTGTTCTTTTGATATCATAGAAATTTCATTTTTATGTTCTTTTAAAAACGCTGTGCTAACTTCCTTCCTAATATCTGTGAATTCTAACTGTAATAGAGCGTTACAATTGATATCTAAACTATCATTGCTCTTATCTTGAAATGGTTCTGTAATAGAAATTACATTATAATTTGATAAATCTTCTTTTTGACTAAGAAATATAATAGAAAAAAGTTCTGGGCGACTAACAATAGCTGCAATATTATTTGTTTTAACAGTCATTAAATTTAATTCACTAACTTTTGATTGAAAACATCTAGCTTTTAAATCTTCTATTTCTTCAAAATCTTCAATAATATCGTGGTCACTTTTTAATAATGTTAATTTCATTTAAAATCCTATTTTTTTCTAAGTATATAATAGCATTACATTGCTTAAAATTACATTAAATTAATTATGATTTAAGTAATATAATGATATTATTTTAATAATTAAATTAATAAGGTAATAAAAAATGAATAAAGTATTTATGTTATATAGCCCAGATTACGAATGTCCAGTATTAATAGAAACTTTTGATAAACAAGAGTTAGCGTATGAATATGCAAAAAAAATATTAAATGCAGATATTGTATTACCTGTAGATGAAAGAGCAGTTACTGATAATGACTATTTTGGGTGTAATTATTTTATACAGGAAGTTTCTGTAAAAAGTGACTTCCCAAATACATATATTGATATACATAGTTATTATGAACCTTATGAAGATGAAATAAAAACACATATCAGTTATATAAATGCCGATAAAGAAATAAAAAAAGATGGAAAATATGAAGAATATCAATCAGAACGTGAAGATTCAATTACTCTATTTCTAAAAGTAAATAGTGAAACTGATATAGATAAAATAGTACAAACAATAGAAGATACATTGAAAAATAAATTGAAAAATACAATTGCATTAGCTATCACTAATAATAAAAACTATAATTATGCAGAATTTTATGAAAAAGTTAGAATTGACTATCCTGTCAGTCCAGAAACAGAATTAAAATATTTTGATGAAAATAATAATAAATTGGATTATGTTATTCTAGGTATATTTAAAAAAGAAAATAATATAGATATTCAAAATATTAAAAAGACAGATTTAATAGTAGAGTTGTTATAGAAAGATATTAGTTCTTATACTGGAATAACATATTTCGTGTGCTGCCTCATAAGCGCCTTTTATACCGTCTAAGAATTCTATAGAATACGATATATTATCATTTACACATATATCTTTACTATTGTCTTCTAACAACTGTATTTCAGTTTCTGACAATTCTGCAAAATTTACTTTATTAGATATAAAATAATTAACAGCATAAACAAATCCATTATAAAAAGAATCATCAAATAACATATATGTTAAACTAAGTTCCTCTAGGTTTTTTAAGATTTCATTATTGTCTTTATATTTCTTTTGCAATTTCATGCTCCGTGATTAATTTTAGTATTATAACTAAAATAAATAATAACTTTTAAAAACATTAAATATTATTTATTTTTTACTCATACCGTTTATTTTATTATTATAAAGAAATATATTTTCAAATACTGAGATTATATTTATTTCTGTGTTAATTAAATTACTATTTTTCGATTTTCTTATCTGCTGAAACATTTTCATTTTTTTATTAAATAAATTAAATTTCATTTTAAAGCTATTAAAGTCATATTGTTTCATGATATATCTTTTCTCTTCAATTTCTTCTTTATCTAAAACTCCAACTTCTATGATTTCTTCATTATTTAAAAATCTAATACCAAAAGAAAAATTCAAGTTATCAGATACTCTATAAATATTGATAATTTCTGTAATAATAGTATTTTTATCAGCTGGATTAAATCCCTGTAATTCAAAATGACTTACCGTTTCTGGTAATAAAGTATGCAAGGTATTAAATTCTTTTTCTAGTAATATCATTGATTTCATAATAATTCCTTTAATAACCTTATTATAAAAATATAAATAAAATATTCTTTTATTTATAAGAAAAAATCAATATCTGCTTATAATAAAAGAAAAACAGGCAATTAAAATAAAATGAATGAGAACATACAAGAAATACTGTTAGAAGATGAAACTTTATTATATAAAGCTACTATATCTATGACTTTTTATATGCCAATAATAAAAATGTATTTGTTGGCTATTGTTCTTTTGTTTATTGGTTATAAAATGGAGCTTGGAATTATAGGCGGTGTTTTATTAATAAGAACTTTTATCATTAATTTAAGTGAAATAAAAGAAAAAGCTTCTTATAGCTGTTTTATTACTAACGAACGTTTAGTGATAATGAAAGGGAATAAATTAAGAGAAATTTTACCAGTGAGTAAAAAAAATATAAAAACAATATTTGTAAAGCCTTTTTCTGAAAGATTTAAAAAATATATAAATGTGGGAACATTAGAAGTATTAAGTGTATTTGGTGGTAGATATGTAATACGTAATATAGAAAATCCTTACGATTTTCATAAAATGATAATAGGTGAAGTTATAGAAGAGAAAAAAATAAATAATGAAGATAAATCTATATGGTCTTCATTAAAGTCTAAATATCATTTTTAACCTTATTCTTGTTTCTCAAACCAAGCTCTAAAATCTATTTCTATAATATCTTCTTCTTTGACTATCTTGAAGTAATCTTGTAAATAATCCATATTTTTTTTAAGAACTTTAATCATATTATTTTTATTTTTATTATTACTAATTGATTCTTTTTTATTTTTATTAATATCTACTACGATATTAATACATACATTGATATCATTAAATAATTTTATTTTAAATTGTTCATATTCCTCTATAGAAATAAATTCTCCTAAAACTTCTTTATCATATATCATTTGCGTTTCTGTCCAGTAAAGCATATGCTGTAAATCTAGCATTAAAAAAATTTGCGCTTCTGGCTTTAGTTTGTCTTTTGTATTATATAATCTCATACAGATACCCTTCTATTTTGTTTAAGTTTTATGTTAATTATTTCAGTGAGGTCAAATTTAGAAAGTAAATATTCTTCATTTGTTTCATCAAATGGATAACTTTCAAATACATTATTTAAATATTTATCAATAGTAATAATAACTTCTTTAATTTTTAATTTTTGTGAATTATCAAAATCGTTATTTTCTAGACTTTTAATGGCTTTAAAAGAACTAATAATATCTCGAATTATCTCATTATTTTTAGCATCTACTTGTCCAGGTTGTCCATACATTTCAATTAGTTCATCTTGAACAAATTCTTCGAATTCTTCAAAATGGGAAAAAATAGCTTCGAACGATTTATGTTTATTTAATAAAAAGTAATATTTAAAGAGATTATCTTCAAATTTATTTAAGTTAAGATTCATTTATAGTCCTTTGTAAAATTATATCATTACTTCCCTTAATTATTGATTAAATATAAAAAACAGTATAAGGTTTATAATAAAGATAAAGGAAATAAAATGACACACTCAGAAAAATTCAATAAAATAGCAGCGGTTGCGGAATCTGCTGGAAAATTATCATTGAAAAATAAAATATTCGGAAAACCTATGGACGGTGTAGAATTTATGATAGACATGTTAATTAGTTATGAAGAAACTTATGCTTCAGCCAATGGTATGAAATACGCAGATATAGATGTTGATGAATATCAATTAGCATTTTTTGAAAATGATTCTCCAGCTATCGTAGAAGAAGCACAAGATATTATAAAAAGAGCTGGAGAAAGATTAGAATTAAAAAATGCTAAAAATAAAGCAATGGACGATTTGGAGGCGCAAATAAGCCAAAAAGAATCAGTTATTTTAGGACTAGGATTAGTTACTAGAGCGGCTTCACCAGCTTTATTAGAAGTAAAAATGCGTGCTAATGCTATAAAAAAAGAAGAATTAATGGAAACTGTTGATGTTTTAAAAGGTCAGTTAGCTAATATGAAAAATGATAAATCAAAAAAAACAGGTATGGAACAATAATACTAGTTTAAGTTTATTTTAATATCTTTTATATTATCTTAATTGAAAATATAAAGGATATTCATGAAAAAAAGAATATATATATTAGTAGCTCTGCTAATAACACAAATACTCCAAGCAAATAATATAGTTGTATATAATAATAATTTAGCTTTAATTAGTGAAGATAAGAATATTAATATAGAAAAAGGTGTAAGTAAATATACATTTGATAATGTCCCTAAAAATATAATATCAGATAGTGTATCTATGATATTACCAAAAAATGTTCATATTATGGAACAAAATTATAAGTTTGACCAACTTAGTCTTTATAATCTATTGAAATATAACGAAGGTAAAGAAGTTCAATATATTGATATTAATAAAAATATTAATAAGGGAACCCTAGTTTCTGTTGAAGGTTCTTATTCTTTAATTTCAATAATAAGTTCAAAAAATGTAGATATGAAGCCTTCTTCAATAATATCAATTCCTAATAATAATATTATTGTAAATGGGATACCGAAAGATATGGTTACAAAACCTTCTATTGTTTTATTGTTAAACGCAAAAAATAATTATAAAAAGCAAAATATAGAGTTAAGATATTTAACTACTGGTTTTTATTGGAAATCCAATTATGTATTAACAATAGATAAGAAAGACCATATGTATTTAAATTCTTGGATAAAATTAACTAATAATACAAATATAGACATTGATAATTATAATTTAACTTTATTATCCGGTGAAGTAAAACAAAATAATCATAATAGAAGACCTGAAAGAATGTATAAGTCTGTTAAGGTATCTAGTTCTGGTATGAGTAATGATATGGCAAATGATATTAAAGAAAGTAATTTTAGTGGTTATCATTTGTATAAAATACCTTATAAAGTTAATATAAAAAAGCAATCTATAAAACAAATAAACTTTTTAAATAAGAAGATTTCAAAATATAGAAAAAAGAGTGTTATAAATATCAATAATATTTGGAGTTATAATAAAAAAAGAAGAAAATATTTAGACCAAATTATTACTATTGAAAATACGAAAGAAAATAATTTAGGGTTAGCATTACCAAAAGGTAATATTAGAGTGTATAAGGCAGATAAAGAAGATAATAGTCTATTTATAGGTGAAAGTAATATCAATAATATAGCTAATACAGAAAAGATAAAAATAAACATAGGAAAAGATTTCGATACTATCTGTAATATGTATTTAAATAGCATTAAAGTAGATAAAAGAGTAAATGATATAACATATATCACTTACACAATAGAATTGGATAATAAGGGTGATAAAGAAAAGACTTATGTAATTACAGTTAAGAATAGATATAATTATAATAGGGGTATAAATACCAGCCCTATAACAAGTAATTTAAATAAAAATGCTTCCACTTCAACTTGTAGTAATATTAAGGGTTGTTATTTTAAATTAGAAGAAAACACATCTGAATATATGGTACAATTATTACCAAATGCGAAGATAATTATTAAAACTACTTTAAAATATAATTTAAAAAGATAAAAATGAAGAGTAGTCTAAACTACTCTTCATCCCAATCATCTTCTGCTTCTGATTCAGCCCAAGCTTTATCAATTTCTGCCTGTTCATCTAATTGTATCATTTTTTCAGTTTTAAATACTTTACCAACATTTTGTGCAAAATATGTTTTATTGTCTAATTGAAAATAAGCAAAAGAAAAATAAGTAATAAAACTAATAATTCCACCTAATATAATTTTTTGAATAGTAGTAAATCTTTGTGCTTCATCTTTGAATTGTAATTCACAAGAACCACCAGGACAATTAGAAACTTCTATTTTCATTTTTTTATATAACCAACATCCTAGACAAAAAGAGAAAGCTGTTTCTAAAAACATTAATCCCAAACAAAAAATACATAACCATATACCCCAAAAAGTTGGGTTCCAAGTTAATGTAAGCGTATAAAACATAGGTAGTGATAATACGAACGCTATTCCCCAGGCAACACGTTTTTGGCTGGCACCAACATATTCTGGTTTAAGGTGTTGTATAAACAATCTACCTAATAATAAAGAAGGCGAATAGTTTGGATTAATAATTCTTGATAACATATCAAAAGTAAAATATCCAATATAAATTTTTGAAAATACTCCATGGTCTAATCCTATCGAATTTATTAAAGCTAATAAACCAAATAAAAATAAAATAGCACTTCCCGCTCGAACTTCTCTCTCATTTATAACACCATCTTTGTATCCATTTACTTTTAGTCCGTACATAGTAATCCTTTATATTTATAATGACCGTTACAATTATAGCTGAATAGACTTAAATATTTTTTAAGCACATTGTAAGCTTTAATATTATTATCTAATTTAATTTTATAATATATAAAAACAAAAGGAAGATTAAAAATGAATACTATGAAAGAAATAACATTAAGAATAAATGAAGAGATTTTAGCTGAATTTATGGCAGATAATAATAATTATGATTTTGATTCTAGAATAAAGCAAGGTGAATTGTTAAAATCCTATTTCACTATTGACCTAGACCAAAACGAAAATGGTTATACGGATAAAATTAGTATAGTTGCAGAAGTAAGTGATAATGATACAGTTGAAGATATAAGATATCATACTGTTATAATAGGTGAAAAAGGTTTCGAGGAATTAGGAAGTTTTAAGAAACCAGAACAAATAATGGAAGCAATTAACCAAGTTTTTATAAACCGTAAAATTCAAGATAAAATGCAATTATTAGATAGTAATGTTGATATTGAAGAGGAATATATAAATAATAAAAGAGAATTAGCAACTGAAAAAATATCTTCTGAAGTTAAATATGAAAATTTATCACCACAAGAAAAGCGAGCTATTCTGGCACATAGGATAGTTAATACTTTTAATAGACGTGGGTATGGTGAAGTCACTACTACACATTATGTCCCAGAAACAAAAAAATTTAATATCAAAGTTGCTTTGCCAAATGGGGATATAATTAGTTTTGATTCTTCTGACACTTCTAATGGCTTGTCTGATATAGAAAAACAACATTTGTTTGAATGTGTAATTATTAAAGCGGATGGAGAATATGAAGAAATTTCTAGATATTCCAATTTTGTAGATATGAACAGAATAGTTGTTCAGGAAATGCGTAAACAAACAGCCGAAATCAGTGTTTCTAAAGCTACTACTATAAAGAAATAATTTTAGTCTATATAAAGTCTTGTCACTTTCGAATAATCACTATCTGGCATATATTCTGCTAATGCATCCTGATTATTCGTAAAACTTTTCAAGAACTCAAGAGTTCCCTCAATAGTGGATATTTCTCCACCAATACTTTCATTAATATCTTCTCCTTCTGCCATTACGACAAAACCTTGATTTGAACCACGTGCAGTTGATGCACTTTTTGTATCTATAAACATTTTAAACCTTTATTATTTTTAACGATATAAATCAATATCTTTACGTCTTCTTTTGGCTATTTCGAATTTATCTTTACCACTATCAATATGTAAAACCATAGAATACCGTGAATATTCTTTTGAACCAACCATATCAAGTTTAATGTCCCAATCTTTACATTTATTAGCATTATCTTCATCGAATGTTTTCGTGTCTAATTGAACTAAAATATTCCAACAACCTTCATATTTTATTTGAAAAACAAATTGTAATTCATTTTCATGATAAACATAATATTTTTTAGCATTTCCACTACAATCATGTTCGTCATCTATAT
>Ga0256824_10000009_pt1 | contig 105806 bp, 152 predicted proteins | sample CV67metaG_FD_191570 | JGI IMG/M metagenome (GOLD analysis project Ga0256824, IMG submission 191570) | Hydrothermal vent microbial communities from East Pacific Rise, Pacific Ocean - CV67 | ecosystem: Environmental > Aquatic > Marine > Hydrothermal vents | place: Pacific Ocean: East Pacific...
TGCTCGACTTAACGAGTTTCATCATAAGATGGAACAATCCAAGGAAGTTATTAATAACCCTATTAATAGTTATATTCTTGCGATAGATAAGTCAATCCACTCCAATGTCGCTTCGTTACGGTCGGCATAAGCTAATTATTAAATAATTAGTGGATTAATTTATTCAAATGTATAAGTTTGAATAGGTTTAACATAACGGTTGTGATAATGGCAGATGTACAGGTGCGCCAACAGACCACCCAACAAACTTATTAGTTGTCGACAATGCTTTTGTCGTAGTTAGTTAAAAAAGGATTTAAAATGGCAGATACATATTTATTAACTCTTCAAATTCAAATGCAAGGCGATAGTGAAAATAGTCGTTCTTATATTAGTAATGAAGTTACAGAATTAAGCCCAGAGTTATGGTTAGCAAAAAAAATTAGAAGTGTTAAAGAAAGTGGTGATAATATGGTAATTGTTATTACGAACTGTATTATTATTCCTAATCCTAATCCTATTGCTGTTAAAAAAATAGGTGAAAATAATTGGGAAATAATCGAAGGCGAATTATAGCATTAAGCTATATCGCTACAACTACTACCAATATTTAACCCAAGTAAATTATCCTCTATAAAACTTCAAAAAAAATTACTACTTTATTCAAATATTAAACCTAAAAATGTTACTTTTTTACACACGTGAATAGGCGCTGCGAATACCGTTATCCACGTGGTTTTCATTCAGTTTGTTTTAAGTATTTTTATGATTCAATACTACTATCAAAACAAGGAATATAATATGACAAATATCAACTTACCTGTTGCTATGGAAAATCTAGAAACTATCTTTAAATTACAAAAAGAAGGGAAATTTAATTTTGTACCTATATTAAAAGGAACGCCTGGAATTGGAAAAACATCTTTTATTAAAGACCTAGCTAAAAAATTAGATTATGAACTATATAGTGTTTCTGGTGCTAAACCTATGGAATTTTTTTCTGGATTACCTATTACAGATAGAGCTATTGCAGAAGATGGTGAAGTTGGTAGAGCAATTTGGACACAGCCTGAATTAATAGGACATTCTAATATTTTAAATAGTAAAACAAAGAAACCTGTTCTTTTATTTATAGATGATATTCATTTAATAGGTGAGGCTTCAGATTATTTATTTGAATTGTTATTAGAAAAGTCATTAAATTCACATAAACTAAATCAAGAAATATATATCTTGGGTGCGTCTAATACTTCTTCATTATCAGGTTACAATGGTTTTCCAGCCGCTATCGTAAATAGAATGATGCTTATGCCAGTATATTTAAGTTTTGATACTTGGTATAAAAATATTGGTATTGGATTAAATTCCTATATTACTACTTTTATGAGAACAAATTCAGAATTCATCAACGAAAAAGAAAATACAGAATCACCTTTTGGTTCATTTCGTTCTTGGACTGAATATTGTGTTGCCTTTCAAGAAGTTATAAATGGTAAAAGTGATGAAGAAGTTTTAGAATTAGTAGATATATGGGCTCAATCATTTGTTAGTGAATCAGCTGTTACATCTTTAAAAACATCTATTTTAACTCAACAAAAATTTAATTTCAAAAATTTATTAGCAAAAACTAAAATACCATTGCCCAAAAAAGGAACTATCGAGCAAATTATTTATTCTTCTATTATTAAATTTTGTAAAACAGAATTGCATTTTAAGAAAATTTTAAAGCTTATTTTAGATGCTTCCAATGATAAAAATCATACTTATTCTACTTTCTTATTAAATGTTATTTTAGATTTAGTATCACTTAAAGAATATTTAGAAATTAAAGAACCAAAATCAGATAAAATTAATTTTATTGAAGAAATACTTGCAGAATTAACTTTAATTCCAGAATTAGAGGAAATTATCCTTAAATATCTATAATATATGTCGCTGAATTCATAATTCAGCAATATGTAAGACCAAATAGAGTACAATTAATAAAACAAACATAAAGGAAACACCATGACTAAATTATTCATATTTACATTATTAGCTTTATTTTCATTTAATACAGCAACAGCTTCTTCTAATTATAAAGATACCGGTTTCAATGAGTATAAAAAACAACAAAAAGATAGTTTTAAAAATTATCGCAAACAAATTTCAGCAGAATATTCATCATACAAAATGGAAATATCTAAAACTTGGAAAAGACCTATATTATCTAGTCAAAAAAATTGGGTTAGCTATTCAAATGATAGTCAAAGTCGTTCAAATGTTGATTTTAAAAATAGCTCATATACTATTGAAGTTATTGCAGATAACCTCAAAGAAGCTAGAAGAAAAATGAAAGAAAGAATTTCTTATATAGCTATTAAAGACACTAAACAGGTAATCAAAACAGACCCTTTACAAAAAAGAATTCAAAAAATCAGGACTGATAATAAAATTGCTAACATTAATCAAATTAAAGCAAGACCAATATTAACTACACTTGTTTTTGATAAACCACCTACAAGAAAAGATTTAAAAAAATATGTTAATAAAGTGGTCCAAAATAATAAAATTATTGTTAAACAATCAAAAATTCCAAATACTAAGGTGTATAAACTAAAAGTAAAATTACCTAGTAATTCTAAAATCAGATTATCTAGAATATATAAAGATGATGTTATTAAAAATTATAAAAAATTTAAATTAAATCAAGAATTATTATTTTCTATTATGCAAACTGAAAGCGATTTTAATCCATTTGCAAAATCACATATTCCGGCATATGGATTAATGCAAATCGTTCCACGGTCTGCTGGTAGAGATGTGTATAATTTTTTATATCACAAAGATTTAAAACCTAGCTCTACTTATTTATATGATAGTTCTAATAATATAGAAATGGGAAGTGCTTATTTACATATTCTTTATTATAAATATCTTAAAAAAATCAAAGACCCACAAAGTAGATTATATTGCACAATTGCGGCTTATAACACAGGTGCTGGTAACATTGCTTGGGCTTTTACAAGAACACATAATATGAATAAAGCTGCACCTATTATCAATAAAATGAGTTCAGATGAAGTTTATAGACACTTAATGAATAATTTAAAATATGATGAGCCAAAACATTATTTAAAACGCGTAACAAAAAGAATGCCCGGTTATAAAAAACTATATTCAAACATATAAAAGGAAATACATATGAATACTGAAATTATTACAAGAATAGAAAAAGAAATTGAAACACTAATAGGACGCATTTATTCTAATGATAATCCAAATTCTGAGTATGTTCATTTACTTCGTGGAGAACAAAAGGGTTTAGAAAATGCATTAGTTATTTTAAAAGAAAATACTGAGATGGTGGAAGATACCGCTGACGATTTTAAAGTTAATTTTGCATCTTCTATTATGGAATTTAAATTAAAAAGCCCAGAAATATTAGTTGATAAATTCATTGGATTTATTAATGACACACATATATTAACAAATTATCATCACGATTATTCAAATGAAGAAATGATTGGAATTATTAAATTTCTTACACCATTATTTACATTTGATGAAAACATAAGATTGGTAAATGAAAGATTTAATACCTCTTTAGGTAAAAAATTAAGAGAATCACAATTAAACTTAGAAGTTCTTAGGGATAAAGAATTACTTAATTTATTACTAAATGCCAGAAATGGAAAAAATAACGATTATATAGATTTTCTTGAAAGAAGAAAAGAAGAAAAGACAAAATAGCATAATAATATGTTAAAAGGATTTTACAATGACAGAAAATGAAAAAGAACATTTTGATATAAAATTATTACATTTTTTATCATTATCTTTCAAACAACAATTAACAAATGTTTCTATTAAAGAGGTATTTATGATGTTGAATAGTATTGAAGTTAATTTTGTTTATAAAGAAGTTGAAAAAGATAGTTATTTGAAAACTAAAAAAGGATTTTTTGGTGGAACTGCTTGGTTTAATAAAAATACTAAAAAATATACTATTGACTTAATTATCTATAATTGTATTAAAGAAGATACTTGGGAAGAATTAATAGAATTTATAGTGTCTTCTTCTGTTAATGATTTAATTACAAAAAATATTTCTTTTACTTACTTACATGAAATGCAACATATATTTCAAAAACATTTTTTCTATTACGGTAAATTTGAAAATATTGCAAATACAATGTTACAAACTATTAATGCAAAAGGTTTAGATAAAGATTTAAATGTATCTGAATTACTAAATGTTATATTTGATTATCATATTAACTCTGTAATTAAAAATACAGGTATGTTTAGTGAGCTCTTTAAAAATAAAGAAAAAATTAATTTCCTTTGGAGTGAAAGATATAATGCTTCTAAAATGTCTGAAGTTAATATATTAGAAGATATATTAAAGAACGGTAATATTGAGATTATAGAATTCAATAAAAAAGATAAAATTATTATTTTTGAAATAACAGTAGACGAATACACTAGACAAATTATATTATCCTTAGATGTGGAAAAAACTGAAAATATATTAGAAAATGGTTCAGAAGAAGATATGAATAACGCCGTAAATAACGCTATAACAGGTATGAAATCTGGTGGCTTAGTTAAAATTATGGAACAATTAGGATTACCTATTGTTGTAGAAACTTCTTGGATTGATAAGTTAGATACTTCACTTAATAATATTTCTTATACATATAGTAAAAATAAAAAGAAATCTTGGGCTAAAACAAACATGTTTTATCGTAATGTTTCTTTACCCGGTAGTAAAAAAATTAAAGAAAATAAAGAAGCCTACATAGTAATAGATTATTCAGGTTCTATGAGTGCCAATGATATTAGAAAAATAAATTTTATTGTATTAAAATTACATAACAAAGGGTTTAATCTTAATATATTAGGTCATACAGTTAAACTGGAAATTATTAAGAAATTTAAAAGAAATGAAGATAAGTTAAAAGAATATGTTAAGTATAGACATATTAGCGGTGGAACTTCGCATATAGAAGTATTTGACTACCTAGAAACTGATATTCCAGAAGGACAAAGAAGTATTACTCTTATACTTAGTGACATGATGAGTGATATAGAAGAAATATGGAACAATTACAAATGGCATTTAAATTCTGATGTTGTAATGATTAATACTGGTTCAAGAGTTGATAAAATGGAAAAATTTTGTTATGACAATAATAGAGAATATATAGAAGTTTAAAAGGAATAAAAAATGAGTAACCCAAAAAGCTTAACACAAACTGTTGCATTAAAAAGTTTCAGTGATAAAAGACAATACGATAGAGGCGGTGCTGGTGAATGTAAATCTGTAATATTTTTTAGAAATAAAGTATATCCAAACGAATTTCTTTTAAAAATGTTTTTTGACGATTTTAATCATTTAATGTTAACACATACAAGAATTTCTTTTAACAACGACCATATAAATATTACAGAGGGTTACAACGATAGACAATGGAGACCGTTTAATCAACATTATGGTAATAGAATATTATCGGATAAAGATTATTACAAAGAATTAGATAAAAAATTAAAACCTTTTAGTAACAATTACGAAGAAGTAAGTCCTAGTGTATATAATGAATTTTTAACAGGCTATAAAAAAGTTATTAAAGAAAATAAACGCGTAATGCAACTAAATAAAAAAAATGCTTCTAATTCATTATTAAATGATAATAACGATAAAAGAAAAATTAAATTCATATACAGAGCTTTAAGACAATCAGGACATATAAAGAAAAATTTAACGCTACTTAACAAGAAAATAAAAGATTTAAGATGGGAAACAGGTTATGAAGGTGAAATAGAAATAACTGAAGTAATTTATTCTAATACAACTGTAAAAATAATTGATTTTATAGGACAAAATTATTTAATAGCAGTTTCTATAAATAATGTAGATAAAAAATTCAGTGAAACTACTTTAATTAATATAAGTGAAAAAACTGATTTATTTAAATTTCTCAAACAATTAAAACCAGCTAATCTTAATAGAGCTTTAGGTAATAAAATTGATATAAAATATACTAATTTAATTAAACTCTTTAAAGAAGAATTGGATATGTTATTACACGAAAGTAATCCGTTAACACATTTTAATATTAAATATAGAATAAATAGTCTTGCTTACAATTCTAATGAATTGTTTAGTCTATTTGAGGTAACAATTAATACTAAAACAGGTTCAAAAAACACTACTTTATATTTCTCAATAGTTCCTACTGATAATTCTATTGAATTAGTAGCACATAATTATAATCATAAGAATATTTTATCTTTAATATCACAAATTTCAAAAGATTTGAAAATAAATAATAATATGCAATTAGCTATGATAGAAGAATTAGAAGAATTAGATGATTCTTTTACCAACACTTCTTTTCTTAAAGAAAATTTAAATTTACCAGAATTTAAAAGTATTAAGCAAATGTTATCCTGGTTGAAATTGAAAAAAATAAATATTATTTTATAAAGGAATAAAATGCGAACAATATACGCAAGTCATATATTACGAAATGATATTATTAATAACGAGCTTTTGGATATATTATGTAATAGAATTAAAGATAATGGTTGGACATCAAAAAAATTATCTAAATCTTACCATATTATAAAACCACAAGATGATAATGGTGACTATAGTAATAGGACTGTATTAGAAGTAGATAATTTTTTAAATATTCTTAATAAATCGGAACAAACTTCAATAGAGATAAAATATAATAATGATTTAAGTGAGAATTAAGCAGTATGTAGATATACTACATTACAATAAAACTTACAAGGATTTAAAATACTAAATGGACTTTTTCAAAAATTAGGGTTTAATCAAAATAAAACAGAGGCTTACTCTTATAGTGAATATATGGTAGATTTAGAAAAATTTTTATATCTTTACAACAATGTAAAATCAAAATCTGAAATTTCTTCTTTAATTGCACATATTAATAACATTGTTAATAGGGCTGGGCTACTAGTTGTTAGAACCAATAGTATAAATGCTTATGTAGAAGGTCAAAGAATGGCTTATGTTATCGAATCTGTAAAAGAACTATCTTATATTAAACATTGGGTTAAAGCTTTTGGCATTGTTGGTTTAGAAGATTTACGTATTACTTCAAAATATGAAATCGACACAAGTAGAGATGATTTAAGTGTTCTATATAAATCAATTACTCCAATGTCTATCGTTAAATATAATAAAGTTATGGTTTCTAATAAATCAGAATATTTAAAAAATAAAGAACTTAAAAAGACTAGAAATAGAAATAGATATTTAAGAAAGTTAAATAGAGCTAAAATTATATAAAAAAGGTATCAAAAAGTGCAAGAAAATAGAAATAAACAATTATTACAAATTAAAGAATTAAGTAATACAGTATCTACTTTTAATGATGAAGTTGCATTCATTAAGGAAGAACAAAAAAAAGAATTAGAAGCTTATGAAGTAAGAAAAAGTTCTTTTGATAGAAAGGTTGTCGCTTCACAATTGAAAATTACAGAAGCTAAAAATAAACTAGAAACTATCGAACTAAATCTGGAAGAAATAGAACATATAGAAATATTACCTTTTCTACCTTCTTTGTATCCTATCGCTAAGTATAAACCTTTTTTTAATAAAATAGTATGGGGATTCAATGAGGGGATATTTGTTGCGCCAGCTGTCTTTATTGAAGAGAATCTAGAAGCCATTGTTGATAATTTACAAAGTGAAATAACTATTAATAGAGGTAATTATTCATTTAATGAAATAGCTTGTGTTATTATGATTGATTGTGAAGAATTACCAGAAGATTATTTTTTAGAATCAGCCGTTTCTATTACGGAAATAGAGGGTGAAGTATTATTTGAATTATTATCACGTAGTTCTAAATATGGACTTGAATGGGATTTTGAACAAAAAATTACATATGAAGAATTTATTAAAATTATTCCAAATTAAGGTATATTCTTTAAAAGGAATATAATAAAAATAAAGATACGAAAGGTAATTAAATGAAAGAAAGCCCTATTAATCCAAAAAACTTCTTTTTGCACTTTAATACAGTTGCATTGATAGTAACAACCTATGTATTGTTTTCTACACAGGATAAAAGTTTATTTTATAGTTTTGTTAATGCATTAGATACTTTTTCAATATTTTTATATATTGCCACTTTTATATCAGTAGTTCTATTAGTGGTAGTATCTGCTATTAATCATAAAGCTAATACAGATATTGATGGAGAAAATGGTATTAAAAATAATGGTGAAATATTAACTGAACAGGATAAAAATAGATTGAATTATATGATACAAAATTCATTTTCTAGACTAATGGTAACTATTACATTTAATATTATTTTAATAATGTTAATTGGAGAATTATCTAAAAATTATTTTGTAGAAGATATGTCTTTTTTAAACCAAAAAGGTGAAACTATGTTCGCAATCGCAACCTTTATGTTCTTTGTTTGGTTTCTACCATATTATGATATAGGTAGAAATATGTTTGTGACAAAACAGGAAAATTGAAATTAATTAGTAATCAAATGCTTTTTTGACAATAGCTATAAATTTTTCATTAATATCTATTGTTTCTAAAATTATTTCTTTTTGTTCCCTAGTATATTTGTCACTTAATAATATTATTTCGTGATGTAAAATTAAATCTTTACGCATTAAATCTATTTTTTCTTGTAATTCTTTACTTCCTACATAAGTATCATACATATCATCATGTATTTCTATAAGCTCACTTACTTTTTTTATTATCTTTTTATTATTAGCATTCACAAACAATCCTTTTAATTATATTATACTATATTTTTTTAACTGTTTGCGCTACTTGAGCAGAAGCTTGATTTATTTCCACCTGAGTATGATTTTGACTTGACTTAGTTTCTAAATGATTAACCGAATGATATATATCTACACCACGTGATAAACTTGGTGACATATTATGGTTATAATGTATAACATCTCCTAAATCTTTAAAATTCATATCTATACCAGTTTGTGATTTTAAATTTTGTGCAACCAATCTTATATATTGTGATGGATTTCTTTTATCAACATTTTGTTCAAATGCAGTTTGAATACTTGTCAATATAGAAGGTGAGATGCCTATTTCTGCAAGTTGTTCAGCAGATACTTCACCATTTAGCATAGACATTATTAATTCTACGCTCACACCGTCTGTATTCATGTTTTGTAAATTTTCTAATGCCACTAAATAATGTGAGTCACTTATACTGTATCCATCTTTAACGTTTTCTGCAAATGTTCCTATAAAAGGTTCGTCTGCTTGTGTGTAAGCTTGTTCTTGTTGCGCAGTATTACTTGCGGTAGGGTTAAATAGTTGTGTTGGTGTTGCAAACATACTAGCACCACCGGCTAATATTAATGCTGTTAATGTTAATAGTAAAGCTTTTTTTGATACCTTTAATATCTTATTAACAGTTCCTTTACTTGCCTTAACTAAATCATCTAACATATTTAACGCGCCCATATCTTGATTTTTCATAATTATTCCTTTTTATATTTACTATATTATAACCTACTTTATTCAAAAAGATTTTAAGCAGCGTTTAAGAATATTATTATATAATATAATAAATAAAATCAGGATTCTTAATGGTACATTCATATATGCGACAACTTAATTACTTAATCGACACTAGCCCAGAAGCTATTGTTAATATTATTAATGGTGAGGTTTCATATGTTAAAGCCGAAAAATTATCAATGACTGAACGCATTCAACTTTTTAAATTCTTTTTAATTAAATCCGATATTCGTAGACAACAAAATATTAAAGTTATTCATAATATTGCAAAAGTACTATGCCAACTTTTAATAAGCCAAAAATATAGACTTCATATACATAGAGCATATGATTTAAATGAGAATGAAAAAAGAATTCTATTAAAATTAATATCTTATATTAAAGAAGAAAATTTTTCTTCTAATGAGGAAAAAGAAACCTTTAAATGTATCATTAATAAATTAAAAAATAATGATGTTATTCTTTTAAAAAATAAGATTATCCATAATAAAAGAGAAGAAGATAAAATCGCAATTTAAGCAAAATATAAGCTATGTAATGCTATAATATACTTACAAAAAAATAAAGGACTTAAAATGGGAACTAGACACATTACAAAGATTATTGATACAAAAGGTGAAACAGTTGTTTCAAGTTACGGACAATGGGATGGATATCCTATGGGGCAAGGTCTTGACATTATAGAAATGTTAAATCAGCAGGGGTTGATTGCTAATTTAGATAGTAATATTGATTCTATAAAAACACTTAGAACAGATGAAGAAATTGTTACACTATTAGAAGCTAATGGTTTTACGCAAAATGAAAATGGAATGGTTTCAATGGATGAAAGTGAAAAAAGAAAAATTGCTATTCCACAAATCCATAGAGATACCGGCTCTAAAATTATTAATTTAATTGCTACTAATCCTGGTATTGAAACTGTATTTACAGAAGATTCTTCTTGGTGTGAATATGTAAATACTATTAATTTACAAACAAGAGTTTTCGAAATTGATGACTTATCAGGTAATCCTCCCATCTTCACAACAAGCATTGATAACCCTATGACTGTTGAAGCATACAAATCACATTTCGACGATTAATATTTATATAGGCTAGTTACGATAACTAGCTTATCAATTTGTATTTTCAAATTATATATTATTTTTCCTTCTCTAACAGATATTCCCACACAATCATCAGCGACAATTCAAAACAAAATACCATAATAAGATATTACAAATGGAATCAATAATAAGTTTAATAAGTATGTAATTATTATTTTGTTTAATAAAATTTTAATATTTTCATGATATAATCAACCATATTTAGTGTATATTTACACTTATAAGGAAAAAAAGTGTTTAAAATAATAGATATACCAACTGATACTGGTAGAAAAGAAGAATTATTAAATAGTTTTATTGAATTAATTGGTGATAATATTAAAAAAGGTATCTATCAAGAATTATTAAATATTATCGAAGGTAGAGTTTTCAAATCTTCCTTAGCTAATGTAGAATTTAGAAATAAGGCTAAAATATTTTGTGATATAAAAGATACAACAGATGATTACAGTAAAAATTTCAAGAAGATAAAAAAAACTATAATCCCAAAAATAACTAGTTGGATTATTAGTCACCCAGAATATTTTGTAAATAATATTGGTAAGACTAATATTAGTAATTATGCATTACAAATATTATTAATCAGAATTCTATTAGACCATAAATATAAAGATAAAAAATTTTTAATTAATAAAGATTTACAAGGTATTCAATTAATAGTCTATGTAGAACAAGAGAAAGAACACTTAGTATCCATTACACAAATACAGACAGAAGGATATTCTATTGAACATAATGTAAATTCTTTTTTTAGAGATATATTACAAAAAAATAGAACTACAGGTATAGGTGAAGGTATAGAAAAGGTTATAACTTTATTTGCGAAAAAATTATATCACAGAGTTAAAAATAAAAATATGACTTTTAACAATGTAAAAATTATATCTATGATTATAAGTGAAATTAGTAAATCAGAATATACTCTCAATGACAATTTTATAAAATTAATCAAGCGTAAAGAAGATAAAGAAAATAATACTAAATTACAATTTGTAGATATTTTATATAAATCAGTTCTGAAAATAAATAAATTTAATTCTGATAATTTAGGAAATAAAAAATATTTAAATAATAATAACGAACCTTGCGGTTTCTTTAAAGAATTTTTAGATATTACAGAATATAATTTTGAGGAAAGAGAAAAAAAGAAAAGTTTGGAGATAAAAAAACAAACATTAACTATTAAAAAATTTAAAGAAGAAATGAAAAATATAATGGAAATATATCCATTAATTATTTATAAGAATACTGCATATGGCAATTATAAAGAATTTAAAATTAAATCAGATTATAATTTTAGTATTAATAAAGATAATTTAAATAGTAAAATTATACATTTAGAAACTTCTTTCAATGCTGATTTTAATAGATATTTATCTACTAAGTATTATACTTTTAATATGGTGTTTAATAGAACAGAAATTATTAATTTCTTTAAGTTAATATTAGAATATGATACATTAGGATATATCACACAAGAATCAGAATTGAAAGAAATGATAGAGCATAAATTTTTTAAATTAGCAGTTACAAAAAATATAATTAAAATTGAAAATGGGTTAAACATTATTAGTAAAAAATCCATTAAATACAAGAACCAAGATAAAAAAATTAGTAGTTTTAGTAAATCATTAAATACTAGAAAAAACTTAAATTTTAAAACTCTTGCTTTATTTAAAAGCATTATACCAGTAATTAGATTATTTGAAGAAAATGCTAATTCTTATTACATAGGAGAAGATATGTTTTTTAGTGATAAATTAATCTATATAATTAAAGTATTTGAAAAGCTCGGTATATCAGAAAAAAAGTATCGCGCTTTTATTCATAAGTTTCTACAAGAAAATCTTTTATTTAAAAAAATAAATATTAGTGACAGTATAAAAATAAATCAACTAAATACTGGATATATACATGATATTTTAGATGATATTTTTACGAATAATAAATTTCTTAATAATATACTAATAGAAGTGAAAAACAACAAATGGTGGTCATCAAACACAAAGAAAATTTTTATTAATAAATTCATAGATAATATAATATCAATGAATATAAATTCTGGTAATTTAGATAAATATTATGGTTTATTTGAAGTTGCACGTCGATTAATCAAAACTAATTTAACAGAAAGTGAAGTATTACAACTTAACAAAATGGAAGATTATAATAGAATATACTGGGATAAAAAAGAAAAAGTAATTAGTGATAAAGTAGAAGTTCTTTCAAATGATTTTTCCATTAATAAAGAAACATTAGAAGTTTCCAAACAAATGAATAATATAGAAAGTTTTTTAAATTTACTTAATTTAGTTAAAAAAACAGACGGATATTTAGATAAGTTCAATACAGATAATAAATTTATTGATTTTGATAAATTGGAAATAATAAAAGAACATTACCAAGTAAATATTTTTCCACATAATAACTATTTATCTATCTTAGGAACAAGTGTTCATGGTGTTTGTATTGATATAGACAGTTTATATAAAGCAGAACAATTAAATAATAATTATATAAATCTAATTGTTAAAGACAAAAAAGGTGTGCCTATATTATGGGGGTTATTAGCAATGTGCTATTCGGTTATTCCTGATAGTGATGAGCAAAAATATTATTATGTTTTAAATAATCTACAAGGCTCTATTAATAATAATAAAATTAAAGGAAACGAAGTTCATATCGATATTATGGAATTATTTTCTAATTTAATTACAGACGAATATAATAATATAGAAAATATTTTTACAAAAGAACAGTTTTTTAATACTATTGATATAACAGAAAATTTATCAACGTTTCAACCTATAAATAAAATTTATTTACCAGAAAAACCTAGATTAGATTTTCAAGTAAGTGATAAAAAAGAAATATTATTTCAAGAACAAACTTTTTTTAAGGTAATTTAATTCTAATATTTCTTATATAATATTCATAATGTTATATAAGAAATAGCTTATTAAAACATGTATTATATTACTTTTTAAGGTCAAATTTATCCTAATAATATTATAATTAATAAAATAAAGGAGGCATATGAAAAAATATATACCAACATTGATATTAACGTTTATTTTTATAACACCGTTAATACAAGCAAATGAAAGTTATTATAAAAATGGGAAGCTAGTAGAGCTTATAGATTCTTATTCTGAAAGAAGCATATATAGGTCTTCATATATCAATACGAAGAACAAACCCATAAAATATTATAAAACTACTAATGGAAAAAGTATAGGTGTAAGTAATAAAATATTAGTTCAATGTAAAAAAGATACGAATTGCCCTAAACTTTTAGAGTATTTCAACCTTTCTAATTTTACTAAATTATCAAATGATATTTATAAGGTAACAGTAGAAAATAATAATGTTTTTGATATGTCTAAAATGATTTTTGAAACCGGTAAAGTTGAATTTGCGCATCCTGATTTTACAAAAAAAAGGATTAAGAGATAATGAATGATTTTAATAAAAAAATATTACTAAGCATTTTAATATCTACATTGTTATTTACTGGTTGTAAAGATGATAATAAAAAAAATGACAATAAAAAAGAAAATATTAAGACAAACGATAATAACGATAATAATAGTAACCCAACAAATTTCGTAATTCAAGATGAACCATACTATAAATACTTATGGCATATTGATTCAAAAAACAGTAGTGATAAAAATATTATTCAAGAGCTTACAAACATGACTGGTCGAACAGCTTGGGTAAAAAAAATAGACCCAGAGTCTGATATAAATATATTAGAAGCTTGGAAAATAACGAAAGGTAAAGGGGTTAAAATAGCTGTTGTAGATGATGGTGGTGATATTAATCATCCTGATTTAAAAGATAATATTTTCTTAACATATAATGTAGAAGAAGCTAATAGTGATATAGGTCACTATTCGAATAATATATCTTACTCTTCACATGGTAATACATGTGCCGGATTTATTGCTGCACCTATAAATGGAAAAGGAATAATAGGAATAGCTCCAGAATCAAAGGTAATTTTAATAAAACAAGAAGAAGCCGCAGATTCAGCTGTTATAGAAGCTTTTGAATATGCTAAAAACAATGGAGCTAAGGTTATTAGTTGTAGCTGGGGAACAACTGCTGTATCAGAAGCATTAATAGCTGAATTTAAATCTATTTATGATGCTGGTATCACCATAGTCTTTGCGTCTGGAAATGAAGGAACTAGCTTAGACGAAGTTGATATGGAAGATGAATCAGAAGTGCCTTGGGTTATAGGAGTGGGAGCAAGCTCACAATTTAATGATGTCACTCCTTATTCTAATTACGGATTAAATATAGATATAATAGCACCAGGTGGATTATTAGGAGATTCTATAGGTATATTAGGATTAGACGATTCTGGAACACAAGGTTCTACTATCAATTATGGCGCAGTTTCTAATGATTATGTCTTTACAGATGGAACTAGTTTTGCAACACCAATAGTTGCTGGTGTTGTAGCACTTATGTATAGTGTTAGCCCTAATATTACTCCCAAGGAAATTAGAGACATTTTAATTGCAACCGCTGACAAAGTTGGTGGAACAGAAGCTGATTATTATGAAGGCTTTGATTTAAACCGTGCCTATGGTAAAATAAATGCTTTTAAAGCAGTCACAGAAGCCAAGAAAATAATACGATAACACTACTTCCTTGCCTACTATTAAGCTTTATGTAAGCGGTAGTTTGATATAATTTATAATATATTAATATTAGGATTATATCAATGCAAAATAACGGACAAATTAAATTTTTAAATACTTTTGGTGACATTACAATTGAATGGGAAGAAAAAGACCATATAGAAATGTTAACAGTTATTCAAGAAAAATTGGATGCTGGTTTTCAGTTTTATATTGTAAAAGATAGATTTTGTGGAATACCTGGAACTGGTGGAAAGAAAAAACTTAAAAAAATTAGTAAATTATCTGGCAATAAAGTATTGATTAAAGATAAAGATATTAGTAAATATTTTAATCATATTAGTAGTGCAAAAATTATTAATGATAAAAGCGATAGTCATCAAATGGTTGAAAATAGTAGAGATGCTGAAAAGATAGCGAAGAGTTCTAGTGTTTGCTCTAGACCGGCAACACGCGGTTAAGTAAAAATGCCTAACAATGTTTTAGTTCAACAAAATACCTCATTAGAAGTTTTTGAAAACAAATACGATGTAAGATTAAGTAATTTACCTATTCTGGATAAACAACAACGTATTCATATGGCAGCAGACGTAAGTTACTGTTATATGCATTCTATTGAATTTTTTAATGGAACTTCTTCTGACTTGGGTTATTTTTTACAACAAACTGGTTTAAGTGTTACAGAAATATTTGATAAGATTGAAAATGGAGAATTAGCAGTTGGTGAATCTGCTGATATTTATGAGAATGTAAAACAAAAATTTGATTATTGGTATGCTAATGAAGCTAATGAATTAGAAAAAAGTGTTTTATTTTATAAATTCATTAATGGGTTAGAATATCAATTGAAAGAATATTCTAAAACCCTATTCGAATACTTAAGCGAAATTAACTTCAATATAGATAAAAGATTAAAATTTGATACTGTAAAGCAAAACTTAATTAAATATTGTGAAGATAATACAAAAGAAAGTAGTGATGATTGGCTTATATTTGAAGATAGTTCTGACAATCATATAACAGTAGATAGAATCAGTAATATGATTAATTTTTTAAATATATTAGAAGATAAATATACTTTATATAAAAGCAATGTTAAATATACACTTGACGAAGTTATGATTTTAATGGCACACCAAAAGGTTAATAATTTTAATATAGGCTTTTTCAATACAACAGATACAGCGCCTATACAAAATACTAAAGAAATAGAATATATTGAGCCTAAGAAAGAAAAAAGGTCTATAAGAAGAATGTTGAATAAAAGTATTAAAACTATTACTGGTTTTATACCAAAGGAAGATATTCAATGCTTTATTGGTGGTGGTGAGTTCGAAGTATCTGGTTCATTATTTAATTATAAAATAAGTAAAAAGAATAATTACAAGTTACTTCAATCACCAGATGAACTAAATTCAGCTCATATACCATATATGTTAGATTTATATGATAAAGACAACATATATCTAGCTAACCTATGTATTACGTTTAATGGTTGCCCTATACTAGACCAAATACTATCTGTTTATCTTATGATTTCTTCTAATCAGGAAGAGGATATGTTAGATAATTGTAACTTTTATAAAAAATCGCAATTATTTAATGAAAATAAAAATATTCAAAAAATTATGGAAATGCGAAATACTGGTTCTAGTGCTTTTGAAGAAATGACTATTTCTACATTACGTAATAATGTTGATGCTTTACCTGTTCTTAATAAAGTAAGACGTGAAGAAATAAAATTTGAAAATTATTTTAAAAGTAATATTTTAGGAAGTATTTTCGATAGAGAAGCTGTTGATTTTATTTTCAATACAGAAGTTACTTGGGATGAAATGTGCGATTATTATTCTATTAGTAGAAATGGTAACTCAACTAGTGATTTTGGTGATGGTGGTGTCTTTTCTGATAGTAGAATGGATAATGTGTTGGGTCTAGCTGTATAGTTCAGCAAATTGTAAGTAGAATAATGATACAATCATATCATTACAAATAATAAAAGGAAGAGAATATGTCTTATTTTATGGTTGATATGCCAAATATGTATATATTAGATTTAGAAAAAGAGTTTGGATTAGTTAAAGAAGAAGTTTATTATATAGCTTTTTTTCATCAAGGCAAATTTCATTCACGCCCTATGCAAATTATTGGAAAAGCGTGGGGAATATTTAATCATAATTATTCTGAAAGAATAAGAAATGAAACAGATTGGAAATATATTTATAAGACAAAAAGTACTTTTAATAACAATGTAGAAAGACAAATGGTATTTAAAGATGATAGTGGTTATGGCTTTGATGCAATCAATGTCTTTTTAATTGGTAGAACACCAGAAGAAGCAATATTAAGATTTATTTTATTTAATGTTAAAAATACTGTAAATTTAAAAGAACATGAATTAATGTTATTAGAAAATGAATCACATAAATTTCAAAGCGAACAACCTATATTATTTAATTATGTTATTAAACGTAGCGATTTTGATTTTTCAAAAGCACAAGGTAATTTTCATCTTGAATTTAAAAAAACTTTTACAAAAAATAAAGATGACATATTAAATAAGGAATTTTACACTTGAAAAAAGTTGATATTATAAAAACAAAATACGATTATGAAATAAAAAGTATAGTGTTAGAATATACTACTTTTTTTGATAATGAAAAAATTAAAAAACTTGATAATTACAAAATATATTTAGAACAAGCGTTAATTGTTATCTTAAATAATAAAAAATTAAAACAAGGTAAATTTTTAGAATATATCATAGGCGAAATTAGAGAATATGATTATATTTATAAGGAATTGTATCGAAATGGGAAAATAGAAGAATTATCTAATAACACATTATTCCTAAGTATTATCCAAGAATATAATTTAGAGGATAGTGATATATATTCGCAAATTACACAATTACAAAATATCCTATATACCTTCAAAGATATTATCTTATTACTTAAATATAAAGACTTACTTTAAGGGAAAAAACAGCTATGTTATGCTATAATTTACCTACAAAAAAACTTAAAAGAGAGACTTTATGGATAAAATTATTATGCAAGCTGGATATACACTAGAAGTTACTTCATGGGAAAATGATGGAGATAATTATCAAACAAAAAGACTACATTGTAAATCATTAGAAGAAATAAATGCTATTGAAAAAATGTGTAAGGAAATTTTCGTTTCTTGTAATAACGGTGATGGTGGTATTGGTAATACCTATGATGATACTGATACTGCAAACTATACTATTATTCATTACCTTATTAGTAATCCAGAATTATTAGATATTAATGGTGCTGTCGGATTAGCAAGCTATCAAGATACAGTTACAGAATTCTTTAAAGAAGAACAAGATTTTAAAATAAATGAATGGAAAGATTGGTTAATTGATTATATAGAAAGCAATGACGGGGACTTTGAAGAATGGATTGATTTGGTAATGCATTATAATTATCAATTACTCGGTGGGTCTGAAAGTTATTATTCACGAGTTTATGAAAGTTCAAATATTTATTTTACTGAACAAGATTTAAAATGTGAAATTATAAAAAGTAAATCCATTAAGGCAGCTTTTTAATGGATAAAATTGAACTATTTGAACATAAAGATGATAATTCTTTTACAATACATTGTAGTAAAGAAACTTATGTTTTTGGCAATTTTTGGAATACGGAAGATTTAAGAGATAAAAGCAAAAGAATAATTTCTTTTAAAAGATTGTCATCTTATATTAACGAAAGCAGTTTTATAACTATTTCTGGGCTATCTGAATATGATTTAAATAACAATAAAGAGCAAAAAATAGCTTTTAAAAAATTAATTTCCTTTTTTCAAGAAAATGGTGATAAATTCTTTGGAACAGACTTCTTATTATGTCATCCCTGTCAAATCAGTCTTTTAATTAATTTAGAAGATAATTCTTTTAATTTTCAAGAATTCCTAGATACAAAAATAGGGAAAAATTGGCTTCATAATAATCCAGAGTATTGTGCTGCATAATTTTAATTTTTTATAGCTTTTAAGCAGTATGTAAGGTAAATATTGATATAATATACTTACAAAAAAAAAGACTTAAAAGGCTATAATATGGGTGCATGTGATTCAACAAGAGAATATGATTTAGTTCCAAAAGAAATTCTAATTGATTTAGTTAGAAGTGATAGAGAAGATATGATTGCTGAATATGGTAATGATGCTTATTCCGGAACTTGGGGTGCTAAGTGTGAAGGTGTAGTTTTTATGAACCAAAGCGCTGAAACAGAAGATAAAGCTTGGGAATTATTTACAGAGGGTAAATGGGACCAAGTTAATGCAGTAAAAATTACTCCTAAAAATTTCCAAAGTAAATTATTTAAAGATGATAGACTATCTAAATTACAAGTAGAATTAAGCGAATTAAATTTACAAAAACGTGATATGATTAAAAATTTCTTTGAAGATAGAAAAGCGAAGAGAAAGACTTTTACTTGTATTAAATGTAGTAAGAAAACAGATGTAGATAAAGTAACTGTAAGTGCAGCTTGTCCGCATTGTAGAAGAACAACTTTCTTTGTATCTCAAACGGAACAAAAGAAAATAGAGACTCAGAATAAACGTATTAAGGCAGTTAATGACAAAATTAATGCGCGAAAAAGAGCTTTGAAAATTGATGATAAATCTATTGATAAACTTAAAGCTGAAATGGCAACATTAGTTTCTAAATATAAGATAGCAAAAAATAAAACTCAAGAAAAGTTAAGTGGTTTTCATACTTGTAAAAGTTGCAAATCGAGAATTAATACTGATTCTATTTGGGATGACGAACAAAAAAATACTTGTCCGGTATGTCGTTCTAAATTAACAAATGTTTCTAAAAAGTATGATACTTGGGACTACATTCAAGGTATTAGACAAATTGCTAATAAGATTACTAAGCTAACTGGTGAATACTGGTATGTAGGTGGTATGTGTCCTTGTTAGGACACTAGGAAGTCATTCCATAATATAATAAAGATATGCCGTAAAAACTAAAAAGAAAAGCCATAAAAAATAGCAATTTTATTTCTTTTTTTGACATATTCGATTTTTTCATAGTCTATCTATCTTTGATAGAACATTTCTTTGTTATCATACAAAGAGGACAAAATTTAGTTATTCCAGCTATTAATGGAGCAATACCTAATAAAAATAGTGGTTGAAAATCAGCTATATAGTATGTATATCCAGCATAGGTTATTAGCGATACACCTAACAATATTCTAAATTTATTACAAAAACTTCTTATTTTATTAAAATTCATTTTTTTCCTTTTTTATTTAATTATTTTTATATTATCTTAGATATTCTTAATGTTGAATTAAACATATCTAATAATAGTTATTTAATCCCAACCGAAATTTTTTCTATGTTGATTAGTATTAAATAGAAAAGCAGTTCCTGATTCACGAGATTTTTTTTCAAAACTCCATACTTTTCGTTTATCTTTTCCGAATAAAAAAGAAGTTCCTGTTTCATTAGCTTTTCTTTCAAATGAATAATGTGGTGGTTTATCTGTTGTTGACCATTTTTTTGGCATTATAATTTCCTTAAGTTTTATATTCATTATTATAGCTTATTATTTAGAAAATGTAGTCTATTAATTAATAAGTAATATTTAAAATTTTATATACTTTTTTCAGTTCTTCTATATGAGCTAATCTATCTGCCTCAAATGCATTTCTTTTCCCAGAAGGTAATTTTTGAAGCACACCCAAATAATGTGTCAAACTATCCATTAGCATTTTTAATTCAAATGTATCAGTACCAATTAAAAGTTTTTTAAAATGTCTTTTTTTTAATATAGTATATAAATCATTTAATTCTTCTTTAAAAACAATAATAGATATGTCAGAACCAATAGAATGATTACCATGTTTCCAGCGCGTTTTTATCATTAAATCTTGAGTATTATTATTCATAAGTTTTCCTATATTTTAAATAATAACTAAAGATAACTTAAAAAGGCATAAATGTTTTTATAATTTCTTATATATAAATATAGGAAAACTTATGAATAAAAAACTTATGATATTAGAATTAAAGAAGATGACTTTTAAAATGAAAGGACAGATTAAACGAGAAATAGATGAAAATGATAGAATTTCCAGTTTAATGTTTTTAACTATTATAGAAACACATTTAGAAGCCTTAGAAGCAATTATTCGTGATGATACAGCAATGACATTAAAAGATGAAGAAAGATTGTTAGCAGACGTTGAAAACTTTGTAAGATACCATATTAGAATAGATATGCATGACAAAAGAAATTCAAGTCATTAAAATCTTATTGTTGTAGTGTTTCTTTCAAATCTTCCACTATATCATTTTCCAAATCTTTAACCATTTTTGATAATTTAATTATACTTTTAGAATCCAGGTTATTAATATTTACTGTTGTTGCACCAATTTTCTTTCTTAATGCAACGATGTAATCCTTATAATCATAATCACGACTTAAAAAAGTATCTTTTACTTTTATCTTCACACCAAACCAACCAAACCAAGGTTTTGACACTTCTATATAATTAACCCAAGTATAAAAATGGTCGTCTTGAATATATCTTAAACTTTCACGACCAGCCGAATATATCCCAATTAAATTATTAAAATAATCTTCTGGCATTTTATTTAACTCTTCTTCACAAGTTTTTATTAATAATTTTATATTTGTAGCAATTTCCTTATGTTTATTTACTTCTGCTAAAATTTTACTTTCGTTTTGTTCTATTGTATCTGCTAACACTTCCATATTTTAAAGTCCTTAAATAGTTTAATCTTTTTATAGTAAATTATACCTATATAATGCTTATATTTTGCTTAATTAATAAAAACAAATAATATTATTAATATTTTCTAAACTATATCATCAATACTTTACATTAATACAATAATAATATATTTGTTTTTAAATTTAAATATTGTATTAATATAGAGTATTGACTAGTTTAAGCATACTATAAGGGTATCTATAGTATAATTACTTAATCAAAAAAACAAAGGACTATTATATGTTTAAATTTTTAACAACTGTGTCATTACTATTTATAACTTTCGCTATTTACTTTTTCTTACCAACATTAGCTTTCGGCTTTTGGGGCGTTCCTATTATTATCTTAATTATTGGTAGTGGAATATTTTTTATTACTGATTTTGAAACAAAAATTCCATTAAATATTGGATTATTAGTTGCTGTTCTTTTACCATTCGTATTAAGCTTTCCTGGATTTTATTCAGATAGTTATCGTGATTTACTTGGAACTCCTTCAACAAAAGAATTTTCAAAAGAAGTTTCACCAATAGATATTACAAAAGTTCGTATTGTAGATGAAGAACTTGCAGCTAAGCTAGGTGAGAAACTTCTAGGCTCTAACCCAGCGTTAGGTTCTGTTGTTATATTAGGTGAATTTAATATTCAATCTGTTAATAAAGAGCTTTATTGGGTAGCACCATTACTACATACAAGTATTTTTAAATGGTTTGGAAGTGAAGGAACACCTGGTTTTGTTATGGTATCTGCTACTAATTCTAGTGATGTTAAATTAGTTCAAGATATTAATGGTAAAGCTATTAGTCTTAAATATCAACCAAATGCTTTTTTTAGTGAAAACCTAGAAAGATATATGTATTTTAATGGTTACGCAACAACTGGACTAACAGATTATTCTTTTGAGTTAGATGAAAATCTAAACCCTTTCTATGTAGTAACTATATTTGAGAAAACTATTGGATATTCTGGAAATGAAGCAATTGGTGTTGCTATTTTAAATCCTCAAACTGGTGAAATTAAAAAATATTCTATGAATGACATTCCTACTTGGGTAGATAGAGTTCAACCTGAAAATTTTGTTGTATCACAGATAAATGATTGGGGTGAATATGTTCATGGTTGGTTGAATTCTATGTTTGCACAAAAAGAAGCCCTAACTAGTTCTAAAGGTATTAGCCTTATCTATGGTTCAGATAATAATTCTTATTGGTATTCTGGTATCACAAGTGTTGGTAAAGAAGGTTCTACTGTTGGTTTTATGCTTATTAACACAAGAACAAAAGAAGCTAAATGGTATAAACAAGCTGGTGCAACAGAAGCTAAAGCTGCAACAACAGCAGAAGGTGAGGTTCAAGAAAAAGGTTATACTTCAACTTGGCCAATCCTTTATAATGTATTGGGTCTGCCTACTTATGTTACAACACTTAAAGATAAAGAAGGTCTAGTTAAATTAATTGCTTTTATATCTGTTGAAAATTATAGTATTGTTGGAACTGGTAAAACAATTAAATCAGCACTAAGAAGTTATAAATCATTATTATCTGCTAGTGGAAATAAAACAACTTTAAGTTCTGATTTTGAGACAATCAAATCAGTTGGCTATATTGAAAGAATATCTAATGATATTAAAAATGGAAATTCTTTTTATTATTTTAAACTTGCCAATGATAATAGTAATAGAATTTATATGACAAACGCTATTTTATCTGATGATATTGTTCTGACACAAATTGGTGATAAAGTTAGTGTTGAATATGAAAAAAGCGATACGAAATACATAGACTTAGTTAATTTTAAAAATAATACTTTTTAAGATTAACCAAAGTAACCTTAAATAGGAGAATAAACCTCTTTTTTTTATAATTTGTTTATAATTAATAAAAAAGAAGGGGTTTAAATGCAAAATAAATTAATATTATCTACTATCTTACTTAGTTTAAATACACTTCAAGCCTTTACTTTTAACGCAAATGTAAGTGCTGCAGACCCTTCTATTATTGAAAAATATAATGTTCTTAATCGTGATGGTACATATAATAAGCCAACTACTTTTTCAGCTAACAGAACTATCAATAGCAGTTTTTTACCTAATTTTATTATTAATGGAGATTTTGAAGCTGACACGGCTAATTGGAATACTATATCTGGTAGCGGTTTTGTTACTACAACACAATCTAGTGTAAATCATCCAGGTCGATATGTTTGGGGTTCTGGGACATCTGGTTTTACTATCGAACAAATTTATGATTTTTCTGGTATTAGTTACGCTAGATATATAGAATTAAAAAATGAATATGGTGGATGGGCTAGTGCAGATACTTCACAAATTAAAATTTCTTTTTTAGATGCATCAGATGCAGTAGTTGGAAGCACTCTTTCTACACCAATTTTTAAAGGTGATAAAGATAATGAGTTTTTAACACATAATCAAGATATGAAAATACCTACAAATGCTAAAAAAATAGTTATAGATATAGAAGAAATTCGTAGTTCTGGCTCTGATTCAGATGGATATTTAGACAATTTAAGTGTTCAGATTAGACCTTATAAATATTATACGTCTAACAATGCAGAACATATATTTATTCCTGATTATTATAGAACTAGTTACTATTATGGTTTAAGTGGTAATGATTTAATTGAACCAGTAGGAATTGAAACTTGGTCTGAAAGACAAGCATATAATGGTAACAAGGGTAATGATTATATTATTAATCCCGTTGGAAAATTAAATTCAGCTAATGGTAACAATGATAATGATGTTTGTATAGCTTATCAAGGTTCTACTTTAATTACAAAATCAAGATTAAATGGCGGTTCTGGTAATGATAAATTGTATGCTCCAATAAATGGAACAGGACATAATATCAAGGGTAATTCTGGAACAGATATGGTCGTTTTCAGAGGCCAAAAATCTGATTATACAATTACTTATAATTCTGGTAGTAATTTATATGTATTTGATAATGGAACTGTAACCGTAAATGTTTATGATGATGTTGAAGCTGTTGCATTTACTAATACTAATGTTTTAACTACAACAAATGGTAATACAAAAGAAACAGAAGATATTTGGGTATTTGATACTGCAACTAATACATTAACAGAAACTTTTCCGACTTCTTTACAAGATGTTCTAAGGTCAGTTACTTCTACGCCTTACCCTACCACTATTACAAACGATATAGAAGGAACTTTTTCATTATATATAAATGGGTTACCGGATACAATAGAAAAAGCTATTGATACATCTGGTAATTTAGTTGCTAATTCAGTTACTGAAACAAATAGTGATGGAGAAACTAAAACATTTATTAGAATACCTAATCTTACAGGTGGTCAAACATTAGATATTGTATTAGTAGATGAACAAAATAGTGCCGATACTTATATTGAACCTGATTTTAATACATTAAATATTACAAGAGGAATTTAAAATGTTTAAATATAGCTTAATACTTATATCTATCTTATTCACTGCTTGTAATGATAACAATACGAATATTATTAATGATAATAAAGATAAAGATAATAATGATAAAATAATTATTAAAGAAACTCTTAACAATAGTAGTGATTTTATTAAAGGAAATATTTTAAATAATTCTATTATAGGTGCAAAAATTTGTTTTGATATAAATAAAAATGATATATGTGATAAAAATGAGAATACTACATTTAGTGATAAAAATGGTGAATATAAATTTAATATTAAAAAGAATACATTGAAAAATGATATAAATCAAATTATAGCAAGTGGTGGTATAGATATCATTAGTGGGAGTAATTTTAATGGACTTTACAAATCTAATATTACCACTAACGATATAATAGTTTTAAATAGTGTTTCTACATTAGCTTCTTTTACGGATATTCAAAATATTAAAAATATCTTAGGTGTCAATAATATGAACAATAAAATATTTAATATTAAATTAAATACGATATTAGATATTTATAAAGGTGTCCTAAAAATAGAAAACACTGATTTTAATATTTTTATAAAAAGTTTTGTTCAGGATAATAATCAATTTAAAAGTTTAGAAGATATATTAATATTAGTGTTAAAAAACATAGATGAAAAACTTAAAGATAATAACAAAACATTACAATTAAAAGATGATATTGTTAATATTCTTTTATTAACTGATAGTAATAATTATGATAATGATACAGACTTATCAAATATAAAATGCACATTAAACAATAAAAAAGATATTATCATTGAATACATTAATAGTAATAAATACGATATTAATCTATTATACAACAATGTTAATATTGAAAATGAGTTATCTAATTATTCAAATACTTTTCGAATATTAAATATATTAAATATAGCAGATACTTTACAATCAAAGCAATATTTTTTTAAAAATACGAACTTTATCTTTAATTATAATTTAGATAGTAATTCTACTATTATTGATTTTGAAAGATTACTAAAAAATGATACTACAGTAAGTATAAATAAAAAGATGTTTTTTCTATCTATCATAAAATCTGAAAAGAAAAAGTATAATAGTAATAATATTTTATTTTATATTAATGACAATATCACTACTGAAACAAAAGGTACTAAATAGCTTTTATTTCGTCACGCCAACTTAACAACATTGTTTTAAATACGTTAATACTTTCTTTTATTTTATCTGGATTATTTTCAGATATTGATTCAGATAAAAGAATAATTTGATATTCATACATTCCTTTTAAATAATAAGAAATTTGCCCCTTGCTCATATCCAATATATTAATTAATTCAGTAATTATAGCAGTTGAACGATTTATATAATAAATCTTATTCTCTATATCACCTTTATTCATTGCGTTTAAAGATAATGTGTTAAATTTCAAAATACCTTCATATAATAACTCAATTAATTTATATGGAGATTTAACATTTATATCATTTTCTGCATAAGTAGCAAAGCCATTTTTATTATACATAACTATTCCTTTTAAGTAATTATTCATATAATAAGAATAAGGTATTAAATACCCTATCTTATTACCTTATATAGACATTATACCTTATTGTAATAGTCTTAAAACATTTTGTTGAATAGCATTTGCTTGACTCATAGCATAAGAACCAGATTGTGCTAAAATATTTAATTTTGCAAATTGCGCACTTTCAGCAGCAAAATCAACATCTCTAATTTGTGATTCAGCAGCTCTAATATTTACTTCAGTAGTAGAAATATTTCTAATATTAGATTCTAATTTGTTTTGTGAAGCACCTAAATTAGCTCTTTCACCATCTACTGTTTTTATAGTAACATCCATTGCAGCTATTGTAGCTTCTGCCGCAGCTTGAGTTGTTACATCACTTGTTGTTACAGTTGTTGCAGTTTTCATATCAGATATACTGACAGATTGTGTTTGACCAGAATATGCACCAGTTTGAAATACAAATGTTCCAGCTGTTGCAGTTGAAGAAGTCGCATCTAATAGATTTTGACCATTATAAGAAGTAGTTGTAGCTATATCATTAGCTTCACCTAATAAAGCAGTAACTTCTTTTTGTATATATCCACGGGAAGTTGCATCTTGTGTATCATTAGAAGCTTGTGTAGCTAGAACCCTAATACGTTGCATAATATTACCATATTCTTCTAATGCACCGTCAGCAGTTTGAATTAAACCAATAGCATCATTTGAATTTCTAGCAGCTTGACTTAAACCATTTGCTTGTGCATTTAATTTATTTGCTATTGCTAAACCAGCTGAATCGTCAGCAGCTTTATTAATTCTTAAACCAGAAGATAAAGAGTTTAAACTTTTATCCAAAGCTTTGTTGTTCATTGTTGCGTTTCTATGTGCATTCATTGCACCTATATTTGTGTTTATTCTAAATCCCATAATAATTCCTTTTAATGGATAAAGCCTTTCGCTTTATATTGTTTTTATTTCAGTGACTTCCATGTCACTTACAATATATATATCGGCAACTTAAAAATAAACTTTAGTATTAAATGGTAAACTTTATTTTTATTTAAGGTATGTAATGCTATAATATGGTTACAAAATACGTAATATAAGGACTTTGCAATGAATAATCCATTTAAAAAATCTTGGAAATTAATTTCTGATAGTGCTACACCAGTAGATGGTATAGGTGTTATTTTAATAATGATTGTAGGACCAATCATATATTCTGTTATAAATTTAAAGAAAATTATTATTAAGTAATTTTCTTCGTGGTTACTTGTCCTAATGGTTCTTTAATAGCTTCTACTTCAAATTCACCATTATTTCCCTTATAAGATATAGGTATAGTATTTCCATCCTTTAGATAATAAGATTCAGTTGCCTTAAACTGTATAGGCGTATCTAACATTTCCCATTCTACTATTTTATTACTACTAAAGGCTTTCTCACCTTCTGGAACATATACAGTTATATGAGGACTATTATTATCAGTAATTAAAGTATTTTCACCTTCTACACTTTCAGTTTTAAATGCAATCACACCCGTATCTTCATTGACCCCAATAGCTACTATTTGAAATACATTATCTTTTTTATTATTAGTATTTAAGTAGTTATTAACTTGGTCTTGAAAATCTTTATTTTTTGCTTTTCCAGATGCCATTTTTTTTGCTATATCTCCAAGACATATAGTTATATGTAATTCGTCTTTTAATTCGAAATCTTCGTCTTTTATTTTTAATAAGGCTGCCATTTTTCTTTTAACTACTATTGGAGTAGATACTTTATATGCTGTATAATTTATATCCATTTATTTTCCTTTATATTTATTATAATAATATAATTAAAAAAGACTTTTAACTATATTATTTTCTTCCCACATTTTGGACAATAATTTATATCTCTTTCTGATAAAGAATATTCTTCATTAGCTGGTATTTTATATCCACATTTACATTTTAATAATATTTTACCTTCTATTTCTAATGGTGAAAAAGTAGTAGTCTTAGTATCATTTAATTCATTCCCGGCTATTGCATCATAAGCGTTTGATAATGCAGTCATCATCTTTGGATTTTGTGTTATTGCACCACCACTTCTTTCTAATCTAATGGTAACACCACCACGATGCGTTTCTGGACATACAGTTAAATATAAATCACCATTTTCCCCATTAAACATTATTATTTTTTTTCTTGTACCGTCACCTGGCATAGAACATTCTATAAATTCTACTTTTTCTTTCCATTTCTTACGCATTAATTTTCCTTACTATTTTTATTAATATAATATAAAAATACTTAGATAATACTTAAGTATAGACTTGACACTTCTTTTTTATAATGTTAAAATTGCATTTAACAGAATATAACAAAAGGGAAAATATGATAGCAGCTATACTGTTTGTAACAATTATTTCTTATATAGAAATAGCAAAACCAGAATTTATATATACACGTCGAATGTCACTAGAGGATAAAGTAATTGCAGATGCTGAAAAATACAAATACGACCAAGATTGGATTAATCAAAAAATGAAAGAAATAGATGACCAATATATATTTTAAGCAGTCTTTAATATCTTTATAGGTATAATAGACTTATAAAAATATTGGAGCTTTACTTTGGATAACTTAAATGAATTAAATCAAATTGGACTAAATGAAAAAAGTGTGGTTTTGCTAGAACACTATTTTGCTCTTATAGGTAGTGGCAGTATTATGTCACATAATGATATTCTTAGAAATATAATGCAAAAATTAATGATTGATAATGTTATTGATAAATTATTAGATATGGGCGTTATATATGAATATGATAATGATTGTTTTGAAGATGATATAGATGCAGAAGATATTACATATAAACTATCTGAAAGTTTTAATTTTATTAAGATAGAACGCGTAGAACAACCTAAATTTATTCATTCAGCAGATATAATAAGAACAATTAGTAAGTTGAAGAAATCATACAATACTACCAATAAAGATGAAATCGATGATTTAATTAATACCTTTGTTAGAAATGCAAGTTTGATTAAATAGTCTATATGACTATTTAATTTATTTAAAGATAGATATTATTTTAAACAATATACTTTACTAACAGTATAATCATTTATATCATAACCGTCTTCTATTACTTTTTTATCAGCCATTCTCAACGCTTCACTGGAATTAACCGCTTCAATAGTTATACTTAATAATTGACCATCTTCTTTTAAGAGTAAAACCTCATACATTTTTATTTCCTTTTGTTATTTATTAATATATTATAATAAATTTTATAATATTTTTAATATTTGTTATATAAGATGATATAATATTTTTTAAAATAAAGAAGAGGTGTATAATATGGAACTTTTTTTAATTAGCGCAGCTTTTATTGTTTCAGGTATAACACTTTATATGATTTTTTATAGTGATTATCATTGTGATATTTGTGATATTAGATTAAAACAAGAAGAATTATCTAATTACCATTGTAGAAATTGTTTTAAAATATAAAATATAAAATCTACCACGGAAGTTACCGTGGAAGTTACCACGGATGTATAAAGATAAGGAAATAAAATGATTAAAAGTATATATAAAGCTTTAATAACAACTATATTGTTTAGTAGTAGTATTAGCGCACAAGAATGTAACCATAATGAACTTTTTAAACCAAATGGTGAATTCTTATATGAAATGAAAGATATGAAAGTATATAATCAAGATAAACATGTATGGATAGATACTAAACGTAATGACGCTACAAAATTCTATAATTGTACAATTGATAATAAATATTTGTATATGTTCTTATATAGAGATGAATTACCTAATATATTATTAATCCAATTTATTTTTAAAACAGGTAATGACGGATTTTTAGAATTTTCTGAAAAATTTGTTGCTAGTGAATTAATGAAAACGGCTATTAGTAAATTAAAAAGTGATAAACCAATAATTTTAGAAATAAATACTAATCAACATTTAGAACTAAGGTATGATATTGAAAATGGTAAAGTAGTTTCTTATCAATATAATAAGAGTTCTAAAAAATAGATTTCTATTTAATTGAACTTCCTTTTGAAATATTATTATTTCTATTATTTAACATTTCTTGTATTTCATCAAATTTGTCTGATATAGGTTCAAATCTGTATTCTACATCACCATTTCCAAAAGTTAGTGGTTTGTGAAAAGTTATTTCTAAATCATTTACTCTTTTAAAATTAACAGCTTCCTCTAATAAACACTCTTCTGCGCCACCACCTATAAAAACTTGTTTATTCTTTTTATTTAATATATGATATTCACTATCAACAGCTATACTTTTATATAATTCTTCAGACATTTCATTAAAAGATTGAAATATATCCTCTAAACTTTCGTTTGTATTTTCTTCCTTTATATACATATTTATAACTTGTTTAAATTTTTTACTAGATTTATATAATTCTTCTAAATCCTGTTCCCTAAAATCTGGAATTAATTCCAATAATTTTAAGAAGTAAGGAAATTTCTCTGTTTTGTTAGAATTATCATAACCATTAGCTGCATAATCTAATACAGTTCTATAATAGTTATATTCTTTTTCTATCCTTATACCTATATTCATTTCATGTTCTTCTTCTAGTTCTTTATAAAAAATAGCTAACTCTAAAGGAATATTTTTAGAAGTGTATTCATCTAATTCTTCTGCGTATTCATATACCTTTTCATTTATAGATACTGATATATCATACATTTCGTCTAATAATTCCATCATTTCTTCAAATTCTTGTTCTGTGAAATCAAAATATTCATAATTAAGTTCTTGTTCTTTTAACTCTTCTAAAATTACTTCTTTAACATCTTCTATGTCACCAATGTTTTCTAAATCAATATTAAAGCTCTCTTCTAATTTTCTTATATATTTATATTCTAACTCATATTTAGTTTCTATTAAATAATTTTCAATATCATAAAAAACATCTTCACTATTAGAATCTTCAGATTGCTCGAATAACATATCAACAACAATATTTATTTTATCTATATCATTTATATTTTCTAAAATGTATTTTTTAAGATTTTCTGAATATTGATATTCACTCTCTAAAAAATGTTTTTGAACATCAACAATTGTAATTTCTTTTTTTTGATTTGCCATTTTTGATTCCCATATATCGTTTTCTTATATTATAAATCCAATATTAAAAATTCCTTTTAATAATACTTTATAACTTATTTTATAGTATGTGGTAAAAACTTAGGCTTATAATTTATAGATTATAAAGATTTACCACATATTAAAAATATACTAAGGTAAATGCCTAAAATAGGTAGTTTTAAATCAATAAAAAGTTAAAAATAAGGGTAAAATATGTAAAAAAATACACTCAAAAAAAGACCGAAATCACTAAGCCAATATAGCCACATAACTTGATATTATGTGGTGCTTTATTTTAAATATATTTAAGTGGAAATTAAGCATAATAAGGTCATAATTATTTTTCACAAAAATAAAATCTATTAAAATTAAAAATTAGAAAATCAAAAAAAGAGATTATTATCTAAGGAACAAAAAATGAAGAATAAAAAATATGAAAAAGAATTAATTAAATTACAAACTGAATTAATTAAATTACAAGATTATGTAGTTAAGAAAAATAAAAAATTATTGATTATTTTCGAAGGTAGAGATGCTGCTGGTAAAGGTGGAAGTATAAAACGATTTACTGAAAACCTTAATCCAAGAAATTTTAGAATTGTGGCTTTACCAAAACCAACCGAACAAGAAAGTGGTCAATGGTATTTTCAAAGGTATTTAAGTCAATTACCGAATGAAGGAGAAATAGTATTTTTTGACAGGTCTTGGTATAATCGTTCTGTTGTAGAACCAGTTATGGAATTTTGTTCTCATGAAGAATATATTAAGTTTATGAATGAAGTTGATAATGTAGAAACTATGTTAGAAGATAGTGGAACAGTTATTGTTAAACTATGGTTTGAGATAAATAAAGATACACAAAGTGGAAGGCTTCAAGAAAGAAAAGATAATCCTTTAAAAAGATGGAAAATTAGCCCTATAGATGAAAAAGCAGAAGAATTATGGGATAGGTATAGTTTATATATTAATAAATTATTATCTAAAAAAATGTCGATAAAATGGAATAAAATAGATAGTAATGATAAAAAAAGTGCTAGGCTAGAATCTATAAAAATAGTTTTAAATAGATTTAAAAAGAAACTTAATTAAATAGCTTAAAAATTGATATTTATAAACTATTAATGTAATAGAAAAATTAACTTTTTTTATTGCCTGTGGAGTTTGTTAAAGAATTTATATATGCTAACGCTTTATTTACAACTTCTTTAAATCTATTAGTTTTAGAAGGTTCTTCTTGAATATCTTTTTCTTGAAGCTTCGGTGATGTCATTAAAGCGTCTAAATCAAATAAAGGTTTCCCTACATAGCCATCTTTAATATATATACCCATTCTATCACCTGTAACCATAGATAAGTTTTGTAAATTATCTTCCCAAAAATTATCTAATTTGTCCATTATTTCTATACTATCTTTATCGTCTAATGATAAAAAATCTATTATAGATTCTGTGAAATTTTCTTTTGTAGATAAAGCAGATTGAACTGCTCTTATTAATTCTTCATCTGAATGATAAGAAGAAGATTCTTTTCTTGAAAAGTTTAATTTTAATGTGCCATCTTCTATTTTAAATAATGTCATTGTTTTTCCTAATTGTTTTATATATATTATAACACTTTTAGATATATTTCTATTAAGAAAGGTTTATGTTGTTTTTAGATATAATCTTATTAAAGTATTTAAATATAATACCGATATAGTATTACACAAAAAGAACAAATAAAGGATTTTTATGAAAATAGACACTATGAATAATATATTAAATGTTAATTCTACTGGTAAAAGAGTAGATTCTATACATACTAATATTAAACAGACACCAGAAGGTGTTACGCAAAAAATAAGTAAAGTAGAACAAATTAAGATAGATATAGCGAATGGGACTTACAAAGTTGATTTAAATAAACTTGCAAATAAAATGGCGGATGATTTATTAAGTTAAATATATAGTAGGTATAGTCTTAGAAAGAGTTATTTCTAACTTTATCATTAAAACTAGTTAATACCTTATATATCTTTTTTATTTCTTTCGTTTCTTTTTCTGATATTTCCATATCACTAATAATAACATTTAAATACAAATCTATATCTTTTTGCATATCTTGATATTTTGGTTCTATATCTATAAAATTTCTAATATAAGCACTACTAGTTGCAAAAACACGTATATATTGTAATTTTTCTTCTTGATTAACATTCATTATTTATTACCTTTTATATTGTCTAATTTATCTATATTATAACATATAAACAAATTTTTTACTGAAACTTCTTATTAAAAGTATCACGTCCTTTCAATACTTCTGTTTTGTATTCTGCTTCTTTTTCTTGTTGTTCTTTTCGTAATTTTGCTTCATTATACTCTGTATAACGTGAATATAAATCTTTTGGAAAATCTATTACTTTTTGTACAAAATCTATTACTTTTTTCTGTCGTTCAGCTATAAGTTTTGCCTCTTGTTCATCTTTTATTTTTGCATTTTCTAATAAAGTAGCTTTCTTTCGCAAATCTGTTATTTGCATTTTTTTTGCCTCTAAATCTTTAATTCCCTCTGCATATTCAAAATATTCTTCTGTATCTAATTCTTTTTCTGGCGTTTGAATTGTTTTTGCTATCAATGATATTTCTGCTAATTGGTGATATTCATTTCTTTTGTCTAGTTGAAAGTCCATTATTTTAATAGATATTAATTCACCATTTATTTCTAATTCCAAAGAATAAATTTCACCATCCCTATCCATACCCTGACCCCAACCAAAATCTTTAGTTGTTAATGGTGATACTACTTTTATTTTTGTATCGGCAGTTATCTCTAAAAAGACATTTTCTACGTCTATTATATTATCTATTTCCATCTTTTATTCCTTAGTTATTTAAATTCTTTATTTAATTATAAATAATATAGATAATATTTGTTTTAAGTATAAAAAGTTTAAGTTTATTTTTATATAATAAATGTAAATATACCTTATACAATATAAAACACATAGAGGATATATGGATACTAAATCTAAATTAAATAAACTAAGTTATATAGTAACACCAAAAGTTAAAATAATAATTTTTGCAATATCTTTAATATCTTTACTTTTTTTACAAACTTATTCTACACATATTTGTCCATATATAGATGGACTTAAAACAGAACAAGTATTTAGGAATTTAGGAATTGTTTGGGTTCTACATATAATATACAGACTAATACTTTATAAAGTATATAATAATAAAAAAAATAATTTATCATTAGCTCGTCAGGCTTACTTTTTATCTATTATATCCTGGATATTAGCTGGCTTCACAGCTTTCTTATTACATTTTAACCTGTATCCTAATTTTCCAATAGGTAGTCATGTGAAATTACTTAGTTCTTATTTAATTTTCGGTGCTGGTATTATTTCACAAATAGAATATCTTATATTTGAAAAGAGCTTTAACAAGGTTAAAATAGATAACTGTAATGGAACAGCTAATTACAATGAAAATATATCTAAAAGATTTACAGAAACATTTCTTATATTCTCATTGGCGCCAGTTGCCACTTTAATACTTATATTATTACGTTATAAATATGATGGTCTTATTTCTGACAAAGATATTAATGAAGTATTCTTTATTTCTATTATGCTATTCATATCCATAATTATATTAGCTGTTAAGTTTAAAAATTTATTAAAAAATGATACACAAATAATTTTGGACAATTTAAAGCTCATACAGGATTATAATTACCAACATATAGAAAATCTTCATAGAAGTGATGAATTAGGTATGATTTCGCAATCTATTAACGAAATGGGTATTTCTATTAAAAGTAGAAATGATACTATTACTTTATTAAATGAAGAAATTATTAATACACAAAGAGAAGTTATATATACTATGGGTGCTATTGCAGAAACACGTAGTAAAGAAACTGGTAATCATGTAAAACGTGTTGCACAATATTCTAAAATATTAGCAATCGGCTTAGGACTTAAAGAAGAAGAAGCAGAATTATTAAAATTAGCTTCACCTATGCATGATATAGGAAAAGTAGGAATACCAGATAATATATTAAATAAACCAGGTAAGCATACAAAAGAAGAATTTGAAATAATGAAAACTCATTCACAATTGGGTTATGATATGTTGAAAAATTCAAATAAAGAAATATTGCAAGCCGCCGCTGTAATTTCACATCACCACCACGAAAGATGGAATGGAAATGGGTATCCACAAGGTCTTTCAAAAAAAGATATACACGTTTATGCACGTATTACCGCCGTAGCTGATGTATTCGATGCATTAGGTAGTGATAGATGTTATAAAAAAGCCTGGGAAGATGAAAAAATATTTAAATTATTAAAAAGTGAAAGAGGCGAACATTTTGACCCTGACATAGTTGATTGTTTTTTTAAAAATATAGAAACAATTAAAAAAGTTCGTGATGACTATAAAGATAGTAATTAGTTAATGATTTTTTAATAATACATTCGTTATACTACTTAATAGCATAGTAATTATTCTAATTATAATTACTTTAAACAAAGGATATATAAAATGTATATAGATACTAGTTATGAAAATGAAACCTATGAAATATTTAAAATAGTAGCAAATGATTTAAATAATACGTTATTTGTTTTATCAAAATCTTTAATTGAAACAAATAAAAATATAAATCTGGACTATTCTTATTATGATGGTGGCTTGTTTTTAGATTTTAACAAAGATATGGAAATAGATTTAGAATATTTCACTAAAAATATAGAAACACGTAAAGATGGAACTTGTTTTGTGGAAATATATGATAATAATGATAATATTATCAATATAGAGGTTGATAAAAATATAAAACCTATATTAGAAAATACTATTAAAACATTAGAAGAATTATATTCAAAACATAAAGGATATAGTATAAACCCTACACTAGATAGAGATATTAAATTAGATAAAATTCAAGACAAAACTATTTCTATCAAAGATTTAACAAAAGATTTTAAAGATAAAGTAGAAACATTAGAATACAATAGTTATGTCAAACTATCACTTTATATTAAAACACAACTTTTGTCTTTAATTAATGGATTTGAAAAAAATGACAAAGTAAACAATTTTAGTTTTAGTTTTGTTGATGGAATTATTTATATTGATTTTCTACTTAAAGACGGTGAAGAATTATCATATGAAGTCGAACACCTTTATTCTAATATAGAAGGCAATAAAATATTAATAGAAGACGAAAAAAATATTACAATAGAACTTTCTTCAGGGTTTGACCACACTGAGTTTAAGAATATGTTAGTTACATTAAAAGAATTACAACAAACTGAAAAATCAAGTATAAATCATGTATTTGAAAATAACGTCATTCCGTCTTCAAAAGTTGCCAAACAGACTTTTGATATCATAAAATAAATATCTTAAATATTATTAACTGCTAATATTTTTATTTTCTGCTTTATATAAATTCTATTTTTAAGTAAATATTTTACTTTATTTTTAAAAAATAGGATTAAGCTAGACTGAACTTCTTTTGATATATTTATATTATTATTTATTATCTTATAGATAGAATTTAGTTCTTCTCTATTCTCATACATATATAAATTTTCAGTATCTGAATAATTGTATATTTTATAATCTAATAAAATTTCTTTTTTTATCAACTTCCATTTATCAATTTTTAATTTATCTAACATTCTATAATATTTTAAGTCTTTATCTATATGTTCTAGTTGCGCTTGAAGGAAACTATTATCATATCTTCGGTGGTTATCAATCATAATTTATCCTTAGTTTAATTGTCTTAATATAGTATTGGGATACTTAAAAGAAGTTTAAAGAACTAGACTGTTTCAATGTTTAACATTATAATAAAAAATAAATAAGAAGATAAAAAAAGAGAAGAAATTAATGCAGTAGCATAAAGCTACTACATAGATAGTAAAGTTTAATTTACTGTTGTGCTGGAACCGAAGGAGTTTCAACAATAGCATTACTAGAATCAATAGCAACACCATTTACATTTTCACCTATTAATGTTCCAATAGAAGCAATGATTTTATCAATATCAATTAAATCAGAAGCATGAATTGTAAATTTATAAACATGTAAATTTTCATAATTACCACTTGTTTTATCAACTACAATCGGTGAATCTTCAATAGACACTTCAGATAATAATACTTGATTACCTAAAACCTGTGTTTGTAAATCAATTACATCTGCGTTATCTGATAAAATAAAGATATCAACAGAACCACTTGCAAAGTCCATTTTCATAGCTGGCATAGTTTCTACATTAGCTGGAAGTTCTATCCAATCTAGCTTAGTCATCCAAGTTGGAATATAACCTAAATAAGTATTAGTAGTTAATGATTCATTTACATAATCATATACACCTTTTACTATATCATTTTCAGAAAATTTTCTTACTGTTGCCGGGTCTTCCATAATTGCAATAGCTGTTGTTTTAGCTGTTGTTGTAATATAATCTAAATTAATATCTTCAAATGGTGGTAATGTATAATTAACATCATTTATAACAACCTGTATTTTAGCTTCAACTGCGTCGTGACCTTTTGCAATAATATCAGCAATAGCCGTATCAATACCTGTTTTAATACTACCTAACATTTCGTCAAATGCTACTGCTACTGTTTTACCAGTTTCGCTATCTGTTAAAAATGCAGTTGCTTCACTTAACCAATTTGCATATGAATTAAATAAATTATCAAACCATTCTAATGTTGTAGTAAGAATAGTTTTTTCTGATACAGTGTTATCTGTCGTTCCATCAATTGCTGCTGCTCTACGTGCAGAAGCCTTTTGAACAGAAGCAGTTTCTTGATTAGCAACTGTTGCTTCATCAGCAAAGAATTTATCAGAAATCCATCCACCTATACTTCCACCAGGTATTTCTAAACCGTGAGACTTAATATAGTAATATCCAGCACTACCAAACGCCATAGCATAAGGCTTATATCTATCAAAAGGAATTAGACCAGCAAATCCAATAAATGAACCGCTATAAGCACCTAAACCTTCTTTTGTAGTCCCATCTATCATAGCTTTTGCAATAGCATAAATATTTTTCATAGCTTGGTCTTTTTCTGCTGTTGATAAATTAGCTAAATTATCTAATTCACCACCTAAAAAGATACTATCCATAAAATATGTTGCTGTGTTAGCATCTGCTGATTTTACATTTTGCATTGTTTTTACAAAATCGCCTGTTGTTTTAGATTCACTAAATAAAGAATAAAATAATCTTTCATTTACAATTCCATTATTTACACCATCTACCATTAATCTTGCAAATGCATCTTTACCAGCATAAACATCTGAATAACTAGAAGGTCCTCTTGCTTCTGGTGTTAAAGTAGTATCAGGCTTAATAAAAAATCTTACTCCAATGTCTGTCATTAACTTTCCAACATTACTAGCAACAACCATGTTACCTTGATAAGTTATATCTAAATTAGTATTTTCCATTCTAGTTGCACTTGAACCAGTTGTTGTTGGGATAACCATAGCTTTTGTTAATGCGTCATACATAGGTTTGTCTATATAAGTAAACAAGAAGTCCCCTATTAGATTATTATGTAGTCCGGCTAAATAAGTAAATTTTTCTGTAAATTCTGTGTTAGTTGTATCAGTCATCATTGGAATCATTGGTAAAGTCAAATCCCAATTTTCTTTCATTACATCGACCATTATTTGTGAAATAGTTTCTGAGCCAATTGCCATATCAATCATAACAACTGTCATACCATCAGATTTTAAAACAAGTTTAAAAGCTTCTGCTGTCAAATCAGTTACTGCATCTACATTAACAACTTCTAAAATACCTGATTTTAATGTATCACCGATTTTATCAGTTATACCAGATAATATACTTCTACGTGGTGACTGTTTTGCACTATTAGTAGAACCATTATGTTTTACTTCCATATATTCTGCTACAAATGTATCAATATATACTTGATTTAAATTATTAGAATTTTCAAATGCTGTTTTTTCAGCTTCTGTAATAACACCATTTTTTACCATTTTTGATAATGCTAATTTTACCACTGTTGTTGCTTTCGTTGTTCCACTTAAATTTTTATATTGATTTAATTGAACTTTAAAACCAGTTACACTATTAGGGGATTTAACTGTTTGAACCGCTGCTGGTGCTCTACTTGCTACATTTAATTGATTTGTATTGTTAGCTGCCGCTGTTGCTTCTAAAAATGCTGATAAAGCATATGACTCTGTATCAGTTAAGTTATTAACCTCTAAGTCTTTTGAAGAATTAGTTCCGACAGTATAACTACTAGAAATACCGTTATCTCTTACAGTAGGGTCTGATTGAACCTCGTTGTTAGTATCTCCACCACATCCAGTTAATAGAATAGTAGCTAAAATTGTACTACCCATTACTTTATATATTGTTTTTACCATGTTTTTACCTTTATAATAATTGTTTGATTAAATATTTATATGTAAGCGTTTATAACTTTTTATAAAACTCCCTCATATATCTAGTAATATTCTATATAAAGATAATAGTATTTATCCTATTTTTATCACATTTCTATTATATTTGTATTTTAGTGTGTAGAATGGTAATAAAATAGTTGTATAATATTATATTATGTTTATATAAGTTTTATATATAATATATACTTATAGTTGGAATGAGATTTGATTATACTGTAAGCCCGTTGTAGTCGTATGTTGTAGTTATTTCACATTTAAAAAAAAATAAGTAGTATTATAAAACTAACTTATCATTCTTTTTAATTATTTCAAATAAGATTTTAATTGTGTCATAGATAAAGAATAATAAGAACTATCAATAGTTTTACCTTTCCAAACTTTTCCTTCGGATTTAATTATTTTTTTAAATTTAGCACTATTTAAATATTTTAATATTTTATCTTTATCGTCAGAAGTCACTTCTAATAAGAAACCAGATGAAAAAAGAAAAGGCGCTTCTAATTTATTAATACTAATTGCAAAAAAAGTTTGTGTGTCTTTTAACATTCCTGGTATAGGAATTAAATAACTATTCTCTTGATAAATATTCAAACCTTGTTTTCTACCATAGGCGAACCAACTTTCATACTTAGCTGTTTTACCTTTATCACGCTTTAACAATTCTTCTTTATTTTTTAATAGATAATTCAAAGTATCTTTAGAAAGTTCTTCTTCTTTTTTTATTACATATTTATTATCTATTATTTTATAAGGCATTATTATTTGTTTCTTATTATTTTTAAAATCTTCAATAACCTTAATTTTACTTACTTTATAGAAAGAAATAGTATCTTTACCTTTTATTTCGTCTGTAATATATATTTTGTCACGTAAAGTCGCAATAGGTGTATGATACTTTATTATTTTAAAGTCATGTTTAACTTTATCTTGTTCTGCAAAAGACCAACGTGTATTATCTAATGTATTTTTTTCTATCAATTTCCAATTTTTCTTTTTTAAGTTTTCTTTATAAGTCATTATCTTTTTTATATCATTAGTATTATTAATGAAGAAGATAGAAGTATATACCGAAACATTTTTAAAAATTTGAATTTGTTTAAAATCTATTATTGCAGCTACATTATCTTTAACATCTGTTCTAAGGTTTTTAGCACTTGAATTATAGAGCCAACTATTAGGAGTAATCATTCCACTTCTATTAGAATATAAATGTGCGTATTCTATAAATGCATAATATAAGTCTATATTACCATTTTTGCATGAATTATAATTTTTTCTTAGAAATTCTATATATTCCTTATCTAAATTCTTTATCCTTACATAAGGTGGATTACCTATAATAATGTCATAATGATTACTTGTATTAATTAAAGTATCTGATATTGTAAAATTACAAATATCACCTTCTTTTAATACTGTACCTTTTTTATCAAAATAAGCTATAACTAGTTCTTTAAATTCCGATAGGTTATTTATTTGAATATCTTGACCATACACATTTGATAAAAAATAATCTTTTAATTTATCTGATGATAATGTAAATCTATCTTGTATATATTCCAATAAACTAAATATAAAAATACCGTGACCAAAAGATGGTTCAAATACTGTTTCATTTAATTCTGGTGATAATTTTTTAACTATATAATCAGATATATACATTGGTGTATATATAATACCAGATTCTTTAATTTCTTCTTGAGTAAAATTATTAGTATCTAATGTATGAATTACTTCCTCGATAGATATTAAATTTTTCTTATAATTACTGATTATATTATTAATTGATTGTAACATTAGTTTTCCTATTTATAATTAATTATCTGATTTAGGTTTAGATATCCCTATTTTTTCTTCTTTTTGTTTTATATAATTATTGATGCTTTTGTGACTTTTTATCTTATTTAAATATTCTTTTTTAATTTCTTTTATTATATCCGATATAGCCTGATTTGCTATTTTTTTTGATAATTTACCCAAAGAAGATGTTATAAGATAGCCGGTTAGTTCTTTTTTTAAGTTCGGAGTAATACCACTTTCCAATATACTTGTAATAATATCTGTTGAAAAATTTATTATAGTATCTATATTTTCTTGTGACTGATTTTCCGCTATTATTTCTATTAATAATTCTATCGAATTTTTTAATATTTTACTTAAATCATTATCATTATCATTTATCAATTTATTAATAATTTCTTTTATATTAGTTACAAAATCATCTATGGAATTTTCTAATATAATTTCTTTGAGAAGATAATTGTTCTTTTTTTGTGTTTTATATAAATTTAATATACTAATTAAAAAATCTTGGTCTTTATACTTATTTAAATTTTTTATATAATCCTTTATTATCATCTCGTCTTGGTCTTTAATTACACCGTCTTGGTCTTTAATTACACCGTCTTGGTCTTTAATTATATCACTCTTATCTTTAATTATATCACTCTTATCTTTAAGTTCTTCGTTAGCATTTTTTAAATCTTCTTTTACAAAAATAACTTCTACTTTTTCTTCTAATGCATATAAAACAACTTGTAATAATAGTATATTATCTTCTATTAATTTTGCTTCTGTTGGATTAGTATTTTCATATGTAAGCTCCGATTTTGTATATAAAACATTAATAGAGTTGTTAAGTATATCTTTAATTATTTTAGAGCTTAATTCAGGTGCTTTATTAAAATAACTTATAAAAGCTTTTAAAACTAGTGAATTTTCGTTTTCGATAATTTCCTTTAATTCTTCTTGTGATAATTCTTTTAAATTTTTTGTTTTTAATATAGTTTTAAAATATTCAATATCGTCGAGAGTAATGTTTGCACTTTTTATTTGTATGCCATCTTTCCCTATCAATGATAAAGACTTTATAACATCAGTATTTTCTAATAATTTTTTATGTAAATATGCGGAAAATACTGATTCATTTTCATTTCCAAGTGAATACGCACTTAACCACATCATTGTTTCCATGACGTTTTTATCTTGTTCTTCGTCATAATTATTAGGCATACCTAACATATTATATTTATTCTTTGTTTTTAGCGAATTTGAATTTAAAGTTTGTAATAGAACCATTTTACTTTGACCGAATAATTCGTTTAATATTTCTATAAAATATTCTTCGCTTATACCAATATCTTCAAAATAAGTAGCTTTTTTATTTCCGAATATTTCTTTTCTAATGGAAAATTTTTCTATTAATTCTTTTTCCATTTTATCTATTATATTAATTCTTTCTTTTAAAATTTTAATAAAATCATCTTGCATATTTTTTGTAGTTTTCGCGATACTTTTTTCGAAATACTTATCTTTAATTTTTATATATTCTTCTTTATTAACATTTCCTAATATTTTATTTTTTAAGTTAGAAAGGTATTCATTTCTGAGTTCATTTGTAATATTTAATTCTCTATTTTCTTTATCTTCAAATAAGGTGTCTATATTTTCTATTTGATTATTTATCCCAACTTCTGTTTTGATATTATTAATATCTTCAATAGTGACCAATTTACTTAATAAACTTTGTTGATAAGTATGCCTAGTTAGCTGTGTCCCTTCTTTAGAAGTAGTAGCATTTGTTAAATGCTGTGCAGCTATAGAATAAGTATTACCTTTTACATCAAATAGTGAAATATCAACTACTCCACCAGATTGTTGTTCAACAATCCCGGAAGAATCAAAAGGTTGATACCAACCTTTCATATCATCATTTAATATAGCCGATTTATTGTTAATTTCTTCGATTAATAACAAATATCTTTCTTCACCTGTTATAAATCTATTTTGTAAAATTGCTTTGAAAATATCAGGATTACTTTCATTTAAAGCTATAAACCAGCCAATTGTTTCAGAATTTGTTACATTATACGCTTCTTTCATAATATTTGTTAAGTTAGATAATTCAATATTAGAACTAACATTACTAAATATATTAGCTAAATATTGACCAGGTTCTTTGGCTATTTCTTCAGTAATTTCTTGAGTTTCTTTTATTTTGTTTTCAACTTTTAAAGAGTCAATTACTTTTCTTAATGGAATAATTCCATCTTTATAAAAAAACTCTATATATTCTTCCATTTCTGTATGTTTTTGTAATAAATATATATATTCTTGATTATTACTGAGTTTTTGAATAATTTTTTCGTATTCTTCTAAATTATTTGAACTTTTTATTATTGATAATTCTTCTTTAATTTCATCTATTAATCTGTTAGTATCTACAATATCTTCGTTTATTTTGATTAAAATATTGGCATTATTTTTTGTTATTTTGGAATATTCTTCTTCATCTTCTAATCTCTTAGAACCAGTTAAATCAGTTGAATATGGACTTCCACCCAATGTAGTAAAAACACTTTCATAAATAGAGTTATCTAGGTCGATAATAACTTTATTTATTTCTTTTATTTCTTCTAATTTTTCAATTAATTTTTCTGTCATGTTAATATTCCTTTTATTTATTATAACCAAACAAAATTAAAGGAATATTAAACTATTTAATCTTCTCTAAAGATTCTGTGATTTTCATCATTGATAATTTTTCTTCATTTGTATCACTTGTTATATCAATAATATTTTCAGAACTTTCTTTTATTAATTCGCTTATTTCTTGAATATCTTTTTTTATTATTTCAATAGTGTTTTTTGTAGTTTCTGAATCTTCTAACGATTCCCTTGATAATTTTTTCATTTCCATAGATAAATCACGTGTTCCATTCGCAAGGTTTCTAACTTCTGTTGCTACAACAGCAAAACCTCTTCCCTCTTCACCGGCAGTCGCTGCTTCAACAGCTGCATTTAATGAAAGTATGTTTGTTTGGAAAGATATTTTTTCTATACTTTCTATATCTTCCTGAATTTTATTTGCACTTTTATTAGTCTTAATGATGATTTTTGTAATTTCATTTATCTGTTTTTGATTTGTTTCTGATAAATCATTTATTTTCATAGAAGTAGTTAATAATTTATTTGTTTTGTCAGCTGTATCGTAAATTCTTGTTTGTAATACTTCTAATTCGTCATTAATCATTGCTATTTCAATTAGGTCTTTTTTGTCTTTTTCCATTTTTACTTTAATATCTTCAATATTTTTATTTAATAATATTGCCATTTCACCAAATTCATCAGTTCTATCTATTTCTATAATTTTAATTTCATTTGTATTACCTTGCGCATATTCAAAGAAATTAACTAAACCCTTTTCAAATCTTTCTAATGCAGATATAATTATTTTACCCATTAATCTAAATAAGAAAGTCATAATTATAAAAAATAAAATTATTATTATAGAAGTTTCTGTTAATACATTTTTTAAGATTTTATCTGTATATTCTGTTTTATTAACACCTGGAACTATATATGCGTCTAGGCTTTTATTATATTTGTAATAAACTATTTTTCTTTGACCAGAAGCAGCAGAAGTATATTCGTTTATTCCTTCCATTTTTCCAGAATTAATAATATCTTGAATGTAAGGTTTGTCAGAATAATCTTTGCCTTGTTTAGTAGGGTGCGTTTTAAACACTCCTTCACTTGATAATACATACACATAACCTGTTTCACCTATTTTAAAAGAAGATACTAATTTATTTAAATCTTTATTATTTATTTTCTTATCTTTATTTATGTAATCAAGTGATTTTTCTATAAGATTAACATTTACAGCCAAATCTTGTTTTATTATATTATTTATTTCATACATAGTAAAATAAGTATTAATAAATACAATAAATAATAAACCTACTGATATTATCAGGTTTAAAAGATTTAATTTTTGTTTTGTTTTAAAATTTTTAATTTTTTGTAACATAGTTTTTCCTAATCAGTTTCTTATTATTATAAATATTTATAATAATAAAAACATTTTTGATTAAGAATTATAGCAGAATTATAATGCTTATATATTAGATAAGTTTTCTTAATATCTCTAAATCTTTCAATACTTTTTTTGGCATTGGTGTTTTTTTAAAAGTAAAAAAACCTTTATTATCCTTCAAATCATTCAATATAACTAAATTACTACCCATTATTTCCGAACCATAATCGATTGCATTTGTTAGATTTTTTTGAATATTGAATATCTCTATAACACTTACTTCTATTGCATATAAATAAACTGTTATTTCAGGTAATACATTTGTACTAATATGTTTTAAAGAATTAGAATTAAGTATCTTATAATCTATTTCTTCGAAAGTCTCCCTTATAGCACCAGTAATGTTATCTTCGCCAAGCTCTATTAAACCACCTGGAAAACCAGTATATCCATCCCATCTATTTAACATTAAAACTAAATTTACTTTTTTAACTTTGCTTTCTTCTTCTATATCTTTTACTTTTAACCAAGGTTGGAAATCTTTTGCGTAAATAGCTATAAATGCTGCTTCTTTTTTATTTTTATTCATCTTTAAATCCAAATAGAATTATTTCTTCATAAACCAAATTGTTATGATTAAGGCTCTGCTTTATTGAACTAACTGTATGACCTGTAAATAATGCGTCATCTAATATTAAATATTTTTTATGCTTATCTAATTCAATAAAATTAAAATCAAATAAATATTTTGATAATACAGAACGCTGGCTAGAATTAAAATTAACCATTTGTAATTTTTCATTATCTTGTATGTTAGATAATATAGATAAACGTTGTGATTTCTGAATAGTTGTATCTTGTTCTATATCTTTTAAAATATTATTTTTACTGTTCTTTTTAATAATTATATATTCTTTATCTAAAAATAAACAGATATTTTTTAAAATATTATTATTACTTTCTGGAATTAAAACAATATCTATATCGCTAGATATATTGGAAATAGTTTTAGATATTAAAAAATCATATACTTTATTTGCTAATCTTGTTTTAGGAACTCTATTTTTCAGTATATTATATATTTCAATATTTTTTATATCTTTTACGATATTTGTATCATTAAAATTAAATATAATAGTTTGTTTATTTGTTTTCATAACAGAAGTATATTATAAATATGCTTAAATCATAATTAATTCCTAAGCGAGATAAATTAAGTGATATTTAAGGACACATTAGGTATAATATATATACAAAAACAAAGGACTTATAATGAAAGAACAATTTAGTATTTTAAACGAAAACGGAACACTTAGTAGTATTGGTAAATTTGAAGATTTTGATGACGCTGATGAATTTTTAAATTCAAATAACATGTTAGCTTTTTATGTATTTTCAGAAGAGTCAACAAAAGAATTTAGACAATCAGTTGGTGCTATTGTTAATGACCAAGGCGAATGGTCTGAAAATGAATTTTTTATTTTAAATGAAGCAAATAGAATTGAATATATTGGTGAATATGAAAACTTTGATAGTGCAGACCAATTTCTTGTTGATAATGATAGAAATGACGATAGTTTTTTTATTTTTGATAAAGAATTATTTGATAACCTTGTAGAAAGTCTATAGGAATAAATAGACTAATGAAAACAACTGTCGCTATTTTGGGTTCTTGTGTAACAAGAGATATCTTTATAAGTAAGACTAATCCAAAATATAAAAAGAAATTTGAATTAGTCTTATTTCAAAACCATACTACACTTCTTAGTTTGCTTTCACCAAAAATAGAATATGATATTAAAGATTTTTCTAATTTAAATTGGAGAAATTTAAAGATGATTAAAGATGAATTAGATAAAAATTTTTTAACTAATTTAAAAGAGATACAACCTAATATATTAGTTATGGATTTTTTTTCAGATGCTTTTTTTGACACTATTAAAGATAAAAATTCTTATTTGACAGTAAATACTTGGAAAACTACAAAGACAAGACATTATGAAAATATCTCAAGTCTTAATAAACCTTTTAAACCAACAATAGAAATTCAAAAACAATTAATTATTCAATTATCTGATTTTTTAAAAAGCGAACTTCCAAATACAATTGTTATATTAAATAAAACTAAAACGGTTAAAGAATTTAAAAATGAAAATGGTAAAATATTTTTATTTAAAAAGCAGAATGATATTAATAAAGAGTGGAAAATTATAGATGAATTATTTATAAAAATAGTTCAGCCATTTGTAATAAATGATAAACATAATTACATTGGAGACTTAAATCATGTTTGGGGATTATCTAATGTTCATTATGAGAAGGAATATTACATTAATTCATTAAAAGAAATTAAAAAAATATTAAAAAAGAAGAAAAAGACTAACCCTATTTCTTCTTTTTTAAGTAAAATATGGTCTAATTAGCCATTTGGTTTAATACCGTATTTCTTAACTTGCTTACCTGTTTTATCAGAATAGAGAGCTGTCATTTCTTTAAAACTCATTTCTCTTGTATTCTCTACAAAACTTTTTAAAGTAAAATCTTCATCAAATTCTAATATAGATTTATCAGTTATTTCTTTAATCATTTCACCATATCTATAAAATTCAACAGAATCTTTTTTTACAACTGTTTCATAATATTTTAATTTACTATTAATATCATTTAAAATATCCATACTTTCTTCTACATATTTACCATTAATATATATTCTATTATTAACAGCATCATATTTTACTTGCGAGGCATTAACTTTATATTGTTTCATTTTAGAAACTTGTATTTGTATATATTCTATATATGATTTTTGTGCGCCAGTTGATAATTGTGAATAATCAAAATCCCAACCTTCGTCATTTGTTATCTCTTTACCCATTTTGTCATATTGTGAGCTTAAAAAAGTTCCGAAATGTGAGCCTTTAATCGTTCCCTTGACAGTATCAAGAATACCCTGCTGTAATAAGCTAAGTATTAAATTTGGTTCGCCATCTTTTCCGTAATTATCAGGTTCCACAACAATAGAGTTTAAATTTTCATAAATTCTATTTTTGATACCTTCGTCCATACTATCGAAATCAACAGAAAAAAGTGCAGTTGCTTCTTTTACATTTGTTCCATCTTCGTTATATACCTTTTCATATTCACCGTTATCTTGTTCTTCTTCAAAGTTTTTAATAGCCATTCCAGCTAATTTTAATTGCCCTTTTTTATTTTGAACCAATACCATTTTAGTTTGCATTTCTAAAATTTCTTCCTCAGTATAATGAGTTAAAAATAGTCCCTTTAATGGGTCTTTTAATGCTTCTTGAAAAATATCATTAAATAATTCTTGTGATACATCTTTTAAACTTATATTTCTGTTTTCTGATTTCATTTTAATTCCTTTATATATATATTATAAATATTTAATATTGTATTCATATAAGCAGCCTTTAAGTTCTTTTATTGTATAATCTAATACAAGAAAGGGCTATCATGAATAAATATTTATTTGAATTCATTGATATCAAATATATATATAATAATGAATTAACAATTATTATTAATGATAAAAAAGATATTAATGAAGATATTATTATACCAAAAATAGAAGACATTATCAATTTAGTTGTTCAAAAAGATTTAGAGCATGATGATATTAAATATTGTGTTTATGATATTATTAAATTAAGAGAAATGTTTAAATTAGTAGATAAGAATATAGAACATAATATTTTTATCTATATTAATAAGACTAAAAATTTAATATATCTTTAGTCTTATATAGCTATTAAGCTGTTTGTGTTTCACCTGTGATAGTTAAATAACTCATAAAAATTTGGCTATCTAACATAGATATTGCTTTGATATCATCATCACTAAAAATTTCACTTTCTTCAATCTTTGACATTATTACATCTTCTTGTGTTTCTTCTGGATATATATTTATATCTAAATCTACTAGTTCAGCTTCTTTTCCGTTGTAGTTATACGTGCATTTATTCATTGTATTACTCCTTACAAATATTCTAATATTTATTAGCTTAAGAAAATCTTATATTAAATTATTTTATAGTTATTTAAATATATTTAAGCAGCCTATAAGTATAGAGGTGATATAATATACTTATAAAAATAAAGGAATTGTTTATGTTATATGATATAAAAAAATATTTAAATTATGAAATTAGTGAAAATGCGACTGAATATAGAGATAGATTATTAGATAATATTTTAGATACAGAAGAAGATTTAACTTATTATTGTTCTATTTTGACTGGATATAAATCTTTTAGTAACGAAGATGCGATAGATAGTATTAAAAACTGGATTCTTTCTATGAATATAGAAGATATATTCGCAAAAATGTTACAACGTGGTATGATAGTTACTGATATTGAGGTAGAAACTGAAAATGGTTATTTTTGTTTATCTACTGATATATATTCACCATTAGATTTACTTCTAAAAATAAAAGATAAAAAATTAGAAGATATTGTTGATTTTATCACTTATTTAAATGTATTAGAACAAAAGAAAGAATATCATTCTGATATCCTTAGTTTTCAGTACGAAGGTTAAAATGATGTTCATATATATAATCATTGCTTTAATAATTTGGATAGGCTCTGGAATAATGACAAATAAAATGTTTATTAAAGATAATGGCAATTGGATTGATTTTGATGAAAAATTAGCTAATATATTTTCTGGAATACCGGGATTAATATATTATATTGTTAAATATAGAATATTACGAGTATCAAACTTCTAATTATATTTGCAAGATATTCAGTATTACGTAAGAAAAATAAGATATAATACAACATATTTTATAAAAAAAAGGAATATATTATGAAAATCAATTCATTTTTAGAGATTATTATACAAAATAACAATGCTATTGCTTTTTTTAGCACACATAAAGACTTTAGACCAATTAGAATGGACCAATCTTTATCTTCACATCCACATAATGATTTAGAAACTATTGAAAGAGAATTAAAAGAACGCTTTTTATTCGTTACACCACTATTTATGTTCGATAATGCTATAAGTGCTAGACCTAAACGTGAAGACGTGTGTATAGGTCTTTTATATTCTAATAGTATAGACGTTAAACAAATTATTAAAGGTTGTAATTAATAATGAATGATACTTTTAAAAAAATAAGAGAATTAAAAAATGAACAGATAAAAGAGCTTTTTAAAATATTGAATTTACAAAAATTTAATAAAGAATATCATAATGAATTAAATAAATTCATATTGTCTAATAATTTGAATACAAGATTGACTAGAAGAGAAATAAAAATACATTTAGAGGCTAGTATTCATCAGAAAATTGATAGACTACCAAAACATGTTAAAGAAAGATTATTAGATTTGTATAATTACAATTTAATAGAAGAAGAGTTTTTTGATAGTTCGCATTGGAACTCTATAATTGAAAAATATAATTTAGGTATATCACCAAAAGAATATAAACCTTTTTTAATCAAGGTTTAATTCTCTTACTTTATAAGAAATTTGGTCTTGCAGCACTCCAAGAAGTTGCACCCAAATCATATTCTATTTTTGAAGCGCCAGATTTAACATTCCAACCTGATAAATTTTGATTAAAAATAGTATTTTCTTTAAACATACGGTTCATATCAATGATAGAAGACATATTGAAATTAGATAATGATTTATTGAAAGAAGCTGATTTAAAGAACATAAAAGCCATACCTTGAACCTTAGAAGTATCAAAATTCACAAGGGGTTAATATAGAGGTTTGATTGTAGTTTAAATTATAATGCAGTAACACTATAATTTAATTTAAACATTTTTTTATTTTTAGTTCAGACATTATTGCATTATATAAAGAACCTACAGCACGTCTATCTTTGAAATCGTCAAATTCTATAATTATCTTATTATGCTCTTTACTATGTTCCTCATATATATAAGGCATTTCTTTACATTGAATAGAACAATTAAATATTTTATCATTTATCTCGTCTTGTTCATCTTTATTAATGTATTCTATACACATCATAGAATATTTCTCTTCAAATTTTATTTCTACACTTATCATTTTAGCTTCCTTAGACATACATTATAAGGATATAATATTCTTTTTTTTTAAACTAAAATAAGCTAGTAATTATATTTAATAAGAAATGTATTTAAGCATAATAAATTATCTTCCAAACTTGATTCTTTTATTTCGTATTCTAATATTTTTAAATTATATTCAGGCATATAATACTTTATCAACTTTAATATATTATTTCGCGAATTATCGTTATTTTTAATTTCCATTTGACGTTCTGCTTCTATTAAATCAATATTATATCTTGCATATATAGATATATTTTTAATTCTTCTAGTTATATTCATTACTTTAAATTTAATATGATTATCATCTATTTGGTCTATATTTAATCCAACCTTTTCAAAATCAAATCTTTCCTGTATATTTTTTATTTCTTCACTAATATCTTCTCTTTTAATTTGAAAATGAATATTATCTACAAATATTTGTGAATTATCATTTGTATCTACGTTTTTACCGGATATTTCTACTAAATCTAAATTTGCCTCATTAAATATACGGTGTATTTTTCTTCTATTATTATCAGTATATAATAGATTGATAAAGTCTTCATCTATATATAAATCAAAACCTTCTTTTTGTAATGCTTTGATATTTAATTCTTCTTCTCTAGAATAATTTAAAAGAAGAGACAAAGTGATATAAGGCATTTCATTTGTGTTTATTTTTACATTATTTGATATAACAAAACAATCATTGGTTATATTAAATAAATTTGCAAATATGTTATTGTATTTCATTTATTAAATCTTCTAGTGATGACGAAAAACTTATACTTCTAATAATATTTTCTTCTTTATATGTCCAGTTTTTTATTTCTTTTATACGAGCATTAGGTAAGATAGACTTAATAGTATTTTGAAGCAATTCTATATTATTATCTGTTAAACATAAATCTAAATTATCATTTAATTCAAAACCTATTTTTCTTAAATTTTCGACTTTTATTAAATGCTCTTTTTTATCTGTATCAGGTGTTTTAGAAAATGAATGACTATAACTAGATATCATAGGTGTTAATTTAATATCTATAATATATCTATTTTTTATATTAAAATCTACTATACAATTAATTTTATTTCTATAACCTGTATATAAAAAATCATATATATGTTCTACTACATTTTGAAAATATTGATTATCCATTTTTTGAACAGATAAGTTTGATATTTTTTGTTTTAGGTCACGTATTTCTATATTACGTGCTTTTATTTCTTTATATATTTTGTCTTTTTTTATATTTAAAGATGATTTTCGTTTCAATATATCATTAAAATCATATAAACTATTTTCTATATTCGCTAATAGAGTATCGCACATATCATCTTCTAATTTATCACTACTTAATAATTCTGATAAATAATGCAAAGTATGTATCGAATTTTTTATTTCTTTTTTTAAATATGTTTTAGTATCTTCAGATATTTCCATTATAATTTTCCTTTCAAAAAAATATATCATTATTTCCTTTAATAATTTCTTAAAATTAAAATTCTAACATTTTAAGCTTGTTTTAATCTTTATTATATTAGAATGTTCTTCTTAGGGTATTAGTTCTTGGAAGAGGATTAAAGCTATTTAGTAGAAATACTATCAACAATGTCTTGGCTCACGGTGCGGCTGGCTATCCTATAACCACAGTAAATTCCCCACAATCTATATTATATTTATAAAAAAATATCATTCATTCTTATTCTAATTAAGCTATTCATAAGTTATATAGCAGTATAATACAATTAATAAAATAAAAAGGATTTTTATGAATTTTTTCGTTGGTATTAGTATGGTAATTTTAAGTTTAGGTATTTACAATATGATGACTGGTAGTTCAGGTATAAATAAAACTAAATTAAAAGGAATGCTTGAAATGGCTTACTTTGATGGTCAAATTGATTATGCAGAAGGCGATATTACTATTAAAAAAGATGGAAATGGTGCTTATGTATGGGATAAAGAACATTCACATTATAAGGCGTTAGGATTTAAGGAAGGTAATCCAGATTATTATAAATATTTAGAAGAAAGAAAAAAATTAGATTTTAAGAACAAGAAGGACTAAAAAAATGAGAACTAAAAAAACAGAATCAGATATTGAAACACGTGAAATAGAAGCTTGTAAAGAAAAAATTCAAGCTGTATTAAGAGAATTTAATTGTCAAATTATTTCACAAGATGGCTGGCATGGTTGTCTTATAGAGGATAAAGATACGAAAAAAACAGTTTCTATTTAGTTTAGAAACCGTTCGGTATCATTACACGCAATACTTGTAACAACCCACTTACCCAATCATTGTTATACTTTGCTAAAACAGTTGATATCTCTTCACCACGTTCCATTTTTATAGAAAATTGTGAGAATGAAACTAAATTATCTATATCAGATTTATCCCAAACTTGATATGTAAATTCAGTAGAACCATCTTCTGGATTTATTATCATTAATATTAATAAATAAATTCTAGGATTACCATCTTGGTCAGCGAAAGAAGTTAAACTTGGTGGTGTTTCTTTTGGTGTTAAAGCAACTTTCGCAAAATCAGACACTGCCTCAAATAATGTAACATTTTCAGTATCTTTAAGCGTTATAGCTGATAATAATGTCCTCCAGTTTTCTTTTGTTTCTGTCTCTAATATGTATTCAGATAAAATAGCTCCATCAGTATTATCAAAAACCTCTCTCTTATACACTCTACTATTAATATCGTATTCTTCTCTTAATTCCATTTCTAAACCTCTATTTCAAATATTCTTTAATATTAAGATTCTTTACCTTAATATTAACTTAAAACAAGATACTTATTCAGTTAGTATTTAAGCAGTTTATAAGTGTTGAAATGATATAATCTAATTACAAAAAATAAGGAATTATATTATGTATAAAGAAACTTTTTATTCAGACGATTTGAAAAAGTTTGAAACACTTGGAATTAATACGGATTTAGTAAATGAAGCTTATGCACTAGATATTTTTGAAAATGATAGTTTTAGTTATTGGACTGAAAGAAGAAAATTTTATCGTGTTATCTTAGATTTACGTGGTAAGAAAAATAATGTTAATATTGAAGCACTTGGAACTGATAATGTCATTCAAACAATTAGATTTGATACAGGAGCAGAAGCTTTAAGATATTATATTGATATTTTATCTATGGATGTTAAAAGCTTTTATAAAGAACACCTTATCCAAAGTTCATTAGTATTAATTGTTCCTATGTTTTACATCTCTGATATATTCTTTAAAGTTTGTATTTTACCATTTCTAATGATTTTTCAACCAAGAGAGACTATTAAATTTGTAAAAACAGAAGCAAAAGGATTTAAAAACCTTTTCAAAAAATTAACTATCAAGACTTGGATTGATTTTTCTTGGTTTAATGAATATAAATTTTTATTTTTAGCTATTTATGGTTCTTTTGGATTAGGTGTTGCTTTATTTTAAAACTGGTTTTTAAGCTAGTTTTAATTGAAATTTATATACAATAACAATAAAGGAACTAATATGCTATATGGTGTAGATTGTTAATATTCTCTAAAAAAATTAAAATAAAGGTAACAAAATGAATTATTATATTAAACACAAAATTAGAAAAGTTAATCAAAAAGATTTACATATTGGAAAAGATTCTGGTGGTGCAGAATTTTGTTTTATGGCACAAGAAGCTTGTGGATTTTACAATACTCCGACACTCAAAAATAAAGTAGATTGGTTTGAATTTATGTTTTTAAATGATGATTTAATTTATAGTGAAGAAGATATTCAAATTACTTTTTTAGAATTTGCAGAAATTGTAATGAAGTCAAAAAAAGATGGAAATACAAACATATATGATAAATGTTCCGAATATGGTGATTCTAGTCATACTTATTACAAAGACAAAGATGGATTTGCCTTTGATACAACGGAATTTGAATAGTATTTATCTATTTAATTTAGGCTTACCAGTTAGTCTAGGACCACCTAATACAGGTTTCCCTTCTTGTTTAGGTCCAACAGTTAAATCTTTATCTTGATTCTTTTCTTGAGCATTTTGTTTTGCACGTTCTATCATATCACGTAAAGCTGCTTCTGATGATGGATAACCTTCTGAAGCAAATATTTTTGCTAATTCGTCAGCTTCTTCACGTGTTAACATATCTTCACCTCTATCCATTAAATACATATCTACATAAGATAGAAAACTATCTACTAAATAATGTCTTAACTTTGGAACTATTAATTGATTAATATTTTTAATTAGTGGTGTAACTTTTTTATTATGTTTAATTAAAGAAATAACCATCTCACTAAGATGTTTATTTTTTGGATTAACTACTTTCAAAATATCTTCCTGAGTTAATTCCCTAAGAATAGTTTCATTTTCGTTTTTTTGTATTTCTACTTTATATGTTTGTATTGACATTTTTAATCCTTTTATTTTATTATAACAAAAAAAATAAAAAATTATATTTAGGATATTTTTTATTAAGCAATATATAAGCAGTAATAGGATATAATTAAAGTAATAAAAACAAGAGAATAGGATAAAAATAATGGTTTTATATAATTTATTAAATAGTGATGCAAGTTTTAGTATTAGTGGTGAAGAACATATAGACACAATAGTTTATTCCACCTTAGAAAAACAAAAAATGGATAACTATATTAAAGAACAAAATATTACATTAGGTCATAACCATTTATATGATGATAATTACCAGTATTTTACCATTATTGAAAGTGATTTAGATGTATCAAAAATTGAAAAAGGAAATTTATAATGTATATAGATTGTTATGATGAAAAAGATAGAATTATTAAGAAAAAAGTTGAAATATTTAATAGAAATAGTAAAGTGATACTATCAGTTGGATTTCCATATGAATGGGAACTATCTATGTTACAAGAAAACCCAGCAAAAGATAATAAGATGTGCATTGACGCTATGGGTAGAAATCACCACAATTCACCAGTATATTGTGATTTTGAAAAATTAATGTCTATTGCAGACACTTTAATAAATAGAAAAAATAGAGTTTAAATTGAAAAATATTGTTTTATTTTTGGATGTAGATGGAGTATTGAACCAATATGACCATCATGAAAGAATTAGAAGGCATAAATTACATAAAAAAGCTGGTTTTTCTATGGAAACAGATTCTTTTAATCCTTTTATTAAAAAAGTATTACGTTTAACAAAATTAGTTAAAAAATATAATATAGATGTGTATGTATTCAGTGCTTGGACGGCTAAAAATTTACAACCACATTTACCATTCAAATTAACTGGTGATAGCAATAAATGGATTTCTAATATGAATGAAATAGCCGAAGAATATAAACATGCTATTGTTATAGATGACGAAATATCCGTTATTTCAGAAAAAGGTTGTAAGGGCGAAGACGTTAGAATTGATAAGAATATCATTACTTATCAGCCATATTATAAATTAGGTTTAGTCAAAAAAGATTTTAATAATTTAAACCATATCTTTAAAAATATGAAATAAATTTTCTATAATAATATACCAATTTTAAGATACTTATAAGCTATGTTATGCTATAATATTATTAAATAAAAAAGGACTTTGTTATGGAAATCTTATTATATAATCACAATGATAAACAAATAATTAAAACAGACTATGAAACATTTAATGAAACTATGGTATTTGAGGATAGTGTTACATTATCTAACGGTGAAGTTTCAAAAGAATTTACTATAGATAAAGGTGTTATATTTTATATACACAATCCTTTCACATTATTTGACTCAGAAGAAGTTCATTTATATGCTATGGATATCGCAGAAGCTATTACAGAAGACGGATATGATTTAAATGACCCAGACCATAGAACAGAATTTTTTGATATATTTAATGAAATTGTTTCAAATTCAAATCAATACTTACATGCAGAAAGTGTTGAAGAGTTTTTAGATTATTCAATGTTTGATATTTTGGTTTCTTTAGAAGCATCTGTTATGGATATGCCAGAAGAAATGTTACATGATTTATTAACTAAATATTTATATGAAGAATTTGAACTTTAAATTAAGTGGTATTTAAGCAGTATATAGATATGATATACTTACAAAAGAATAAAGGATTTAAAAATGTTTCAAACAAATGATTTAAAAGCAAAATGGGAAAAGGATGTTTTAACTTTTCTTAAAGGTAAACGTATTACTTCAGTAGCTTATATGACAAATGAAGAAGTAGATAATTTTGGTTGGTATGAAAGTACATTAGAATTTACATTAAATGATGGTGGTATATTAACTGCTTCAAGCGATGATGAAGGCAATTCTGCCGGAACTTGGTTTGGAAAAGATACTGAATTTCCTGTTTGTTCTACAAATGATACAAAAGGTATTAAAACATTTAGTAAAGAAGCACAACAATTTGTTGGCAAAACTATTGATTCTGTAAGATACTTTAATGATAAAGAAATGGAAGCTTATGGTTGGTATAAGGCACCATTAGTTATTGCTTTTACTGATGGCGAAATTCTTTTTTCTGCTTGCGATGACGAAGGTAATAATGGTGGGTCTATTTTTACTAACTATAAAAATCTAAGCACTATTCCTACTATCTAGCACAATTGTAAATATATATTCTGTTAATAGAATATATATTTATTTATATTTTTTATAAATTAAAAAGAGAATATTAAATTTGTTGTAAGTGAAGTTCTATTAACAGCTTCATCTTTAGTTGTAGTATAACCTGTGTTATTCGTATAACTATAAGTATAACCTGACAAAGAAGAGTTTTTTACAGCACCTTCTATTCCTATTCTAGGATTTATTTGATATTTAGCTGATATTCCATATGTAACACCATCTACGTATTCTTCTAAAAGACCATATTCATAACCAATTTTAACTTTAAATACCAATGGCATACCAATTGTTTCTTTCGCGTCATATCTACCTACTAAAGTACCATTTACAAAATAACCTAAAGTTTCTATTTCATTAATTGTATAAGTATTGTATTCAACCTCTGAACCAAAACCTAAACTAAAACCATCTGTCACTAAAAATGTTTTATCATAACCAAAAGTTACACCATATCCAGAATCATCACCAAAATTAGATACATTAAAACCGATTGCTCTATCTATAAATGTAGTTTTCATAGGTTTTGCGTTCTCATTTGACATATCAGCATTTAAGGCACTTGTGAATATAGTTGTTACTAGTAATACACTAGCCATTAATTTATTTGTGTTTATCATTTTTTTCCTTTTTGTTTTAAACATACTTATTATAAATTAAAAACAAAAAATCATTTTTAATGTTATTTTTTATTTATAAAGTATAGTTATGGAATATTTAATAAGTAAATCATATTTATTAAGCACTTTTTAATATAATTAAAGATATGATTTTATACAAGGAATTACAATGGGACATGCCACATATATTTTAGATAAGATTAATAAAAAAAATAATCTAGGAAATGATATTATCAATTTTTGTTTTAGACAAAATAACGAAGTAGATAATAATGGTAAAAGATTACCTTTTATTCAAAAACACATAAGAATTTTTTACATTAAACCAGATTCATATAATAGAGTATATACATTAGAATTTACAACAGATTATGAATATTTAAAGGCAAAAATTACAACTTATGTTGATAAGAGGGAAGCTGTTATATATAAAACAGAACCACATAGACATTTAAGTGAAAACATATTTAAAGATTTGAAACCGGAAAGTGAATTACAAAAAGATATTTTAGAAGCGTTTAATAATATAGTATTCGTTGAGTTTTTTGAATTAAAAGATAAAAAGTTTTTGCCAGTTATAAATAAAAATTGTAGTTTTTCACAGACTTCTCCAGATGGTTTTTATGCAGATGATTCTATTGATAACACTAATCCTTTAGAATTATTTAGTAAAATAAGAACAATCGCAGATACAAAAGATGAAGATAGAAAAAAGAAATTACTATTAGAAGTTCAGAAAGAATTTGGAATTAAAAGCTAACTAACGGTAAGTTAGTTAATTAATAACCGTATATCTTAAACTAGCTATATGATTTCTTCCATATCTAAATCAAGTGTTATAGTTTCACCTTGTATAAATAGTTTAGTAGCGTCTTTAACTAATATAATATTGAAGTTAAATTCCTTACTATTAATAATTAAGTGTGAAGTCTTACTACCTCTTTCAGTAATTATACAACCTACAGAACCCATTTGTGATATTGCCGGTAAAAAGTATTCTTCACTTGCTGTTGGAACTACAAGTATTTTACCAGGTTCGATATTTTCTTCATCTTCTTTTGGAAAATAAATTTCACCAGTAACTTTACCTTTACCATTTAATGTTGTAAAAACTGTACTTTCTAGTAATTGAATAGTTTTAAATTCTATTTCATTTTCTTTTAATAGATTTTCAAAAGCTAATACTTCATTGTTTGTTTTTCTACAAGATAATACTTTTGCAGCACTTCTATCTATCAAAGATGTAAATAATTGAATAGTATTTGTTTGTTTATGAAAGTAAGATTCGGCTTCATCAAAATCAACTGTTTCCAGTTCTTTCTTATCTTCTATTGTGATTTTACCATTTAATATTTCTTGTTCTAATATTAAATCATTTAAAGTGTAAATAATAGCTTTATGAGATATATTTAAGAATACTATTTTATTATCAAAATCTATCATAGCTGGCGTATCTATATTACTTTTAATATTATCCATATATTCTTTTAATGAAATAATATATGGCTTCATACTTGCAAAAGCAATTTGTCCATCTTCTTTAATTAACCCAAATAGTTCTTCTATTGTTTTACCATAAGTAGTATCTAAGCTATAAAACAAAGGTTTGTCATTTAGTATAGCTCTTTCTACTGACTTAACTTTTACTTTCTTAATTTCTTTGGACTGTGGCTTCATTTTTAAATCTATATTTGTTTCTGTTTCAAGAGGATTTAATATACCCGATTCGTCTTCTTCTAAAATAGTTTTTAACACTTTATTTTTATTTTGTTCAGAAGCAAAATATTTATCTATTTCTAAATCAGATTTTGGATTAACTTCTACAAAATTAACTATTTCGTCTAACTTTGTTCTAGCCTGTTTAGCAATTCTTTCTTTAAAGTCAGCAATATGTGCGTCTTGATTTGTTCCATTATCAATATCACTTTCTTTTAGTTCTTCTAATCTTCTTAATGTGAGTTCTTCCAATGTTAAATCAATAGAATTATCATCTAAGATTTCTTTTTGCCAAGTTTCAAGAGGACGACAACCATCATTTTTATCTTCTGTTGATTTAAGATATAAGAAAGAAATTCCATATTCTTTAAATAAGTATTCTGAAATACGTTTAACATAATCTTCAATATGTTCTGGATTAACAATCTCTGCTAAACTATGTTTTTGGTATTGGTTATATAAAATAGCAATAACCTTTGGTGTAATTTCTAGTTCCTTATAACCTTTGTCTATATTGCTATTAAACTCTTCCGTTTCTTTAATAGAAAGTTCATTATAACGGATTTCCATATGACAAACCATACCCATTACATAGATAAAATTATCAAGACTTTCATTACCAGCTAAAAATCTTTCCAATGTGCTTAGATGATAAATGTTTTGTTCTTTCGCAATACCATTTGCATGTGTTTCAAAAAACCTTTGTCTTTTTTTAGGAAGGTTATGAGGGATATTATTTTCTTCATAGTGCATATGACCAGTAATTAGTGTATCATTTAAATCAGAGTATTTTAAAATTCTATCGTGTCTTTCCGGGTCTTCGTGATAAATATCTTCTATATTACCTTCAAAGGCAACTATTTTAGAATCATGACCTAATATTGTAGGTAATAAACCTTCGTCATAGTTTGCTTTGAGTTTTTTCTTATAAGGATGTACATCATTAAATGTGCAAGGGTCTGGTTCGATAAGCATATACCACTTGTAACCACAATCATGCTTACAATGCGCTACTTCACCAAATTGAAAATTGTTTTCGATTACAGCTACATTACTTCCACAAGAAGGGCATAAACAATAATCTTCTTCATTTTCGTAATCTTCGTCATCAAAATCATCTTCCCACATATTTAGTCCTTTATTTTTTTGTAAGTATATTATACCTATTTTAGTCTTATATAATGCTTAAAATTAAATATATTAAATATTCAATTCACGAATTTGTAATATCCACCATTCGTTTCCATCATAAGTCATTTCTATATCCATTAATATATCTTTATTTAAATTATTAGCTAGAGACATTAATTCTATTTCCATAAAATCTAATAAACCTATTTCATCTATCAACGTATCTTCGTTATCCTGAATAAAAGCATTAAGGTATTCAAAAGTAGTAGTATATTCTTTAACATCTTCTGTTCCAGATACAATTTTTTCACAAGCACCTTCTACAAATGAAAAAGAAATTTCATTATTTTTTATAAAAAAGACAACAGAATATTTGCTTTCTATCATTTCTTGGATTAATATTTGCGGAGTTATAGATACTTTTTTAATGGATTGATATACTTCTGATTTTTTAGAATAAAAAGATTGATACACTTCTTTTATTGCATTTATATAATTATCACTATCTACATTTAATATAGACTTAAATATACCGGCAAAAGAACTGTTATTATTATCTTCACCTAATGCTGCCGAACGAATGGCTAAACTAGTATTTTTATATGGTAATTTTATATTATCTATGTCATTTAAGTCTTCTGTTGTCAATAGTATTCCATTAGGTGCTTTAAAATCACGTTTTTGCAATTCTATAAGATTAGAAGATTTAGAACCTATCTTAATATCCAGTATTGTATTTTTATTTAATTTAATCACTATATATCCATTAATTTTTATATAAAATAATAGCATAATATAACTTATATAGAGATTAAAGAAGAATTATAATTTGTAGTATATATTTAAGCATAACATAAGCTTTAAACTGCTACAATATACTTACAAAAAAACAAAGGACTAAATATGGGAATGGAAGTAACACATACACTAGAAGAAGGTAATTTAAAATTACCAATTGATTTTATCAATGTTGAAAATGAAGAAATAAAAGAAAAGTATAACCTTATTGAAGTATTAGAATTTTCAATTAGAGATTTAGATAATATTACTGCTAAACTTTTTAAAGATGTAACTGAAAAAATTGAAGTGATTAAGTTAGAAATTGAAGACTTGAAATCTTCAACTTTTTTCAATAAATATAATTTCAGAATGTGTGATAGCAAAAAAACAGCTGATGCTTTCTATGACCAATCTGAAAATGGAATATTTTATACTTCTGGTAAAAGACTTCATATGCTAACTTCTGAAGGTGAAATTGCTACTTTTTCACTTACACCTGATAAAAAATATTTTATCCTTACAGACGAAGGAATGACCGCTTCAAACTATGGTTGGGTTGGTGAAATTTATATCAAACTTGCTCGTATGTTTGAATGTGATACTGTTTGGAAATCAGTTGATGAATGTGGAGATGTTGATATGACTTTTATTAGATTCAATACAGAAGCAGCAAATATGATGGTTGCTAATCAAATTAAACAACTATTGAAAATCGCACAAATTGACAATGATAAAGATAAAGCAGCAATTCTCGAATTTGTTGCAGCTTAAATAAAAATAAAGGTTTTAAAATGATTTTAACTAAAAATATTAATGTATCAGCAAACTTTGATACTGGTGATTTTATGGGCAGTTTTTCTGTTTGTAAAAATAGTGACACATATGACAACTTTGATAATTGTATTCAAAAAAGCTATAAAATGTCGTTTGAAGATTTTAGAGAATTGGAAATGGTGATTGCAGCTACAACAGAAGCTTTTTTAGAAAGTAAAGGCTTTACAAATAATGAAAAAACAGCATAGTTTAGATTCCTTTATTCTCGGATTTGAAATAGATGAAATTACAGATTGTGGGAATACTATTTATTTTATAGAATATGGAATTAGTGGGTATGGTATAAAAAAAGAAGTTCAAATGAATATTTTTGAATATACTCACAAACTCAAAGAATATGCACGTGACAATAATTTTCTTTTACAGAGTTATTGGAATTGCGAAAATAAACCATTTGTTGAACAAAAAGCTTATGCTACGTTATGGTCTGATAAACATATGCATAACAAATCTTTGAATGGTTTAAAGTTCAGAGAAGAAATCTCTTTTTCTGGAGATAGTGAATATGAAGCTGTTAATAACGCGTGTGTTTGGATTTTCAAGAATATCGATAAAATAGTAGAATTACAAGTAATTTAGATATTATTCAGCAGTTTGTAAGCTTCTTATTGGTATAATACATATACAAAAACAAAGGACTTACAAAATGACAATTATTACAACAGAGAAAATTGATTTCGCAATGACAAGACAGACACATAGATTTGACCGTGTTATCCCATCCGGTTCAGTAATTCAAAATATTCAGGTTATCAATGATAGATTTAGTGCATTTAGCTCACCAGACGTAGTTGATACAAAGACAGGTATTGCAGTTGAAATGTATGCTTCAACTGATAGAATTCACGCTATTTTAAGTGAAGTGTCTGATATGGAAGACGCTATTGCTGTTTAATATTAGTATTTAATTTTTATTCCAAATTAAGCTATTCTTTATCTAATAATTTAGATTTTGAGATAGCTTCTTTTATTTCTTCAACACTTAATTCACCATCTAATGATAATTCCACATCACCATCTTTTCCTTCTACGCTCATATTTTTAATTTTCGCTTTTGTCTCTTCTTTCATACAACCACATTTACCAGTAGAACAATTTTCAACAATCGTTACTATATTTGATTTTTTAACTTCACCAGAAAACTTTATTTTAACACCATTATCTGTCTTTGTTATATCTTTTTTCATATATATATCCCTTAGTATTTATTATTCGATTGTATTATAACTTAATTTGATATTTTCTTTTGTAAAAAATACTTAAAAAAAATATTTTTAAATTCTACTTTTATAATATTAGTAATTAATAAAAATAGAAGGCATACAAAAATGAATAACCACAAATTAATCGCTATCAACGAATATAACGAACATAATACTTTAAATGAAAAAAAACTATTAGTTATTAACTTAATGACTTATGACATCAGTTTAGCTTCTACTTGTGAAGATATAAAACGGATTATATTTAGAAGTTCTGATATTGATAACCATACTTTTGAATTAAGCTGTTATGTTATACCTGATAATTATTCTGTATGTCATTACACTACACAAGTAGATAATGAAGAAGAAGAATTACATATAAACTTTGATTTTGATTGCGCTTTATCTAGCACAGTTAAACAGTCTTTGTTTAATATAGAAAATAAAAAAATTGATATGAACAGTATTTATCAAAACGCAAACTTAGATATCGTGACGAAATATGCTGGATTATGTGAAATTGATTATAGTTATAGAACTGCATTAAACAATCTTAATGCTTCTAATTGTTTTTCTATTACAGATAAAGAATTAAACCGTGCTTTGAATAGAGATAATACAATTGTAGCAAAAATTAAAAACTTTTTTGATTAATATTTAATGATATCACTTTAATGTTGATGAAATAATTTTATTTTTAACTTAATAACTAGAATGGAATTATTGTGTCAGCAGCTTCACCTACACCCGCAATTGAATCCCCAACTATATCCGGCGTTACTATATTAACAACCGCACCAGTAATCTTAAATGGTGCTGCAACTATATCTCCAACACAACCAGTTAATAAAAATGTCATTGATAATGCTATTAATAATATATTTATTTTATTTCTCATTTTTAACCTTTCTTTTAACGTATTATAATATAAAAGAACTTAACAATTGTTTAAAGTCTTTTTTAAGCTTAGATATGATATTATCATCGTAAATAAAATTAGGAAAGAACATTGCATATTACTTCAACACTTTTACAGGAAATCATAAGATATACAGATATATCTTTATCATATAACACTATTAAAATAGGCGTAGACCTTAATGGAATAAAGCCAAGTAAAAAAATTATTAATTTTGATAGTGAAAACAATGAATTCGATGAAGCTGTAAAACAAGCACATATTTGGGTAATAAGCAATCTAACAAACAAGGAAGAAATATGTTAAGAGATTTATTAGGTAATAGAGTTAAAAATAATAATCATAAGAGACAACAAAGATTAATGGAAAGATACTATATTTTTAATAATAAAGTATATCAAATCATTAGAGCCGGTATTAGTTATAAATTAGATGGCGGGATGTATTATTCTTTTACCGTTCAAGATATTAATACTAAAAAGGTATTTTTTAAAGAATATATTTGGGAGAAAGATTTTGTAGATATGACTTTTTATAAAAAAAGATACCAAGCTATTAGTAAATTAGATGGTTTTAAGAAATTTAAATATAATCATGCTTATTTTTTAAATGATAATATTGAATTAGTAGAAAAATTATATAATTTAGGTTACGAAAACTTTAGTGAACAAACTTCTATTTCTTATCACCAGTATCCTTATACTGTAATCAAAAAAGGTAGATTAATGACATATTCTAATACTGACTTTGAAATTGAAGGTAAAAAATATCGTCAAATTGAGTTAGTCGATAATGAAATAGTTGTTAAAAACAATAAGGATATTTAAATGAAAAGAAATATAGTATGTTTATGTGGTTCTACTAAGTTTAAAGAAGCTTTTGAATTAGCTAATAAGAAAGAATCTATCAAAGGTAATATCGTATTAACTGTTGCTATGTTTGGACACCTTGAAGGGCTTGATATGAAAGGGGAAGACAAAATAATGTTTGATAATCTTCATATGGACAAGATAGAGTTATCTAATGAAGTTCTTATTTTAGATGTAGATAACTACATTGGTGAATCTACACAAAGAGAATTAGACTACGCTATTAAGTTAGGAAAGAAGATTAGATATCTTTCTAAGGAGCAATAATGGATTTTTTATCTAGTTCAGTATCACATCTAATGCAATTTATATTTAATCCAATTGTATTCTTTTCACTTCTTATAATTATTATGGGAGAAAAATTACCTTTTAATAGTTATTTTTTACCAAAAATTGAAAGAATTTTTATTATCCTTGGTGAATATTTTAATAAATTTGAATTAAAACTTTTTACTATTAAAAAAACAGATAATATAAAAATAGAAAAGAAAGATAAAGTTAGAAATATTTTAGGTAGAGTTTTACTATTCTCTATTGCTGCAATTATTACCCTATTTTTAGAAATATTTTGGGAATTAGGATTTAAACGATTAACTCATTTATTTAATAAATCAAGTTTTATTACTAAATTTAAAGTATATGTAGATACGCTAGATAATCAAAAGATATTTTACTTATTTATTACACCATTTGTGCTTATGGAATTAATAGGAACTTTTGCTATCGTTGCCTTAATCGAACATATGTTTATTTTAGGTATATCTTTATATGTGTTTAAATTTTCTTTATTTTTACCTATTAAGTTTTTATTAGATACTAAATTTAACGAATTAATGACAAATATTTGGTTTAAAAATAGATATTTTATTATCACTAGACTCAAAAAATGGGCGACTTCTACAATTACTTATTGTAAAACAAAATATATTATTGATAAAGTGAAATTATATATTAATAATATTTTTAAAGATATTAGTGATTTAGTAAGGCATTTAAAAAAGAAGATTTAGCTCTTTAAATATATTTTTCTTTTCTCCAGTAAGTTAGTTATATTAATAACTAACTTATCAATAATCACTTCACCTTTACTCTTAACTATATCCGTTACTTCTTCAAATTCCTTAGAAGCACCCTGACCAAAATTATCTGTTAAAACTAAAACAACAGCAAACATAGATTTATTTATAATTTCTATTTTATATTGTTTTTCTATTTCTTCCAATCTAAATAACGCTTTTCTTATTAAATAATTATCCGGATATATATCTTCATTATCCATAGTTAAAGCAAAACTTTCTTCAAATAAGTTTGATATTTCTTTGCTTATCAACTCTTCATTTTCTTTATATTTTCTAATTGATTTAATATTTTTAACCATTATATTTCCTTCTAACTTTTGTTTTATTATAAAGAATTTAAGCGTCTTTTAAGCAGTATATTGGTATAATATATATACAAAACAAAGACTTAAAGGACTTACAAATGAGAAAACTTATTCAATTCATTCAACTTAACGAAGAGAACAATACAGAGGTTAGATATGCTTTTATCGGCTTTCACAATGAAGATAATACTATTAGTGGTTTAGTATATGGTTATGAGGGTGGTGGAGAGTATTCAGACGATATCATTACACATAACAAATATATTCAAGACGAGCTTTTTGATGAATATTTAGAGTTTGACGATAAAGTTGAAATCTTTAATGAAATCCAAGGTAAAGTTGAATTTGAAAAATTACAAAATATCTTTTTTAGTGAAATGTTGGTTTATAACAAAGAAACTGGTGAAACACATATACATGCTGATAAAATGGCTGATAACCAATTAACTTTTATTAATGAATTTGGTTATTCACTTGGCGAAGCTTTTATTCCACCGTCTTATGCTAATACTTTTTGGGATGACGATTATACAAGTGTTATGACCGAAGAAGAAATTAAAGCGTCTGCACCAGACTTCTTTAAAGAATATATGTTATCAGTAGAACCTAGTTAATAGCTAGGCGATAATCACTATACTATTACACAATATAGCTTTAAACTCTAACTATATTGTTCTACATTTAATATTTTGCCATATATATCCTCAACAAAAACATTCTAATTTATTATTAATTAAGCTTCATTGTGATATAACTATACATTATTAAATTATTCAAGGAATTTACATTGATTACTATTCACTATGATTACACAGACGGCACAGAAATTAGTTTTTTTGAAGGAAAAAATACAAAAGATAGCTTCTCTACAAATTGTCTTCAATTTTTCAACAATGATGAACCACAAAATGTTAAAATATTAAGAAAAAATGGAGACTATATTATTAAATCTGATTTATTCAATGATAACTTTCATACTGATAAAGAGATTAGACAAGGACATAATATCCTGAAAATATTTCTTGCAAATGGTTTAAGATGGAAAACAGTAGAAGCATTGCAAGAATATATAGCTAATGGTTATACTTGGAATATTGAAAACGAAGTTCCAAACCTATAAATGTGTTTAATTATTGCATTTGTCTTTTTTATTGCTGCGTATAACTTTTTTCTAAATGGGTTAATACCACACACTATATTTGCGGCAATTGTAGGATTAATTATATTAACCTTCTTCATATATAGAATGTATTCAAACAGAAAATGTATATTTGGTGACAAAAAAGATTGTAATAAAAGAAAATAATTCCATATTTTTCATTATTTTTTTGTATTCAATTATAATAAATAAAACAAAAGGGTTTAAAATGTTAACAGTAATAGTAGTAGGAATAATAATTTATATAATTTATTTATATAATTCATTAATATCTAATAAAAATAAAGTAGAAAATGTATTTAGTAGTGTTGATGTTATGTTAAAAAAAAGATATGATTTAATACCTAACTTAGTTAGTTCAGTTCAAGTATATATGAAACATGAAAAAGAACTTATGGAAGAAATTACTAAAATAAGAACAAAAGCAACTAGTGATAATGTTACAGAACAAGAAAAAATAGAATTAGATAAAGCTATCGCACCTATGCTATCTACATTAAGTATCGCTATGGAAGATTATCCTGACCTTAAAGCTAATGAAAATGTTTTACAGTTTCAAAGAACACTAAATGATATAGAGGCACAAATATCAGCTGCTAGACGTTCTTATAATCAAGCTGTTAATCAATTTAATAATAGTGTTGAAATGTTTCCTTCTAGTATTATGGCAAACGCTATGAAATATACAAGAAAAGAAAGTTTTGTTATTGTAGAAGCTGAAAGAAAAAATGTAGATGTAAAAAATCTATTTGATAAATAAATTTTTCAATGTCAAAAACATATAAAAAAGAAGGAACACAAGATGGAAAATAAATTTTTAGAAGAGTTTAATTCTGATTTCTTATCAAATGAAATAAAAATTTCGAATAATACAAGAGTGAAGTTAGAAAAAGAGACTAAAAAGATAGGTATAATAGGAATAGTGCTTTGGTTTCCATTTGCTTGGTTAACTGGTTATCTTCTATTTGATTACAATATTGTAACTTTTTCATTAGGGGTATTTTTAATCATTGGTTATTTAGCTGGATTAGCATATTATATTCATTTTTCATATAAAGATTTTAAATTAGATTTTAAAAATAAAATAATGGAACCATTGTTCAATACTATCGGATTTTCATTTAATTCACCAGAAAAGGTAACACAAGCAGAAATAGAAGACACAAAAATGTTTCTTAATTATAATTTAGACGCCTTTTCTTCAGGCCAAAAAGTGAAAGGAATTTTTAATAATATAAATATTGAGATTTCTGAAATTTTATGCGAAGAGAAATATAAAGACCATAAGAAAGTTATAAGATTTAGAAAAACTTTTGGTGGTATTTTTTTTAAGGCTAAATTTAATAAAAATATAAGTAATCATACTGTCGTTATTCCAAATGCTAAGAAAATTTCTTTACCATTTAAAGAAAAATCATTAGATTATAATAAGTTAGAAAATATTAGACTTGAAAATATTGAATTTGAGAGTATATTTGAAGTTTTTTCAGATAATGGTATAGAAGCAAGATATATATTGACACCTGATATGATGGAAAAAATGGTTTCTTTTCAAAAGAAATTTAATAAAAATATTTATTTATCATTTAAAAATGGTTATATTTGTATTGCTATAGAACATAAAAAAGGACTTTTTGAAGCTCCTATAATAGTAGATATTGAAACTATAATAAAAGAATATATAGAAATTACAAAAACATTATTGTCTATTGTAGAAGATTTAAAATTAGATAATGATATTTATAAAAAATAATAAGAATTAAGCAGTTTGTAAGCCTTTATTGAATATAATATACTTATAAAAATAAAAGGCTTATAAATTATGAATACTAAAATTACCCAACTTACAGAAAATAATACAGATAAAAGATATTCTATTAAAGACGCTATATTAGTCTGTCCTAACTGTGGTTTTAGTGATAAAGTAGTTACTTGGGATACTGCCGAATGGGTTAATGAAGGTTGTCCAGATTGTGATTGCTATGCATTTGAAGAACAAGAAGTATTTAAGACTTACCATGCTGAATATCTAAAAAAAGAACCAGACGCCTTTTTTGACCTTATTTCAGAATATATTATAGACCTTAAAACCAAAAGATTAAATGATTTAGTTTTAGAAGTTGAAGAAGAAACTTCTACTTTTTACCAATCTTGTATTGATAGTAAATTAATTGCTGAAAAAGAATATGATTTATTTTATCAAGTTGATATTGATATTATGGAGTTTGAAACAGCCGGACAATCTTATCCAAATGAATGGATTACACTTAGACACGAAAGATTTTTAGAATTAAATCGTGTTATCCAGAAAGGTGTTTTCGGGCATTAAACTCAGATACTTATTCGTTAGTTAAATTAGCATGCTCTAGAACGATGCAGCATAGCTAACATCATAGGTATCAAAACTATCATTAATAATATTACAAATACTATAGTTAAAATAATACTTTTAAATAATGTAACTTGTAATAATCTATAAAATAATAAACCTAGCATAATCATTAATCCATAAGACAATATATTTGCAACAAAACTTTTTGTTCCTGAGAAAAATTTAGCTAATTTACTTTTTTCTTTTTTTATATCAGTTTTCATAATTTCTCCTTTTATACTCTTATTATAACAAAAAAAGTAGTCTTTTTACTTTATATTAAGCAGTATGTAAGCCTTGTAATGTTATAATATACCTATAAAAAGAAAAGGTTTATACTATGAAATATGAAATTCAAAAACATGAAAATTTAAGCACACAAAGTTGGTATGGAACACAATTAGATTCTCAAATGTTGTTTAAAGATACTTGGTATAAAATAGATAAATCTATTTTAGATAAATATTTTGAAATCGGTAATAATGGTGGAAGCTATTCACTGAATTTTGATTCTGCGAACTTAGAAGATATTTTAAAAGAATTAAATATTTCAGAAACAAGTATTAAATACCTTCAAGATATTACTGAAGAAGGTGGAATGCGTCATACTTATACAGTAACAAAAAAAGAGTATTTACTTTTTGATACTAAACAAACAAGAGACGAATATACTGATTATTTAGCACCATATTTTGCAGCAATGCTTTAGATATAAGCTAATATTAAGCAGTTGTTTGGTATAATATATATACAAAAAAAGAAACTTAAAGGACTTAAAAAATGAAGAAATTTTTTCTTGCACAAGACTCTTATTCATTCTACTTACCAGAAGAATGTACTCCAATGGTTGTTAATAAAGATTTGACTATGAAACGCATATCTACACAAGATACACCGGATATTATTTTTCACAACATTGATAACTATACATCTTCGAATGAAAGCGTTGATTTTAATGTATATGTTACACCAGATAATACTAATATATGTTTTTATAGTATGACACATGATTATGTTGAAAAACTTGAAGATGGAAAACCTATGGAATTTAATTGTATGTTTGTATTTACTTCTGAAATTACAAAAGAACAAGCTGAAACAGCTATGAGTATTTCTAAAAAAGAAATTATTGATTTTTATGAAGAAAAAGAAGCTAATTATGTATTTACATTTGATTATCAAATTCTTGAGAATGATAATGATTTTACAGAAGTAGAAGTACAAAAAGAACTAGAAAAAAACTGGAGAATTCAATTATCAAATAATAATACAGAATTTATTCTTCTTGACCAAGATGAAAATGAAGATAAGATTATCGGAGAACCACAAAGACAACCAAAAGTTTTAAATATAGAGGTTGATATAGAAGAAGATGAAATTCCTTTTTAAATCCAACTAATCACAAGAATAATAACATTTTATTCTAGTGGTTTTTTAAATTTAATTGCTATTTTGATATCTGTTAAATTTAAAATAGATTGAGCATATTCTAATGTTCTTTTATAGATATCGTCTATATCTTCTATAGGTGTTTCTTCACCTATTACTACTATTTTCTTTAATTCTTCTTCTGCATAATTAGATATTACATCATTACAAACTATATATAAATTGGTATATCTTTTTGTAAAATGTAAAATTCTATCTTTAGTTATTTGTAATTCAAGCGAGGTTAATGGTCTGATTATTCCTGTTTCATGTTTTTCTTTATCTAATTCCCATATTAATTCTTTATATTGTCTACCTATTTTTCGCCACTCTTCTAAACCATTATTAAATTCTTTTTCACGGTCATTATTAAAAACAGCACTTTCATAATTATTTAATAAGGAATGCAATCTTATAGCACTATAATTATCTAATGTTTTTGTAAATATAAATTCATTTTGAAAAGAACGTCTATTTAATGTTGCCAATACATATAAAGAAGTTCCAGGTATTACCGTTTTAAATATATTATTAGCTTGTTTTGTAAGTTTTTTTTCTAAATCTTCCATATATGGTTCATTTATTGATATTATCTTGTTTATAAAAATATCAAAAGCTTTTTTCTTCTCTTTATCAAATTTATTTTTCTTATTATCCAAAAATTTTAGTTCTGAGTATAAAGAACTTAATATTTTATTGATTTTTTCTCTTTCTTTATCTTTAGTAATATTTGTTTTTTTACTAATCAAAATATTTATCAAAATAGTAATTTCATCAAAATAATCTTCTCTAGATTTTAGTTTTTTCACTATATTCCTTTACTTTATTATATTATAAGATAAAAGAAATTTAATCATTTTAAAGAAAATAATTAAATTTCTCCTATATTTTTTGTTAATAATAACAAAGAAGCTTTTAGACCATTTATTTTTCCTTCAAATAGACTATGAAATTCAATATTGTCAGTTGTAATCTTCCCTAGCTTTACTATTTCTTCTTTTGTTTTTTCTATTTCTTTCTGAATATCCTCAGAAAATAATTGTAATTTTGTAATTGCTATCATAATAAATCCTTTTTTGAAATTATTATACCTATTATAAACTTAGAAATCCCTTAATATAATAATATGAAATATTTAAGTTTTCTTTAAGGTTGTGTATGATAAATTTCGCAGATAAATACGGAGAAGATTTTTAATGAAAATATTTTTACTTATAACAATAGCACTTTTATTCACTAATTGTACATTAACTGCGACTAAAGACGATATAGTCAAATATAATCATAATTTTATTGATACATTAAATAATAAAATGAAATACCATGACGAAGCACCGGTAAAAGGGAAGGTTTTATATAATCATTCTGCTACTAGCTTAGATTATTTTGAATTTAGGAAAAACATTGTTCTTACAATATTCAAAAATTATGAAATTAAGAAAATGAATCCAGGTAAAACATTTGCTATTACTAAAAATAATGGATTATTAAATGGTTCAGAAATTGTTGATTATATTACAGAAGATGGTTTTAGTATAATATGTGAAATAGGTATTCAAGACACTAGAGCATTTGGTAGATTACAATACATTGATTGTGTTAAAAAAACTATTGAGAAATAATATAGTTCTTAATTATATTGATATATAGTAATAATACAACAATTACAATTGTTATACCGTTTATTACTTTTGGTTCAATAGCATAAGGATTATTTTTTTCTTTATATTTTGTATATTGCAAAGTTATTATTAATATAAACAACAATATATTTAAACCAAAAATTACTATTTCTATCAAAACAACACCTATCTAATTTTTTATAGCTATTATAGCAAAAGAAAATTAAATATTTCTGTATAATAACTTTAAATATTCTTAAGGAACAATAATGGAATGGATAACTAATAGACCTATATCGCATAGAGGTCTTCATAATATATATAATGGAGTTGTTGAGAACTCTATTTCTGCGTTCAAAGAATCTATTAAACATAACTTACCAATAGAATTAGACATACATTTAACAAAAGATAATCAAATTATAGTTTTTCATGATTATGATTTAAAACGCCTTACCATTGAAACAGAATATATTAAAGAAGTAGATAAGGATTATCTTTCTAATATCAAACTATTAGATACAAATGATACTATTCCTACTCTTATAGAGGTTTTAGAGCTTGTTAATGGACAAGTTCCTATCTTAATTGAAATCAAACCACAAGAAGTAGTTGGACCATTAGAAAACGCTTTAAATGAATTATTAAAAAGTTATACAGGTGAAGTTGCAATACAATCTTTTGACCCATATTCTGTTTTGTGGTTTAAAAAAAATAATCCTAAAATATTAAGAGGACAATTATCTTGTTCTTATACCATTGATATTGATTTATCCCCATTTAAGAAATTTTTATATAAAAATTTACTTCTGAATTTTATGACTAAACCAGATTTTATCGGTTATGATGTGGAACATTTAGATAATATTATGGTTAAATTTAATAGAAGGATTATGAAGATACCTATATTAGCTTGGACTATAAAAAATAAAGATGATTTTGATAAAGCAAAAATGGGTGCTGATAATATTATTTATGAAAAGGTTGAGTTTGATAATAATTAATAGGGAGTTTTGAAAATAGTTTGATAGAAACTTGTCTTAGTTAAAAGACAAGTAGTTTAATAGAATTATTGAGCAGTTGTAGGACGAACCGGTTGTGTGCTAATAACAGCAGTTGCTTTACCAGCTTTCGTTACACGGTTTTTCACCCAATCAATTTTAACAGGATATGGATACACAGTTACTTTTGCTTCCACATATACAGGTTCAATTTGACCATTGTCACCGATACACATTACCCAAGTAGCAGATGTATTAGTTGAAGCGAAAACACCATTTGGTTCTGCTTGACCAACAGCTGAGCCTTCACCTTGTGAGCGTCCAGAATAATGTTGTAATGGATTAGTTAAACTAGTATCATAAGGCATACCGAAGCCCATAGAAGTACATTCACCTTCGATATTACTCATATCACCACGCCATACACTGTGTGTGCTTACTTTTTCATTACGAAGATTGTATAGTTTAATAAGTAAATCACGTTCTAGTGACCAATTATACATCGGAATAGGTTGCCCTTTCGCATACTGTGCTTGTTGTTGTTCCACTGTTGCCTTGTCAATACGTTCTTGTGAGTTTGTCTGACAACCAGTCATAAATAGTGCCGAGAAAGTTAATGCCATAATAGCTAAGATGATTTTTTTCATTATTTTTGTCCTTTTACTGTGTTAATTTGTACTTCTAACATTGCTTTTTGAGCTTTTAAGCCATTTACGATTTCTGTATCAGTTTCTGTCATTAACTTACTGTTAATTTGTGCCAGTTGTGCTTGATATGCTGCCATACGACTATTTAAAGATGCACTACGTTGATAACTTTGCTCAAATACTTCGCGTTCAACTGCTGTTCCTGTAATCTTACCTAGATAACCAGTCATTGATAATACAACTACACTTACTACGATTAGCCCTAAGATATACATCCACCAGCTACCGAATTCCTTTTTTTCTTGATTCATTTTAGTCCTTTGTGTTTTAGATAGGAAAAGTATATCGTTAAAGAACTTAAATACTGCTTAAAAAATATATTTTATTTAATTTTATATTAGATTCAGTTACACTTTTATATAATCCACAACAAAGGATTGATATGATTATTAAATCAAAAGAAGAATTTTTACAAGCATTGAAATTTTGTCAAGTATTAGCTCATAAAGTAGATAATGGTGATGGTCCAGACGATGATAATAATGTATTTGTATTTAAGCATAATGATGAATTAGTTGAAATGTTTTCACGTTCAGATAAATGGAATACAAATATGGGTGGTGGAACAAAACAAAATATAAGTAACGGAAATTGGCGCGAAGCCACGGAAAATGAAAAAGATAATATAAATTATTTAATTAGAAAATTTGACTTTCAAGAAAAAATATTTTCTAAAAAGTATAATTTATTTGAAAATATTAATGGTGAGGATAGAGTTTTCAAACCAATTAATCGAATTGATAATAAACACAAAGAGAATAACTATAAAGATATTATCCTTGTTGAAAAAAGTATTAGCTAGAAATTAATATATAGAAATATAGAGTATTAAAGGGTTTACCACCACATTTCTATTTTTATTTTGCCGTATTTATCAGCTAAATGATGGAAAGTTTTGTTCCATTCTTTTAAAATCATTAATTGCCAATCATTAGGTTGTTCTTTAAGTTTTTTTAAGTCTATACCTTCAGAAGTTCCAACATATATAGTATTTGTACTATCATTTCTTACTTCTGTTCTAAATACACAATCTAGTTGAAAATGCCAAAAATCACAATATTTTAATTCAAGAGTATCGTCATTAATAAAAAGCGATTCTACTTGTGGAATATCAAATCCTAATTTTACTAAATCATTTTCGCAACCACGAGTATCAAACCCTAAATTAGTTTCAACAATACCTCGCATTTGATGAAAGCAATATCTAGTAACTCCGTCTGGTTTATACATACTGTAAGGTTTTAATTGTTCGATTGTGCTAACGTTATCTCTTATTTGTATATTTTTCATTTAAATTCCTATTGTTTTATTTTATTACTGTTTTATCGTAACACAAAGGTAGAATTTATTCTTTAGAGAATAAATTCATTTCATGCTCTTTAACTTCTACGCTAATTTCTTTTTCTACTGCTGCACGAATATAACTATAAACTTTTTCAAATTCCATAGTGTCACCATTTGTAAGTAAAAATGCTCTTTCTGTAAATAACATTTTTTGAATTTCTAATTTAGTATCAATTAACTTAGTATTTTCTTTAACTAGAACCTTATGAATAAAGTCAGTTAAAATATAATAATTTAATTCAGCATCTGATAGTGTATATTCATTTTCATAATAACAACCACAATCGTCTTCCATATATTCATTAAGTAAAACAGTCGTAGCCGGTGTATGACTTACAACATCTAATTCGTAACCTTCAAAAGCAATATGTGCAATAGTTTCAGGTGTTTTATCAAAGCTATTAAATTTTTCAATAACTTCTTGCACCATTGTATTAGTATTAGGCATTTCTATTCTGCCATTTCTGAAACAATAGTTTCTAAACTAGACACACCAATGTAAGATAATGAAGATTCATAATAATCGGCATATAAATTATAAAATACAACTTCATTTTCTAACGCTTCTTGCATTTCGTCCCATAACCATTCTTCTACATTTGTATTAGAGCTAATCACTTCTACTAAATTATCTCGCGCTGCTTCTAGTTGTTCTGATGTAAGTTTCATTAATAAGTCCTTTGTTTTTGTATGTATATTATACCATTTTAGTGCTTAACCACTACTTAAATAATGTTGTTTTTTGACAATATTTAAGCTTATTTTTATAATTATTGAGCTATTATAAAAAACAAAAATATCTTAAAATAGGAATTATACAATGACAAAATATACTACTAAATATATAACACAAAGAGATACTAACTTTTCTTTTGAGACAATGGAAGATTTTAAAAATTGGGCTGAAAAAATATATAAAGATTATTCCGGATATAAAAATGCAGAAATTTCATTTGATGCACAAATAGGATATGACTATGAAGATTCTTTTGGAGAATTAGACATTGTTGTTCATTATGAAAGTGAAGTAGATACAGATGAAATGGAAGCTGAAAAAAGAAAAGAGATTAATAATATTATTATGAAAGATGTTATTCCATTATTTATGAAAAAGTATGATATTGAGAACACTATGGGAACGTTAGAATTTATTAAGTTGTTAGAAAAAGATATTTTAAAGGTTTCATTTGAAGAATTTGAAGAATTTGAAAAGAAGTATTTTGAAGATAATCCATTTGAATTTGAAGAAAATCACGTAGTATATGAAGATAAATAAGTAGAATATATAGTTGAGAAACTCCCACTATATATTAAGAAACTAGCCAAGCAATAGATTTTTCACCATACACAGGCTTAACTTCTGCTTCCCAATCACCACGACTAATATATTCACGAACTCTACAACGAACACATCTATCAACATTGTTAGCTTCGAATTGAGCTCTTTTGTTGAAATCATCAAGTTTTCTATAAGCAATATCACTTCTAATTAATTTGTTATTTAAGTAATAATCATCTTTGTCTTCTACATATTTGTTATTTGTAAGGTTGTAAACAGCATTATCAAGAACATATTTGTTGAAGTTTTGAGATTTTCTTTTCTCACCTTTTGCGTTATAACCAGAAAGTTTGTTTTTCCATAAGCCTTTCATAAGTCGTCCAAGTAATTATAAATTTGAAGTAATCAATACCTCAGCAATTACTTATCCATATTCACCGTTTTTCATTTTATTGTCCTTTTAGTTTTTATATAGCTCTTAGCTATTAGCTTCCGATTGTTGGAACTGTATATTCAACATATTGTTCACAACAATATGGGTCAGAATCATCTATAATGATATGTGGAGCTGAAGCTGATACACCAACTGAATTAGTTTCTGAACATTCGTAAGGGTCTGTATTATAAGTTGTCATTTGTTACCTTTGTTTTTTGTAAGTATATTATACCTACATACTGCTTAATTAAAGCTTAATCTGCTTTCATATCTATTAAATAGTTTAAACTTACCAATGTCTGATAATAAGTATTTTGAAATATCAGATTAATATCGCCTGTATTTTCAATTTCCTTATATTTAAACTGACTTAATAAGTCAAGATATAGATTTAAATTACCTAAATGATTTCGCAAAACATCAGTAGGAACATATTTTAGATTACCGTCTCGTAATTTTTTTAATAAATATAAAATACCTTTTTGTTGAAGATAATGATAATCTGCATAAACATAAGTATGCATATCAATAATACTAGTATCAATTAATCTAAAATTCATATTAATATCTGGGATAGTTCTTAAATGTTCCATAACATTTACATTGAATTTTTCTGTAATATTCATTAACAAATTCCTATTTTATCTAAAGTAGCAATCTCTTCTTCTATTGCCATTTCTAATTGAAACTCACTAAATCCGTCTGGATACATAAAGCTACAACTTTCCATTGCACTGACAATCAACATTACGTTTATATCGGGATATTTATCTTCGTATATAGTTAATATTTCTTCTGCTATCACCACTAATAAAGCATAGTGTTCTTGTATTTCTTTTAAATGTTGTTCTGTTGCCATTATAATACCTTTATGAATTAACACAAAGAAGTTGTGCTTTTGCAAATTCTTCTTCTGTTATTCTAATTTCTTTTAAATAATTCAATAATTCTTGTGAATAAGCTATTTCTTGTTTTGATTGTGTTTCTACTACATCTGAGCCATTTAAAATAGCTTCTTCTTCAATCGTAGGTTCTTCATTTAAGCCTTCATCTTCTGCAATATATGAAATAATACAACTAATTAATTCATCTAAATCTTCCATATTGGAATCATAAGAAGAAAAATTATCTAGTGCATTAGATAATACGCCTTCTAAATCATCATATTCACTAGTAGCATAAATATCTTCTACTTCACCAGAACCACCGCAAGTAGGACATTCATACTCTTCATCTGTGCCTTCATCTATAACACCAGAACCATGGCAATCAGAACAGTCCTCATATTGGTCTTCTATTTCGTCTGAAGCTTCTGTTAATTGTTCAGATAATTCAATAACATTTTCAATTGCTTTAACACATTGTTTTGCATTAGTTGTTAAAGTTACCGAATTAATACTTAATATGTTAAGCATTTCATTATATCTTGATTTTCGTTGAGTGAAATTACAATGTCCATTATTATATTGGTCATAACCGAAAGTGCTAATAGCTAAAAGTAAATTACCATTTTCTGTATCAGCGTCACCAACAGATGGCACCAACATATCTGTTAGTTTTTGGTATAGTTTATAATCTTCTGCTGTTTCGTTCCAATATTTAGGTGAATATTCTGTTCTCATTTTAAAGTCCTTAGTTTTGTATATTATTTGTTTTGTAATAATAGTATATCTATTTACTTCTTAAATACTGCTTAAATAGACTGCTATTTATAACTTAAATAGTATATGAATTAAATAATTGTATAATATAAGAAAAGAGGGTCTTATAATGAATAATAAAGTATTTGAAAAATCAGAAAATAATATTTACACAACTGTAAAACACACCAATTTAAAGTTAAGTGATATATTAAAAAATATTAATAAAGAAGAAAAATTGAAAAAATTCATATTTCTAATTACAGATGTTAAATTAACAGACGAAACGATTTTAAATAATAAAGAATTTTTTGGTAACCATAATACTTACATATGTAAGTATAGTGATTATATAGATGAAATTAATAATTCTTTATCACCACAATTTATGCCTATGCTAATAGTAGCTGAAAAAGAAAATATAGTTTCTATCAACCCTGTATTTAATTTAAAAAAGGATATGAAAAATGTTTAATAATGATAATAATTCAGGACAAATGCAAATGGATACTTTAAAAAAATACGGAAAAATAGCAGCTGGAGTAGTTATATCTGGATTTCTAGTTTTAGGAGCTGTTTCTAACGCGATAGTGAATGACAATTCTTTTGTTATTAATACTTTAACTTCTATTGGTGCTGAAAGTTTTGTTGATTCAACTAAATCGAAACATTTAAATAAAGTATTAGAAGAAACTGACGATTTTTATAGTCAGGAAGAAATTAGTTTTAAAGGTAGCTTTTATGCTGGATTACCAACGCCAATTTTTATGGATGTTTCAGATAGTAAGCAAATGAAAATTTTAGATGATTTATTTATCGATGGAAAATTAAGTAATATAATTACTGCAAATGGAACATTAGAAGAGTTATACACTAATGCACCAGATGATATTAAAAAATTATTAAGAAGTTCTATTCAAGAAGTTAAATATAGATATACTTCTATGGACCACAGACAGGCCTATAACGTCACTATAAATCCACAACGTATTCAAACCTTATTAGAAGTTAATAGTGATATACAAGAACAAAAAACCCAAATAGAACAAAAAATATCTACACTCGAAACAAAAAATACCCCTAAAAGCATTTAATATATAATTAAGCTTAAGAATTATATAATTCCTGGATAAAAAAATTCAAAAGGAATTATATGAAAAAAATTATATTATCACTCACACTTTTAATTAGTTCGGCATTATTTGCCAATTCAGTTCAAATGAATACAATCGAAGTAGATGCAGACCACGCACCTAAAATTTCGAAACAACAAGCTAAACAGTATATGAAGCAATCAATGAGTTATCTTGATAAAGAACTTAAAATGAAAATTAAAGGTCTTTCTAAACAAACCAAAGGTACTTTGTTAAGTATTTATACGCACCACGATAGACATTCACAAAAAGCTACTTTAAGACAAGTTATGCAAGAAGTTGGTCGTGAATACGAAACAATGGTTAGTGGTTTAATGATGAATAATCCAGAAATGGCTGGTGATGCTGCACGTAGATTAGCTAATCATAGAATCCCAAGAGGTGGTTTAATTTCTTATTTAAAATTATCAGATATTAATGATGATATGTTAAGTGGATTAGACTCAATGAATAGTGCTGTTGAAGGAAATGCAATTAAATTTGCAAAAGCAACAGATAAAGGTGATATGTTAGAAGCTGCCAAATATTTAACACCTATTGCTAATGGCTGTATCAGTTGTCATGCTGTTTTTCGTGGTAAGCCAGGAACAAATTCACATATTAGATAAACTATCTATCTAATATATCATAACGGTTATATTTTAAATGTATATCCGTTATTTAAAAGATAATTAATTGTTACCTTTTGTTTTTACCTTTATAGCTTTATCTAGTTTATTAGATAATTCAGAAATATCCTTTTTCGACATTGCTCCAACTTTATTAAATATCAAATTATTATTTGAATCAAAAGCTAATACATTATATTCGTCGTCTATTAAACCCCATTTTTTAACTAAGACACCTTCTTTATCTACTATAAATTCTCTATTTGGTATTTTTACCTGTTTTGCTTCTAATTTCTTATTGATTACTATATTAGGTATCCAAGTTGCGTCTAAATTTAAAATAACTTGAATTACAAAATCTTTTTGACCATACTTTTTTTCTAAATCGAAAGTAGTAGGCATAAAAGCCTTACCTTTTGATTGTTCATCCGGGTCAACATACATTAAAATTCTTACTTTATTTTTGTTATCAGCAAAATTCCAAGCACTTCCATTTTTAACGTAACCACCATTATCACCTGATATAGTAACTGACTTATCTATATTTATAGCGTTTAAATTTAACCCTAATAGAGCGATTGATAATAATATCTTTTTCATTCTGTTTTCCTTAATTTTGTTTTAATCTATTTTTTCTACGTCTTCATTAATAATTACTTTTACTTTTTTATCTTCCATACTTAAAGTTTTATCACAATACTTTAACATTCTAGTATCATGCGTAACCATAATAATTGCAACATCTTGTTCTAATGCTACTTGTTTTAACATTTTTACAACTGATATGGCTCTAGTAACGTCAAGTGCAGCTGTTGGTTCGTCTGCTAATATAATACTTGGCTCATTGGCTAATGCACGTGCAATAGCTACACGTTGATTTTGACCACCTGATAGTTCAGACGGCATACTTTTTTCTTTATCTGGAATTCCTAAATATTCTAGTAATTCACGTGCTTTTTTCTTTGACATTTTGTCAGACACACCATTATATTGCGGAACTAATGTTAAGTTGTCTATAATATTTAAGAAAGGAATTAAATAATGTGCTTGAAAAATAAAACCTATTTTTTCACGTCTTATTTTTCGAGTTTGACTAGTTAGCCATTTATCTTCATAAACTTTTTCATCACCTATCCATATATTACCAGAGGTTGGTTCTTCAACACAACCAATCATCATTAATAAAGTAGTCTTTCCAGCGCCACTTGGTGCTACTAATGCAACTAATTCACCTTTATTTACAGTAAAGTCTGCATTATCCATAATTTGTAAATAAGTATCACCTTCACCAAAACTTTTATTTAAACCTTCTACTCTTATTGCTTGCTTACTCATAATCAACCTCCTATCGCTCTTGCTGGGTCAGCTTGTATAACTTGTTTTACACCTACCATTGAGGCAAAAACAGACGCGATAATAACTACTATTAATAGAATAAATGCGTCTGGTAATTCTAAAACAACTCTTTTTGGAAACTTGTCATAAATGAAATGTGCAAAAGCATTACCAAATATAAATGCAAATACAGATAATATCAATGTTTCTTCAACTATCATTCTAATAATAGAATAATTAGGTATTCCTAATAATTTCATAATCGAAATTTCTTTCATTTTTTCTAATGTCATTGTAAAAATAATTAAACCTATAATAACAACAGATACTAATATTAATATCATTGTAAAAAGACCTATTTGTTTTGCTGCTGTTTCAACAACATTCTTAGTTAGTATATCATATTGTGCTTGTTTCGTATATACACTTTTATGTTTCCATTTTGATAATTCATTTGCTACTTCATCTGGGTTATATCCAGGTTTAATAGTTGCGATAATTGCATTAGCCATATGCAAAGGTTTTGCATTTATACCACGTGCTCTATCACTTTGTATTCTTTTGTTTGAATATGAAAATTGTAATTCTTGTGCATTTTTAAGTGATATAAAAACTAGTGCTTCACCACCAGAAGAAACAGTTCCAGTCGTTACACCGACAACATTATAGATATTTCTTCCTAATTTAAATTCATTTCCTACTTTAAAACCTGTTTTGTCTGTAACAACTATTTCATAATAATTATTATTCAAAGCACGTCCGTCTATTAGTTTATTTGAATTAATAGGACTTATTTCACCGTAAGGGTCATAACCAACCGCTAATACTCTTATAGGTTTTATTTTATTTGGTAATTGAATATTTTGAAATGTTATTGCTTCACTTTTTTCAATTGCTTGATTATTTCTTATAGTTATCTTTAAATCTTCATTAATACGTGAGCCTTCTGCAAATGGACCAAGTGTTTTTTCTTGAACTACCCATAAGTCAGCATTTACATCCTTTAATAAAGAATTAGCATCAACTATCATTCCGCGATAAACACCCATCATTATCAATACAATACCTAATAACATACCAACACCCATAGCAGTAGATATAAACTTACCTAGTGAATGTTTGATATCCTCTTTTGCTAAATGAATCATTTATATACTCTCATTCCCTCAGATATTTTATTTTTACCTTTTAGGATTATTTTATCAGTTATGTTTATATCTTCTGTTGCTACAAAATCATTATTTTGTCCAATTATATCTATTTCATTAAATTTAGCTTTTTTATGATTATTAGTCCAAACACCTGTTTTTTTATTTTTCATAGCTATATATTTTGCTGGTATTTTTATCACGTTTTTTAATGTTTTTATATCTATAATAACTTCTACTTGTTCATTAATAAAAAAGTCATTTGGTGTTTCATTAAATGCTACATTTATTTTACGCTCCAATGTTATTAAATCACTTGTTCTTTCTATATCTTTTACATAACCAGAATAAATCTTATTAGGATTTGAACGTAAAGATAATTGTGCTGTTTGACCAACTTTAATATTTCCACTAATTCTTTCATCAAATTTTGTTTCTACCCATACGTCAGATGATTTAACTATTTTCATTACAATACTGGTTTGCATTATAGATTGACCTTCTTCAAGTAATAAATCAGTAATAAAACCATTTACAGGTGATTTTACAGTTAAATTTTTTAATCTTGTCATTAACTTTTCTAAATTAGTAAAAGAGATTTCTTTAGATACTTTTAAAGAGTTTATTTTTGATTTTAAGGAACCTACTTGAAAGTTTAAAGAATTCAATTTAGAAGTAGCAGTATCTAGTTCAGCTGTTGAAGTAAATTTCTTTAAATTTAATATTTTTGTTCTCTTGTAAGTTTTTAAAGCTAATTCCTGTTGCGAAGCTATATTTTTAAGTTCTGCTCTCAAGGAGTTTAAATCATAATCAGATTTTTTAATAGTTAATGTTGCAGATTCTATCTGCGATTGTAAATCAACAGGGTCTATTGTAAATAATCTTTGACCCTTTTTAACTTGCTGTCCATTTTTAATATCTAAACTTAAAATTTTACCAGGTGTCCAAGGCGTTATATTATATACCTTTTCTGCATTTATATTTCCTATACCTTTAAGACTAATTTTTAAATTACCTTGTTCTGGCATTGTTTGTTTAAAAGTATGTTTAGGAACATATACTTTATTATATATAATTACAGAAGCTGCAATTAAAGATATACCTATTGCTGTGTATTTTACGAATTTATTCATCTTATTTCTCCATTTAAATATTCTAATCTATGTAGTGTTTGTTTTAAACCTAATTTATTTTGCAATAAATTTAGTTTTGAATTTAATAATATTGAGTTTGAATCCAATACTTCTATATAAGTAGCCATTCCTACTTTCCATCTCGTAGTTACTATATCTAATGTTTCTTCAGCATTAGTTATTTGTAATTTTTTAGAAGCAATAGTTTGGTGAAATTTTCTAGCATCTTTTACAGAGTTATTTAAATCATCTTTTAATAATTTTAACTTTGAAGATAACTTATAATCACTTTTTAATTTATTAATTCTGGCTTGTTGAACCTGATTAGATATTTTGCCACCATTATATAATGGTAAATCTAATACTATACCTACATATGATGTATCATATTCATTGATTGTATTTTGATAACTTAAATTTGCTTTTAAATTGATAGAACCATAATGTTGTTTTTGTATATATTTGATATTATGAGAATTTCTTTTTATATCTTCCAATAAAATCTTTGAACCAGGTGCATTATGTAAGTCATATCTTTTATCAACATATATTAGATAATGATTATCTATTTCGCTATCTTCTAATACAATGTCATATCCTAATTTAGAATTTATTAAAATAGATAAAGATTCTTTTGACTTCTCGTAGTCTAATTGTGTATTCATTAACGTATCTTTTGAGTTATATAATGCACTTAAAAAACGTTTTTCTTCTATTTGTGACTTAACACCTTCTTTAACTTGTGCCTGTGCCTGTTTATATAATTCCGTTTTAACTTCAACATCATTTTTTAGGACTTCAACAGCTTTTTTATAAAAATACATTTCTTCATACTTTAATTTAGTTCTTAGAGCTAAGCCTATTTTTGTATCTTTTAAACTATACTTTGCAATATTTATATTATTCTGATTTATTTTTAAACTATCAAAAGTTCTTCCATAATCCCAAATTTTTTGTGATAAATTTAAATTTGCACTATAACCATCTGTTTCAATTGTGTTAAATTGTCCATTAACTGGTAATACAATTGTTTTTGTTGGATTATATTCTAAATTCACAGATACCTGTGGAAGATAATCGCCTATAATATTATTTTCATTTAATTGATTGAATTTAATATTTTGTTTTGCTATATTTATATCTGGATGCGTATTCATTGCCATATCTATACAAGACTTTAATGAAATAGTGTTTGTATAACCGGCGTTTAAATACGAGCTAAATAACAGCAATGATAAAGCTATTTTTTTCATATTTTTTATTCCTTCTAATAATTATAATAATAAATTATTATATATATTATAAATAATAAAATATCTTTTTAGTGTTAATACAACGTTAAGACGCTAGTATATCGTAAGTAATTATAAATTTTTTTTATCTTTATTAAAATAAGTTTAAGTTTAAATTAAGAAGAAAAATAATACATTATATAAATTCAAATTAGAGGAAAATAAATGAAGAAAATATTAATGGCACTTATGGTAATCTTACCTTTACACTTATTCGCAATGCAAGTTGCTGACTATCCAGCTGATTGGAAATCTTATAGTAAAGTAAATACAAAATTAGCACAAATGGGATTTTTACCAGATTGTAAAGCTAGTAAAGCTGGATTAGATGAAATTTTTGCTGAAACAGTAAATACTTATTGTGGTGTTGCAGAAAAAGGTCCAGGTCGCGTTGAGGTTTTAGTTAATAATATAACTGAATTTGAAAACAAAAATGGTAAATATAGTAATAATACAAACTTTATTTTACATCTTATAGATATGAAATTATTGTTTGTTACCTCTTATGCTGATGGTAAGATAAGATATGGTGTTTATACTGAAGAAGGTAAAATGGTTAAGGGTAAAAGAAAATCAGGATTACATCCAAGAGATTGTAGAAGTTGTCATAATTTATATAAAGACGATTGTTACTATGGACAATGTGGTAATTTAAAATAATTTTATAAATATCAGTTAGATTTAAGCAGTTTATTTGTATAATACCAATATATATAAATAAAGGGTTTAAATAAATGGATTTAATTGAAATAAATAAACTTTTAAAAAAGTTAAAAATAAAAGCTCAAGATTTAGATAAAATAGCTATTGAAAATTTAATATTTAGCTTACATAATGTAGAAACACATTATATCACTTATTGTGACTATGATACTTTTTATTGTTATAAATGTTATGCTGGTAAACCGAGGAATGATACTGAAATCAAAGAGTATTGTAAAGAAGAAAATCTACACCGGTCGCTTCATGATAATGATTATGAAAGACGAATCAACTTAACTTATGCAACAATAGAAGCTTATGATAAATTGCTAAGATACTTAACTAAAAAAGATACAGTTATTAATGATTCTCCGATACCTGGAGTTAAATTAACTACTGCAACAAAAGAGGCTTTTGATAAACTATCAAAATGTTTAACTGAAAACAATCAAAGGATTAAAGAAAATGGGTAAAGAAATAGAAAGAAAATTCAAAATTAATATTAACAAAATAGATTTAAGTAAATTGAAGAAATATGTTATTCAACAAGGTTATTTATCTAATGCTAACAAGATAGTAACACGTGTTAGAACACGCTTAGAAATGCGTGGTGAGGTTGGTATTAATAGTGAGGCATTTATTACTATTAAAGGACCAAATGATGGTGTTGAAAGACCAGAATTTGAATATAATATTCCTGTTGAAGATGGTAATGAAATGATTAGAATGTGTGAAGATAATGTTATTTTAAAATATAGGTATTTATTTATAGCAGAAGATGAACATATTTGGGAAATTGATATTTTTAATGGTGATAATTTAGGTTTAATAATTGCAGAAATAGAATTAAAAACAGCAGATGAAGTATTTGTTAAACCTGATTGGGTATTAGAAGAAGTTTCTGATGATAGTAAATATTATAATTCTAATTTAGTTGCAAACCCTTTCAAAGACTGGAGATAATAAGAAAATTTCTTATTATCTAGTTTTTAACTATATTGTTTTTTTAAAGCTAATAATTTTATCAGATATACTTAATAAATCTGATAACTCTTTTTTATTTTCTTTTGTAATAGTAAATTCTTTCTCATAAACACTTTTAATTAAAAGCAAACTATTAAATACTTTTTTTAGTATTTCACGTTCTGACTTGTTCTCGTTTATTTCTAATTTTGTATTTAAACTCGCTAATCTTTTATCTATAGATTTTAATATTTTTTCATTAACTATTTTATTTTTTTTCATTTTACATTCCCTTTGTAGTAGATTTTGCTTTTGGATTTCCATCAGGGTTTAAAGTTAATTGATATTTACTTTGTAGCATTTCTTGTTGTTCAATAGATACAACTCTAACCATCTCTGTAATTTCACCTTTTGAAATATCTGGATTATTTATTATTTCATTTTCCATTGAAGCAGATATTTCTTGCATATCCATAACAGCTTTTAATATTTGTGGTATATCTTCAACGCTTAGAGTATCTATATTTACAAATTCTAACATTTCATTTAAACCATTTTTCATTTCATTATTATCTAATTTTTCAAAATCAATATCTGCGAATAATGGATTATCTGATAATTGTAAATCGCCATTCACTATTATTTCTATCAATATAGATGGTTTATCTGTTTCAGTTATAATATCAGCCATTTTTGTAAATTCTGCTACGAAATCTATCTTTTTATCCATACTTGTTTTATATGCATAAGGTATTTCTTCTTGTGTTTCAACTGAATCTGAATAATCACTATTATCAGCATCTAAAGTTGCCAATGCTTCTGCAGTTGCTTTATCGAGACCGTCCATAGTGTCATCAAACATAGAAGACATTGAAACACTTTTACCATCTACTGTCTTAAATATTTTTGGTGCTATATCATTTTTTACTTGAGATATTAAACTAGTCTTTTCACTTGTTGTGTGATTTAATCCTATATTATCTATAATAGTGCTTGTTCCTATTGCAGTAACTAATGACATTGCAATTACTATTGCTGGCAAACTTGTTGCAACACCTTTTAACTTATCCTTAAATTCTTCATATAAATCTTCCATTATTTTTTCCTTTATTTTTGTTGTATATTGCTTATATTATAACATATTATTATTTTTTGATATTTAACTAAACATATTTAACTTGTTTAATTAGATTATTTTAATTTTTGATTATAATAATAGTATAAAAAAAAAGGAAATAAAAATGGAAACAGAAAGATTAGAAAATTTACAAACTGAGAGAAGAAGATTATTAGATATGATTGATGGAAGTGAAACTTATGATGTTAATGAAGTATCTAACGAAGGTCCAGAGGAAGCAGCAATAAAACTTCAAGAAGAATTAGAAATTGTTGAAGAAGAAATTAAAGAAGTGTTAGCAGAAATTAATAAAAATGCAATAGAAAACGCTGATGAAGAATTTATTCTAGTAGAAACTAACTATGTAGTAAAAGAATCTACAGCAACTAGAAAAATTCCTGGCGTATATATTACAACAAAAAGTCTTTTATTAAAACCAAATAGCGCAACATATCCTTTTACTGACTTAACAAAAGAACATGATAAAAATAAAGTAGGTAGTAAAATATCTAGTGTTTCTGTAATTAAAAGTATATTAACTACAACTAGTCACGCTACAATAGAATCATTGTTAGAAGCATATGAAGCTAAAATAATAGAAACTAATGGTGAAGCACTAGATAGTAATATTAAAAATGCCATACTTAAAGCAGAAAGAGTTTCTAAACCTAAGAAAAAATCAGAAACTACTGATACAGTAAAAACTCCAACTATTAAGTAATTTTATAGTATTCAATTTGAATAAAGAAACTTAATTAATTTTAAGTATTTCTTTTTTCGATTAAAGAAAATATTTTTTCTTTATTTACTTCTTTTACAAACACTAAATTATTAACAAATCCAAAATCTTCATTTAAAATTTCTTTATTATATGTATTAATTTCTTTTTGCGTATCAACATCATATATTTTAAATCCTAATACTGTGCCAATAGAAAAACATGCTGCATTATCCCATAATTTAACAGCTTGTATTGTTGCCAATGAAGTTCCAATAATTGTATAGTATAGATTACAGATAGCAGAATTATATATTGAATTCATACCACCTGTTATTTTATATTCACGATTTGCACTATTTGTCATATTTGTTAAGATATTTGCATTTGTATTATTACTAAGATTACGTTTTAATTCTTTATACTCTATTAATTCTTGTTCTTCAAAGTCATAAGTATATACTTTCTCATTATCTGTTAATATCATTACTTTTAAAGATGGTAAATATATTCCACCAGCATAAGGTTTATTATTTTTTAATAAACCAATAGACACACCCCACATAGGAAAGTTTAAGGAATAATTCACTGTTCCGTCAATTGGGTCAATTACCCAAGAATATTCAGCTTTATCATACTCTGAGTAGATAGGTGATTTTTCTTCATCTACAATATAATAATCTAAATTATTTTTTTCAGAATACTCACGAATATCTTCACCTATCACATCTGATAATTTTAAATCTATTTCAGTCACCAATGTCTCATCTTCTTTTACTTCTGTTTCTAAATATTCATCTTGTTTTACTGAAGCATATTGTCCATTTTTCATTAATGTGTATGATAAAAATTCTTTTAGTCGTTGCATAATGTTTTATTCCTTTTTCTTAATAAAATATTAAAACATTTCTTTACTTAAAAAGATATTAAATAGATATATACTTAAATTAAACTTTTCTTATTGTATATCCTGTATATTATATAAATATATACAAAGCAAGATATAATAGCTGCAGCTAATACAAAACCGTTAATAGCATAATATATATTCAAAGACATAGACAGAAGAAATATACTATAAGCCCTTGCACTAACGTTATCTGTTTTTTCTTTCATAGAGTAAGATTTGAATGCTTGTGCAACACCGTATATCATAAATATAGAAAATATAGCACTAGTGAAAAGGTTTTTAATACTTTCTGAGTACATTGTCTCATTATTCTTTTTTTTCAAATATATATTTAAACCTAAAGATATTACAGAACCAAATAAAGACATAATACTTAATAGAACTATTTCAGAAGATTCTGCAAGTATCAATGTCACAATACTTGCTGTAATTGAAAGAATATTAGCGTTAATAGAAACACCCTCAGATGATTTATTTACTGCCATTTTATTTATTAAAGAGTAATAACCATATAGTAATAAAGTTATTGACACCGATAATAACATTATCTTAAACTTCTATACTTTTATAGTCCGTTGATAGAAAAGATAATAATTTAATTATGCTATTGTTTTTATATGTAATGATAAAGTCATTACCTACCGTATTGTAATTTATTATATCATTAGTCATTAGTTTTAAATTAACAACTGAATTATTTTTTAAATATATTTCAACTATTTCATTATCTAGTAATTCTTTATTTAAAAATATTTCATCAGCACTATATACAACTTTATCATTAACATTATTATTTTTCAAACTATTTTCCTTAATTTATCTTTTTATGTATTATAAAAAGATAATGAAAAATACTTTTTTATTTCATTTTTATTATTTTGAATTCCACTGTATTATTTATAAAATCTGATTTTTTATCATCTATTCTTTTTATTTTGATTATTAAAGAACGTGCTGTTGTATCAACTTTCTCTGTAAGTTTATATTTCTTTTTGGACATACCTTTTTTAATTGTAAATTTATAACCTACACTATTATTAGAACAAATATCTAACCAAGATGATTTATTTTTACCACTTACTGAGCTTTTTTCACTCCAACGCGTAAAAACCATAAAACCTGTTTTTTCGAATAAACTTTCTCTAGAAACGCGAACTTCATCAGTATAACCGGACATCATATGTTTTTGTTGAAATGTACAACCCAATCCCTGCGGCACAATAGAGTGTATAGCCAATAGTTTTACAGGTGTTATACTAATTACCTTCCCTGTGCTATCAACAACAGGTATATCCATTCTAATAGCCTTATCTTCATTATACTCACGAACTTCTTGCATAGCTTCTGAAAAGTATTCTTTTTGTTGGCAACCACCAAATAAACATCTAAACTTAGAAAATAAAGATGTTATTTGATTACTAGACTGTTCATTACTAATAATAGAAGAATGTTCTGAGACTATTTCTTTCTTGATATTTGCATTTGTTCCAGCTAATGTAATCAAACTTACTTCTGTATCTTGTTGAATAGTATTTATAGTGAATTTTTCTGTATCTGTTCTTGGCATAAACCAATTAAAAAAAGGCAAAGAACAAAAGAATTTTCCAGTAATACTTTTTAACACAGTTGTATCTGTTCCACATTTACTATCACTTTCTATTATTTCAGAATAATCAATTAAGGATACTGGGTTATTTATTTGATTTAATTTAACAGTTGTTACACCTGTTTCTAATCTATGTTCTTTATCTATACCAGATAATACATTAGCTATGTATCTTTGTCTTATATCGGCTTCTTGTTTATTCGTAATAGTGGTTTTATAAAATACATTTGAGAAAAAGGTACTTTGACCGCTTGAATTGTCGCCTAAGAAAGAAGAAAATAAATTACCTAAAAAAGTATATGTTTTTTTACTTTCTTTAGTATTCTTATAATATTTTTCATTTCGTAATACGTCAATAGGATAAAAAGAATGTAATTCCATATTACTAATATTTTCTATTTCTGTATTATATTGGTCATTAAATATTAAATAGCTCACGCCATTTGGTATATCCGTGTTAAAGAAAAAAGGTTTTTGCCCTGAACAACTTTCTTCTTCTAACTTACCGGGAAATAAAGAACACAAAGAAGTGCCACTTTCTGTTACTTTAATAGTAGCTCTTGTCCCTATATTATCAGAATAATCACCACTCTTTCCATAAAACATCTTTTTTGTTTGAACTTCCGGTGAATAAATATCTATTACTTGTGTAAAAATAGTTTCACCATATTTATTATCTTCTTTATATGTTGGTTCTGTAAATCCGACTTTAGTATCCATTGCATTTACTAATACTGCACTAGTTAAAATAGCAATACTTGTCATTTTTAATAATTTATTTATTTGCATTTTATTTTCCTAATTTTATATTATTTCGTGTTAACATTTCATTTACTAATCTATTTATTTCTATATCAGCCTCTTCGCTAGTTTTTCCTTCTTTTATCATTATCATTCTTCTTTTTAATAAATCACCAATCAAAAGTCGTTGAACATTTTTTGTATGATAAATACCAGTTATATGATGAAGATTATTTATCTCGCCACCAAAAAACATTAAAGACCATTCCATTATGGCAAAAGCTAGGAATATAGGAACTATTGCTACCATTTTAAATCCTTGTTATTATTATATAAACTAATAATAGCTTTACTAATATTAATTTTTTCTGAATTCCAAAATTTATATAAACTTTTTCTTTTCTATTAATAGTAATTCTTCTTTTGTGAACTTATCATAATTATTTTCAAGTAGAAAGTTTATAATTCCTAATTTTCCATTGTAACTTACATTTTTCATCATATTATCATGCATTTCACTATCAATATCTTTAATTCCAACACCATTAGCAAAAAACATTTTAAGGATATTTAAACTATTTTTTTCATAACTTTGAAAACATAACCAAAAATTATCTATGGTTAATAACTTTTTAGGTATTGTTTTATATTTGGTTATGAATATATTGAACATTTTTTTATCTTTTTTTTGTATAATTTTTGTGATAAGTTCTGCTTTTTGATTAAGTTTTTCCTTTCTTTTTAATAAAATTTGCAAGATAATTGGTTTATTATATTTAACAGTATAATTTAATAATTCATTATAACGTTGAACTTCTATTTCTTTTAAACTTCCTATATATTCACTTAGTATTTTATTATTAACCCTGTGCATTAAATATTCTATATTTTTAATAATAACTATGTCAGTATATAATTTTTTAGATAGGATATATTCTACTATAAAATCATTTTTTTCTTCACATGAGTCTGTCATCACTTTCCATGATAATTTTCTTTTTTTATTATTTAATAAAATTTTAATTATTTTTTTATTATTAAATTTAGTCGCCATATATAACAATTTATTTCTATTAGATGTGAAATCTAATTCACTTTCCAAAATTTTATTTAACTTATCAATAGTTTCTTCACTATCTGAGTTTAAGTTCAATTTATGAAATTTTCTTCTTTGATATTCTTCATTTTTCGAAATCTTAAATGAACTAAACATTGTACTAAAATTTACACAAATACCAGTCTCCCATTTATATTGTTCACTTCTATCTTCTTCTTTTATAAACATAATTTTTTGTAAGTTAAATTTTTCTATTATATCCATAACAGGTTTTGGAAAAACGTCAGGTGAGGCTCCTAAACTTATTAAATAGTTAATTTTTTCTATTAATAAGACCTCTACTCTTTCAACATATTTCTCTTGAAAAATATCATCATTAGGACTATGATAAAAAAAGTATTTAACGTTCATACCACATTTTAATAGGTATTTAATTTCTTCTTCCTTTAAATTATTTAAAAATAAAGATGGAATCATTTCTAAAATGGCAATCCAATCAGAATTATTTTCAACTAAATATTTTAAAGGTTTAATATTTAGAGAATACTCTACTATACGTTTTATGTATTTATCGAAATAAGAATAATCAATGTCACAATTTTCTACTATTTGCTTAATTACCGGCTTATGACTATCATTATTATTATCTAATAACGCCATTAACCATTCTTCATTAGTGGAATTAATATCCAATTCACTTTTTTCCCAATCTACATATACAGTATATTTGAATATCGTTTTAGAAGCTTCACCAATAGAAGTAGGGTTTTCTTTCATTAATTTGGTATATTCATAATTAAAATTAATCTTACTATTCTTAGATATTTCAAAAATATCGTCTATATCTTCATCAGGGTATAAATACATTAGAAAATTTTTATCTTCCGAATCTATAGCACAATTTTTCACATAATCTTTATCATAAAACAAATTGAAACCTAATGATTTTAATATCTCTAATCGTTCTATATCACCGTTTCTTATATATGTATATACAGCCGAATTAAGATATGATTCTAATTTATTTTTATCTATTTTTTTATTTAATTCAACTAATATATAATTATAAATCTCCATTTGTTCTAATTTGTAATTAGAAACATCTATTTGGTCCAGTATATGTTTAATTATATCACTTATATAATGAGCGACTGTTTCTATAGCTTCTTTTAAATAGATATCGATAGAAGCAATATCATTATTATCTATTAATTTATAGAAATTATTTAAAAATTCATTGCTTATTTTAACATTCTCATCATATTCTAAATCTTCAACTGTATTGATACTGAAACCCATATCCTTTAATGTTGCTGCTAATATATATTTTTTCGAAGCCATAACATTTCTATAAATATTACTTTCTTTAATTTTAGGATAATGTGATATTAATAATTCCAAACGAGACCGTTCTATATTTTCTGGTAAAGAATGTGCTAATAAAATAATATATTTAGATAAATTTATTTTTTTTAATAATCTGTCTAATATCTCCAATGGTATATCATTAATATATTTTTTAATTAGCTCCGATATTTCCAACTCTGTCAATCTATCATTATATTTATTAAATATTTTATTAAATAGAATTAAATTGTTTTCAGTAACCTCTGATTTCATTCTATAGAACAAAAAATTTAGAATTTGAGAAATACCTAATGGTATTTCCTTTTCAATTAAATAATCAAAAATTTCTAAATTATTTTTATAAAACAAAGGTGCTCTTCCCATTTGATATAAATTAAAAGAATCTTCATAGTGAAGTGCATTATTATTTAAAATATAATCTGCTTCCTTATAATGTCCTCCAACTATAAGCTCTAATAATCCATATATCATTTGGTCTTGAGTATAAGAATTTGAATCTACTACTTTTGATACTTTTTCCATCAATGTGTTACTATGGTCTACGTAATATTTAAACATTATTTTCCTTTTAAAATTTTCATAACTTTTTTCATATTAATTTTTTCTTAATATCTATATTCCAATTCAAATCAACGTATCTTGTTCCCACTTTTTTATTGTCGTCAAATCTTCTTTTGTGAATTTATCATAATTATTTTCAAGTAAAAAATTTACAGTTTCTAATTTTCCATCCCAACTTATATTATCTATTATTATTTTATGCATCTCATTATCGATATCATTTAATCCAAAACCATTAGCAAAAAACATTTTAAGGATACTTAAACTACAACTATTGTATTTTTGAAAACATAATTCAAAATTATCAATTGTTAATAGTTTCTTCGGTATCTTTTTATATTTAGTGGTTAATATATTAAAAAGTTTTTCTTCTTGACTATCTAAAATGGAAATTATTAGCTCTTCTTTGTAATTAACTGTTTCTTTTCTTTTTAAAAAAGTTTTAAATAGAATAGGCTTATTGTATTCGATAGTTTCAGTTAATATATCATTATAAGTATGAACCTCTATTTCACTTTTTATACCCTTAATCATTTTATTTAATAAATTTTCTTCTATATTATCTATTAACCAGGATATATTCTTAATAATTACTGCATCTGAATATACCTTTTTAGATATTAGATATTCAACTACAAAAGTATTTTCTTTTTCGACCGCAATAACTATTATATCCCACTTTAATTTTCTTTTTTTATTTTTTAAAAATTCAAAGAATAACAGAGTTAATTTATAATTGTGTTTTTGAATACTAATATCAATTGCAGATTTAGTGCGAGCATAAGAACTCGTTCTTCCATCTTTATCAACTGGATTTGCATTATGATTTAATAAGATATTAATAATTTTAATATTATTCATTTCTGTAGCGGTGCATAATAATATATTATTATCGAATGTAAAGTCTAAATCACTATCTAATAAATTATTTAATTTATCTATTGTTTCTTTACTCTCTGAGTTTAAATTTAATTTATTAAATTCATTTTTTTCATATTCTTCGTTTTCTTGTTTTAAACGTTGAGCATATTTTGGTCGTATTTTTAAATCTACACAAGAACCAGTTTCCCATTTATATTGTTCGCTTCTATCTTCCGTTTTTATAAAAATAATATTTTGTAAATTAAATTTTTCTATCATATTTATAATATCTTTAGGAAAAGAACTAGGAGATGCTCCTAAGCTTATTAAATAGTTAATTTTTTCTATTAATACAATCTCTACATTTTCTGTATAATCTCCTTTAAAAATATCATCATAAGGACTATGATAAAAAAAGTATTTAATATTCATTCCACATTCTAAAAGATATTTAATTTCTTCTGTCCTTAGATTATTTAGAAAATATCGTGTTATATCGCTTAAAATTTTCATCCAATCAACATTATTTTTAATTAAATATTTCAAAGGTTTAATATTTAAAGAACGTATTAATATATATCGCATTAACCATTCTTTTTCAGTAAAATAAGAATAATCAATATCACATTCTTCCACTATTTGTTTAATGATTTTTTTATTACCAGCTTCTCGCTCATTTTCTAATATTGCCATTAACCATTCTTCATTGGTGGTATTTATATTTAAATTATGTTTTTCCCATTTTACTTTTACATCTTTATATTTATAGTTAAATATAATTCTTGTAGCATTACTTATTGAACTTAATTCCTCTTTATTTAAATTCTTATATGTATAATCAAAATTTATTTTACTATTTTTGTGTATTTGAAAAAGTGCGTCTGTATCTTTATCAGGATAAAAATACATTAGAAGGTTTTTATCTACTGGAAAATTAATAATTAACCAACTTTTTAATTCATCTTCATCATGAAACAAATCAACACCTAGTGATTTTAATATTTCTAATCTCTCTATATTTGAATTATATATACTATCCCACATTGTGTAATTTATACGTGACTGTAAATAATCTTTATTTATTTTTTTCTTTAGATTTTCTAATATATAATTATAAATTTCCATTAACTCTGTCTTATTACCATTAATATCTATCTGATTTAAAATATAATTAATTATATCACCGATACACATAACCACTTCTTCTGCGTCTTCTTTCAAATATATATCTATGGAAGTAATATCATTATTATCTATAAATTTATAAAGATTATTCTTTATATCTTTTTTTACTTTTTCTTCTTCCGCATAATCCAAAGGGCTTAAATCTTCATCACAAGTGGTAGAAAAACCAATACTTTTTAATTTTTTTGCCAATATATATTTCTTAGTCAAAGTGACATTACTATATACATCACTGTCTTTCATTTTAGGGTATTTAGATATTAATAATTCCAAATTAGATATTTTTATATCTTCTTTAAAATAACGTGCTAATACATTAAAATATTTAGATATATTTATTTTTTTTAATAATATTTCTAATATTTCTGTTGGCATAATATTAATATAAGTTTTTATCAGTTTAAAAACCTCTATTTCTATTAATCTATCATTATATTTATTAAATATTTTATAAAAGATAAGTAAGTGATTTTCTGTTACCTCAGATTTCATTTGATTTAGTAAAGTATTTAAAAGACTATTAGTATCAATCAGTATTTCCTTTTCAATTAAATAATCAAAAATTTCTAGATTATTTGAATGAAGTAAAAGTTCTCTCCCTATATGTAACATATCAAATGAATTCTCATATTTTATTACAGCATTATTTAAAATATAATCGGCTTCTTCGTAGTGTCCATTTCCTATAAGCTCTATTAAACCATATATCATATGGGTATTATCATAAGACTTTGAATTTACTATTTTTGAAACTTTTTCCATTAATGTGTTACTATGGTCTACGTAATATTTAAACATTATTTTCCTTTTAAAATCATCATAACTTTTTTCTTATTAATTTTTTCTTAAGATTTTATTTCTTTTAATATTTATATTTTTTGTTTCATTTATAATTAGGGAAAAAGGAAAAAATATGTTATTAGAATTAGTTATAGATTCCGGTGCAATCGAATTAGATTATATTGAAGGCGCTAATTATGAAGAGGATTGTTATAGTCAATGGCGACATCCAGAAGTTAAATTTGAGATAGATAACATCAGTGAATTAGAGGGTATTTTTTTAAATTTTATTACAGAAGAATTATCTTTTAGAGAAGAAGATAGTGATATACTTTTTGATTATGAAGCGATTACTATACAATCATTAGTAAATGATGTAAATAAGACACCAACAGAAGAAGAAATTGTTAGATGGAAAAATGGCGAAAAAGAAGTTATTTGGCTTAAAGATTCCTATATAGAAATAATATTAGATGGAAAAACTATTAATATAGAAGAAAAAGATTTTTCACAATATTTTAGTCAATTTTTAAGTAAAGCGTAAGAATTATTATATTATAATATCGCATTACAAAATAAAAAAGGACTATTGATGAGTGAAAATACACGAGAAAATTTAAGAGTATCAAGAGCAAAAGAAGAAATTACAGCGAATTGGTCAGCTGATGAACAACAAAGAGCGCTATGTGCAACTATGGATAGTTCTATTGCAAACGAGTTAGAGGAAGAAGATTCTTTTTTACAAGTAGTTTTAATGGACTCTTCATATGAAGAAGCACTAAATCAATTATTAGGTTAATTTATTTTTAAATCTTTATAATCTCTTAAATGATATTAAAGGTTTAAACTATGAACAACAACAACGAAGTAAGATTATTAGATAGAGTATTAAACAATATAGAATGCGATACAGGTGATTGTAGTGTAGTTAAGTTTAATGATAATTTATATCTATTTAATGGTATATTATATACAAATGATTTTTATGAAGTTCCTAAACTATTAAAAGAAAGCAAAAGTTCTTTTGATAATGAAACTACACTAAAAATTATAAAAAATAGTGAGCATTCTTTTTTAATAGAGGAAGGGTCAGCAGTTGCTATATTAGATAGTGTTTCTTTTTTTGATAAGTATCAAGATTTTTTAACTGGTAATGATTTTCAAGAATTGTTTAATGATAATAATATTGATATGAATATTCATAATGGATTATGGTGGGTTAGACAACCTAAAAATATTGCAATTGATTTAAAAAACATTAAACACATAGAAATATATTCAAAATAAAAATATATTTCTATTTATTACATTTTTAAATTACTATAATTTTCTTTTTCTTCTTCTTTAAAAGATGAAGGAACCATATCTACTCCAACTTTTTCACTTAATTTTTGTAACACAACATATATTGGAACGCCACCTGGTAATGCCAATACACCACCAGAAACTACCATTTTAACTATATCGCCAGCTTGTTCTTTTATAAAGGTTTTTTCTTCATCAGTTAAGGGTTTTTTCTTATTTAAAATTGAGAATAAAAGTTTTAACATCTCTTGACTTTCTTTTGCTTCTTCGCCCGTTCCTTTTAATAATTTTTTACAACTACTATAAACTGCACCTATTTTTGTTTTTATATATTTCTTAGGATTCATTTTAAGCCTCCATTAATTCTAATATTAAATCATTATTGGTCTTAATTGTATCTAAAAAACTTTCTTTTTCTTCAATACCTAATAATAATGATTGTAACATTAAAATCTTATAAGCTTCGTCAGATACTATTTTATTAGCTTCTATTTGCATATTTAATGTATTTAAATTTTTAATATATTCGTCCATTTTATCTAGCATATTTTCTCTCTTTTATTATATTATAAAATATATATAGAAAATTCTATTAAACGAATATGATATTAAGAGATATAACCTGTTTCTACAAATTTTTCTAACACCTTAATAAGTTCTTTTGCTTGGTCTTGGTCTATATGCATTTGTGTTGTAATCAATACTTCTTCTGGCACAGGGTAATCTATCCAACCAACAGTTTCTTCAGTATCTACGCCTAATCTACGTGCATCTTTTGCCATTATACGTGGTTCAGGAGAGCTAACACCTAACCAAATTGCGTGAGCTGTTGCTAAACTACTTTTTTGAATATAACATTCATGTCCATACATATCTGAAAATGTTATCATATCAAATCCACGTTCTGTTTTTGTTTTTTCCATTTTTATACCTTTTATTTTTATATGTCTATCGCCCACAAACAGTTTAAATAGAATAAACTATTTGTTTTTGTAGGTCTAAAATGATACTTTCACCGTTATCACCTTCTTTTAGAATTTCTTCAGTAATTTCGTCGCCAAATAGAATACGTGTCGTATCAGTGATTTGTAAGTATTCCTGGTAATCCCATTCTCTTTGGTCAGTATTTATATATTCAAGAGTGTATAGACTTGGAAATAAAGAATTTACAATTTTTAATACTTCTTCTTTTTTTAATTTATGGCTTTGAGAATATAAAAACTTTTCATTGGTTAGAAGTGTTTCACCAACTTTTGTTAATGTACTCCAAAAATCGTTATCATGAAACTGTATCATTATTTTTGAATGATTTTTTTGTTCGCTTAAATCGATTAATGATTGTCTATTTCTTTCATGTAATTGAAATGATATTTCTTCAGTATATGAATCTGTTATCAAATATTTAATATATTGTTCTCGTGCGTCCATAAAAGAACTATCTAAATCTATAAAATAATTAAATAAAGTGATATCATCATTTAATAGTTTATCAAAAAAATGTTTTTGTCGTTCTTCTTGCTCTTCTTTAAAATCTTTTTTTGTTCGTGTATATAATTCACTGTCTTCTTTTTCGTGAAAATAAACAATATCTAATTCATCTATTTTTTGTTTATCGTTGTCTATTCCATCTATAAGATAGAATATATTCTCCCTTACTATTCTAGGAAGTCTTTTTGGTTTTATAGCAGATAAAACATACTTTTTTAGATTCTTCTTCTCATAGAGACCATTCTTAGTAAAGTCGAATATTTGTTTTATTCTTTCTTCTATCTGATTGCTACTTGTATCTGATTTCTCTGCAAAATATAATAGTCGATAATAATTATCTACATTCTCTAAATATTCTTTATATTTAGGGTCTAATTTTCTATCTACGAACACCTCTTTCATTACTTCTAATTTAGTTCTGTATAAAGTTGGATAATTCATTATTAGATTAAAACAATATTTGTCGAATAAGCTTAATGAGTTATATCTTTTTTCTATTGCAGTCATTTTATTTTGTCCTTATATTTTTTGTATAAGCATTGTATAATATATACACTTATATCTAGCTTAATAATTAATATTTATTAGAAAATTATAAAATTAAGCATCTTCTAAGTATTTGTGTAATATAGTCATCTATAATAATTCAAATTCAAGGAAATAAATATGGGTGTAGATAGAAATGTATACATTGGTGCTAATATAGTAATACCAGATATGGGTAAGGAAATCAAAGAAGACGTTTTTTTAGCTTGTCCAAGTGATAAATGTGAATTATTTGAAGTAGAAACTAAAAATAATTTTTGTCCTGTGTGTGGAAGTAAAACAGAAAATTGTGTTGTTGAAGAAGATGAGGATATTGATGTCTATGAATGGCTTGAAAATTTAGGAATAGATATTGATTATTTTATTCATCCTTCTTTCGAAGATATAGATGTTGTTTTGTATGGTAACGGTATAAGTGGAATTTACTTAGATGATTATTTCGAAGGCGGATTAAATATAAGTTCTGAATGTATAGAAAGTTCAATTAAAGCATTTAGTGAAGATGAAGAAGTTAAAAAAATTGTAGAATATTGTAAAGACTATGGATTAGACTATGAAATTAAATATTCGGTAGTTCAACACTTCTCTTAATATACTTTATAACGGTTATTTTAAAATCCCCTTGAAATAATCGTTACGACCAATATATCATATATATTAAATACCACATTTTAATATCAATCACTTTTTATATATTGTCCTTGAGTCCAATAGACAAATCTTTTTTAATATTGTAATATATTCTAATACTTTAAAATAAGAGGTAAAGAAGATGAAAATTATTGGAACAGTTACTAACATAGAAAATGGGATTTATTTTATAAAAAGTAAAGATGGTATAATTCATGAAGTAAAAATGGATGAAAGAATACAATCAAATGATTTAGTATTTGGAAAGGATACTAACAACAATAGTATTTTAGAATTAACTTTGTTTAATGGTAATATTATAATATTAAAAGATATAGATAAGATATATTTAGATGAAACAGTGTATAGCGATGAAATATCAGAAAGTGATACAGTAATCGAACAATCAACTATCCAAGCACTTATTGAAAAAAACCTTTTAACAGATACTGAATTAGAAGAAACAGAAGCTGGAGAAGAAGCTGTACAAAGTAGTTCCGCGTCTTATAGTGCTTTTTTTGCAGATATGCTATATAATCACACCAATATAGAAGCTAAATTAATAGAATCAGAATATATAACTGAGAAAGACACATTAAAATTAGATAATTTAGACACTTATTACCCTTATAATAATATTAATAATTATTATACCAATAACACGTTAGATGATAACTCTGTATTAACAGTAGAGAATATAGACACAAGTAAAGATAATACAACTGTTATTGAAGAACCAATAGAAGAAACTAACGAAGATAAGAATACAAATATAGACGATATTATCGAAGATATTAAAGATACTTTACCAGAAGAAATAGTAGAAATTATCGAAGATATTGAAGACGTTATTGAAGAACCAGTAGAAGAAATTAATGAAGATAATAATACAAATATAGACGATATTGTCGAAGATATTAAAGATACTTTACCAGAAGAAATAGTAGAAATTATCGAAGATATTGAAGACGTTATTGAAGAACCAGTAGAAGAAATTAATGAAGATAATAATACAAATATAGACGATATTGTCGA
>Ga0256824_10000010_pt1 | contig 105073 bp, 126 predicted proteins | sample CV67metaG_FD_191570 | JGI IMG/M metagenome (GOLD analysis project Ga0256824, IMG submission 191570) | Hydrothermal vent microbial communities from East Pacific Rise, Pacific Ocean - CV67 | ecosystem: Environmental > Aquatic > Marine > Hydrothermal vents | place: Pacific Ocean: East Pacific...
ACAGCCGAAATTGCAAACCAATACTTACGCAAGGGTAGCAAGGTTTTAGTAGATGGTAGACTGAAGCTTGACCAGTGGACGGCGCAGGATGGAACAAAGCGTAGTAAACACTCAGTGGTTGTAGAAACATTACAGATGCTAGACACTAAGGAAGAAGGCTCTCGTCAAGACCTTCAGGGAAAAAACGAAGATGTTCCCCAAGATAACGCCACTACTTCATCTACCTAAGCCACAGGTGCAGAAGTGAGGACTTTACAAAACTCCCACTTCTCTCCTTTATTTTTAACCTCTATTAGGAAACTTTTTTGAGGCTCTATGCTTTTCAGCACCTCCTCGGCTACTCCAATTTTTTGTGAGAAGGCTTTACTCTTTGTGGAGTCAACTCCAAGAATCAATTTTACCCCTGCGTTAGTAATAACATCTTCTGGGAAGTGATTGATATTTTGAGACCCAAGAACCATACCAATACCAAATTTTCTTGCTTCGTTAAACATCCTAACAATCATTGACTGTTTATCATCTGCCTGAACATAGTTTTTAACCTCGTCAATAAAAATGCTTGTATGAAGGGAGCTGTTTGTTCCTCTAGCCATTCCTGAAAGGAATATGTCGCTCAAGGCTAATTCTATAAATATTTTTTGTTCATCAACAGCTAACGATCTTAGGTCATATCTATGAATAGGCTTAGAGGGGTCAAATTCTGCAGGATTCTCTTTAAAAATTCCTGTTGTACCGATACTCTCTAGCCTGTTAATTAGGCTAGAGATTGTATCTTTGCTTTGCACTTTAATATATTCATCAAGAAGCCTCTCGTCTTGGGGAAAGTTTACAAACTCTTCAACTGCCTCAAGAACACTCATCTTTGCAGCCTCGACATCCTCTTCGGTATACTTGCTATCAATTTTTTTCTTCATCAAGGAAACAGATTTTTTTGCGTAGTTTTCCATAGCCCGCACTGTCTTTTCTGAACTACCTGTAAATAGCTGCTTTTGCCGACTCTTGGCAAAAAATATAAGGTCCTTAAAAGTAGGAAATTTCTTCGGCCATTTTCTATTCCTGTAGGGGTCGTAATCTAGCCCCCATGTTTTTTCATCATCGGGGTAGAACCCGTTTCTCCAATAAAGATCATAAAGTAAAGATTTTAACAAGGCTTCTTGAGCCACGCCTAATTTCGTACTGCTTCTGTTAATTGCGTAAACAAAACGCTTTATCGCTTTATGTACCCCCCCAAAAACTGTTCCTTGCCTAACCTCTAGGGGTTGAAGTCCAAACTTTGATTGTTCTCGAATTACACATGTCGAAACCCACTCATCGTCAAATTCAATATCCCCATGAACATCAAAAACAATACAACGTAACTCTCCTTGTCCTGCATACGCAAGACTCTTGGCTAAGCCCTTCATTGTGTGGGTTTTTCCACTTCCTGTACTCCCAAAAAGCAAAATGTGTCCATTTAGAACCTTGTCTGTATCGTAAATAAACTTCTTCTGCCCGTTAGCGTGAGGTAGCCACCCTAGCCCGAATTTCATATCTTTCCTTAGTCTGTTATATAATATTAGTATAAGGGTATCTAAAAAAAAGTTTTTTATCAAACTTTTATGGAATAAAGGGGAGCAATAGTGTGGTCTATGGCTACGCTTAAGTGCAAGAGGTCTCACACACGGTAGTTAATTTCACGAAAAAACAAAATAATAGTATATACTGCCAATAAAGAAAAGGGGGGAACGTGTTTCACAAAATAATAAAACATATTTTTATCGGAGCTGTCATTGCAGGAGGAGTTGTTTATGCACAAGGGGAGGTAGAAGGAAAAGGGCATTCATTAGGAATGGAAAGTTCGATTGATAAATTTACAATTCAGGAGCACAATAATACAAGATTCAAATTTAAAACAACCACAATAGAGTCTTCTCCTGCACAATGGAAGCCAAAAGAAAAGGTTTTATACACGGAAAAAATAGTGGTAGAGAGAAAAAGTGGTTGCGAAACTTCTGAAAACTATGTAATTTTTAGCAATAAAGACCTCTTCAGAATACCGAAGCAAGTAAAAAGGGCTCTTGTGGACAATAAAATAAAGATCAATGAAGATACTATATGTATAGATAAAAACACCATGTACTATTCCCTAAAAGAGATAATGAGTCAAAATGAGGAAAGAATAATTATATATCAATCGAAGGGGGATTGGACCATAGAAATGTCAAAAGTCTTTCCGGGAATAGCTATATCAAAAGAAGACATGTTCGCGCAATGTAGTGTTATCGAGGTCAACAGGGGTGAGGTTTTAGGTAAAGATAGAGTAATTGCACACACTCGATGCAAACATGAGTTTAAAAATGGCGATACAAAACAGGTGGATTGGTTTATTGGAGAAGGAATAGGAATATATAAATTTATATTAACGTCAGAGTTTCCTCAAAGCAAAAAGTTAGCAAAGATATATATCCGATCAGAGATGGTGAAAATAGAGCAGGTGGTTGTCCCTCCTCTGGATTAAACCCCCTTATTCCTTAAGAGTCTCTCCGTCTCGGCAGTGAGGGCTCCACTAATCATCTTGACTCCTTCATCAAAATCAAGAGCATCAATGCTTTTCTTCTTTCCCGATTGGGGAAGCCTAGTCCCTGTCACAACATCAAAGCCATGCTCCCTGTAGACACGCTCTAAAATATCGCGTGGGATATATCCAATTTCACTGCTTGTGAGCTTTAGACCTCGCGCGCTATTTCCTGAGACAATTCTAAACCGAATGCCCTCAGAAGCTACCATCTCTGAGTTGTAGGAGGCTTGGAGAAGATCCCTTGCAAGAAGCATTGCTTCTTCATAGTCCTCTCTGGTTGTGGGCTGAAGCAAAAGAACAAGTTCTTCTTCTGAAGGCTTCTTTGTTGCTTGCATAGGAACACTGTCTTTATATCTCGTGTTCACATTAATCTTTTTTTTTGAGGCAGAGTCAATCCCTCTTACATCGTATAACTTGATGTTTTGAAAACCCTTGTCCGTAATAGTGGATCCCCCTTCTAAAACGATTGGCCTAGAGAGTGAGTATTTGTCAAGCTTTTCTTTCATTTTGTCGGTAAGGTAGAAATCTCTAGAACTATAAAGGTCAGTAAGTCTAAGTGAAAAATATGGTGTATTTTTTTTGGATATTTTTTCTTCTATCTCTCCCATTCCTGCAAAAACAACTGATGTATTGTGTTCGAGGCAATCTATATCGCGAAGATCGGTTTTATTTAAAGCAGAAATTTTATCTCGATATCCGTCCAAAGGATGACCTGAGATATATGTTCCCGTTAATGTCATTTCATGATTAAGAAGGGTAGTCTTTGAATATTCAGACTCTTTATTTTTAATAAAACTGTTGTCTAATTTAATTCCTGTGGAAGTTTTTTTAATTTGCATCAATGAGTCTATGTTGTTGACCAGGGTGCTTCTGTTGTGACCCGTAAAATCAAAGGCTCCTACGAGAACCAAAGCTTCTAATGCAGCCTTATTAAAGGGAACACTTTTGCATCTGAATAAAAAATCTCCCATGCTTACGAAAGGTTCTTCGCCTCTGGCACTAGAAATACCACTTGCAACAGCTTTTCCCACTCCTTTTACAGTACGCAACCCAAAGATTATAGATTTTTCATCATCTACCTTTTTTATAGAGAAGTCTGAATCTGATAGGTTTACCGAAGGGGGGACAATAGGTATGTTTATATTTTTGGCATCTTGTATGAGATGTCCTACCTTTTCCATATTTCCACCTTTCTCTGTTGTCATGAGTGCAGACATAAACTCGGAAGGGAAATAGTTTTTTAGATACGCCGTAGCAAAGGTGATATCAGCGTAGGCAGCGGAGTGCGACTTGTTGAATCCATATCCGGAGAATTTAACGATCTGCTGAAAGAGATCATAGGATTTTCTTTCGTCAAAGCCTTTTTCCACTGCTCCCGAGACAAAATCCTTTCCCATACTTTCAATAATATCTTTGTCTTTCTTCCCCATACCAACTCTTACTCTGTCTGCTTCAGAGGGAGAAAAGCCTCCGATAGCACTTGTTATTTTCATAATCTGTTCCTGATACAGCATAACGCCATAGGTTTCCCCTAAGATGTTTTCCAACTCAGGGAAGGTATAGGAGGTCTCTGCTCGTCCGTGTCTACGCTCAATGTAGTCGTCAGTCATTCCAGATTCCATAGGACCAGGTCTGTTTAGGGCTAATATTTGACAAAGATGGTTAAAACTTGTGGGCTGAACATTTCTTACTAAAGATTGAACCCCAGCTCCATCAATTTGAAATAAACCTCGCGTCTCTCCTGTTGCAATCAGGTTATAAATAGCGGGATCTTCTCTGTCTACAGATTTGAGGTCTGGGCGAAACCCCTCTGTTTCTTCAACCAAGGAAAGACATCTTTCTATAACAGTAAGTGTTTTAAGACCTAGAATATCAAATTTAATTAAATCCGCATCTTCGACAGCCTCTCCTGGATACTGAGAAACCCTCCCTCCGTTTTTACCCTCATAGGTAGGGGATTTCTCATGAAGAGGTGTGTCCGAAATAACAAAACCGGAAGCATGTGTTGTGGTGTGACTCTTTTTTCCCTCAAGAACTCTGGCATATTTCCAGAGTTTTTTATACGTCTCACTTTTTTTATATTCCTCTATTCGGGGATGAGTCGAAGCCTCAGCAAGGGTTTTGTAGGGCTTAACAAGGTTTGCAAGGATATCTACATTTGCTTGGGAGACACCAAATAATTTTCCTGCGAGACGGATAGAGGATGACACCTTCATTATGTCATAGGCTGAAATTTGACCAGTGTATTCTTCTCCATATCTATCAACTATTAAAGATAATAACTCCCCGCGTCTTTCCGCACAGAAATCAACATCTATATCAGGCAATCCTTCTCTTTCTGGGTTCAAAAACCTCTCAAAAAGCAATCCATACGGCATAGGATCTATATTGGTTATTTCTAAGGAAAAAGCAACAAGAGACCCAACGGCAGAACCACGACCAGGGCCAACAGGAATTCCTTTTGCTCTAGCCATAGAGACAATGTCTTCTTCTATAAGAAAATAGCCACTAAACCCCATAGAAGATATAATATTTCTTTCGTGTTCGAGTCGTGCAGTATACTCTGAATGTTTTTCAGGAGGGACTGATGAGAGGCGCTTACTGAGACCTTCTGTGCTCATATACGAGAAAAGAAAATCATCATTTTCTTTTGAGAGTTCCTTCTCAGGAAAAGGAAGGGTTAATCCCAGTGCTGCGGCTGACTCTCGACAGAATCTAAATAAAGGAGGGGTGGGCTTCTGAGCAACAGGAGACACACTACACATTGAGCCAATTTTATTTACGTTATCTAATATTTCTGGGATATCAGAAAAAGAGTCTTTTAGTTTTTCTTCGGATTGAAAGGAAAAATCCCCATCGGGGAGTATAGGCTCGTGAGGTGCATGTAGAAGTCTCTTTTCTCTCACTGCGACAATAGCTTCCTGAACAGACTGTGCTTTAGGTGAGTAGAAGTATGTCTCCGTGCCAGGAAGCAGGGGGATAGCTTGTTCTTCTGCGAGTTTCCTCATAGGTAGATCTATGTCACTTTTCGCTCCACTTTGTCTAGACAGTTCCAGAAATAGGTTATCTGAAAAATAGTCGGAATATTCATCCAGAAGTACTTCCGCTCCATACTCATCACCTTCTGTGAGTAGTCTTGATATCTCCCCTTCGTGAAAAGGGAATACACAAAGTATATCTTCTGACTGAGAAAAAAGTTCTCCTTTTGTTAAAAAGGATGTTTTCTTTTCAGATGTAGATGAGAGGGAAGATAATTTCATGAGATTTTTATAGCCATCTTGATTTTTAGCATAGAGACAAATTTTATCAAAAGTATTTGAGGTGGGATTTTTGATGTCAAATTTAGCACCCACAATAAGATTTATACCTCGAGAAGCAAGTTTTTTATGAAGACCTATTGTCCCATTCATGTTTCCGCCAGTAGTATTGTAATCGGTAATTCCAATAGAAGTGATATTGTGTGCCTCGCATATAGCAACAATCTGCTCTGGAGATAGAATTCCTTTGTGGAGGGAGTGGTCAGAGATGGTATGAAGATATGTTTTTCCTATGTGTTCACTCATGTCAATAAACCTTTAGTAGATATAATCTTGAAGTTTGTATGCAGAATCTTGTTTTCCGCTCTGTATAGATATATTAAAGATAGTTTCCATTTGAGAAGAAACCCCTTCGAGAGATTCAAGTGCGTTAAGGATAGACGCTTGTGTCTCTTGGTTGAATGGGGTCTTTATTTTTAAAAGATTAAAGAGCATATTAAAAGAAAGGTTTGTATCTTCTATTAATTTGTGTAATTCGGGGATTCCAGGAAGAGAGGTATTAGAAAAATATGTTTGAGCTGTTATTTTTTTGTGTGTATCCTCATATTTAGTCCAAGCTTTCTCGCAACGTGTTTCGAGGTCTTTATAGAAAATCTCATTATTCATGTTTATCCTTTTAATTAAGTAATAAAAAAAAAAAAAGAGAAAAAGAGAGAAAGCGTAGAAAAACAAAAAAAAGATATAATTGGAGAGTTATGAGTAAAGAAAACTATATTATAATATATTGTATTAGTTTTTATATATAAGAGCTAGTAGAGCACCAGAGATGTCGGGCAGGTGGGGTGTATATGGCTTTCTCGGCGAGAAGTCTTGGCACATCGGCGAGAAGTCTTGGCACTTGAGGTGATTTTTGACGAGTTAACTATCTTTAGGCGAGAAGTCTTGGCACTTGGTCCCAAATAGTATAGATCAAAACCAGAAAGTGCTTCACGCTCAGACCGAAGGTGGACGTCCAGTAAAATCACTCGGCGAGAAGTCTTGGCACTTGAGGTGATTTTTGACGAGTTAACTATCTTTAGGCGAGAAGTCTTGGCACTTGGATCACTTTAGGTTGTTTTTAGGCGAGAAGTCTTGGCACTTGAGACACTTTTAAAAGATAGTTTAAAGCCACAGCGTGTTTTTGCCAATTATTAAAATAAACTTAGGAAAAGAAAACTTTAAGAAACTGGTTAGGCGAGAAGTCTTGGCACAATGAGAGGATGGTGGAATCCAAAAAAACAAAAAGGTTTCATGCTCAGGGCGGAGATTGCGTGATATAACGTCTCTCGGCGAGAAGTCTTGGCACAATACCAAGAAAGGCAGAGTTTTCATAAATACTTTCAACAAAAATCTAAAAAAAAGGTAAAATATAGAATGGGCGTTTAAAAATGGCTAAAAAACCGCGCAAAAACGGGGTTATGTGCCAAAACATACTCATTCGAGAGCAATAATGTATGATTATGTGCCAAAACATACTCATAAGACAGTAATATTTTAGCAAAGTGCCAAAAATGCCTCACTCAAAGTCAAGTATAGCGAGAGAAGTGCCAAAAACACCTCATAGTTAAGAGTGTGAGTTACATACAATTATATAGCATTATAAGAGGAGATAAAAATGAATAAGTATAAAGATAAGGGAGTTTCTCTTTTTGATAGGGTAGCGATAGAGGATATAGTGAAACCAGAAGGGAAGAAAGGGAAGCCCTTAAAAGAAGAATTGGAAGATGAAATACTAATTGCTCATCATTACGCTTTGGGGGATTACTATTTTGGAGAAAAGAAGGTAAAGTCTGGAAAGGGAGAGCTTGTCTATAGAAAAGCATCAGGCTCGCTGAATTTATCAAAGGTAGTAGATGGCGTGACGAGATTAATGCAGAGCACATTCAAGAGTGAGTTCGTGTACTCTGAAATAAGAGCACAAGCAGTAGATAATTTACAAACTTTTTTTGAAAAATACGAACTCACACACAAAGATATTTCCGATTGTCCCACCAAGGGAGAAAAAGAGAAGAAAAAAGAGTTTGTGAAAATAAAAACTGAAGAAGAAATAAGAAGTATCGTAAAAAAAGCACTTCAAGATAGGAACAAGGTGTCAGTTCCTATAGACAAGTTTTTTGAGGTGATGAATATAGGTTCACTATATAGAAATAACAACCTGAGGGTGAGTGCAGCTATTTCTACGATTGAAGAGATGCAAAATAAAGCTCAGGTTCAAGTAAAGACTAAGTTTTTAGAGGAGGTTGAGGGAAAGCTTGTTAAGAGAAAAAAGCTATCAAGTATCCAAATGTTGCCGGTAATATCTTTTGTTCTTGATGATGAGTCAGAGTTTAATAGTATAAAAGAATTAAAAGAATCAAAAAGTCACAACAAAGCGAAACATATAAAGTATATAGAAATAGAATTTGAAACGGGAATTTTTTCAGATGTGGCGGTTCCTTTAATGAATTACATTGTCGCGCATCCAAGTGTAAGAAGAGGATATAAAACAACTTACTCGCATACTTTTGATATTTGGATGAGATCACTATATAGAATACAAGAATACAAGAATATCAACCACTACAGGTTTGATGATCTGAAGGAAAAGTGGGGGTTATCATATTCTAAATATTCTGAACTTAAGAGAGATGTACTTCTGCCTGTAATGAAAGATTTCAATACGAACAAAGATATACAAGTAAAACTTATAGAGGTTTTTAAGGGGAAGTCATTGGATTATGTATATTTTGTAATTACAAAGATGGATGAAGTGGGAAGTATTCCAATGACATTATCTAAGTATATTGCACTTAGACACTCAAAGATGGACTTTTTTAAAACCTTGAATATGGAAATGGAAGAATATGCAGAAGAAATAGCTACATACACAGACAACATCGAAAAATACAGAAGCACTAGATATTCAGAAGATTGCGGAGAGGATAAAACTTTTGCTGAGTGGGAAGATGATTATATGAAAGCCTCTGAGTGTTTCGAGAAACTAGAGCGAGCACTAAATATAGATAAAAAATGGTTTGATGATCGTAACCTAAAAATTTCAAATGAAAAATTATGTCTAGTGAATAAAGAAACAGACGAAATATTCACCATACTGGGCGGGAAAATTGTGCTAGATACGCCCCAGATGGCATACGCTAATTATATAGAAACCGGAGGAAAAGTTTTATGAGTGAGAAAAAGATGACAATCAGAGACAGTGTACCTAACTACCTGCTGAACACGACAAAAAACAAAATGAGACTACTTATAGACGGGTACGATGACAACACAAGGACGGGTGTTCCCTTGTTCTTTTATAGATATCCTCTTTACACTGTCCATGCAAAAAACAAAGAGATGCCCATAAGCAACATACATAGTTTTATGATAAGTGAGAAGTTATTGTGGGAACACTTGCAAGTATTAGAGTATTTGTTTGTTGAGGCTGAGTTTGAAAAAGGAAAAGGGTTGAGCGTTAGCATAGAAAAGGATATCTTCCTTTCTAAGTTTGGAGACTGGGGAATGGGTGCGCTATATGAGTTAAGGGCACTAATATTAACTTTTCTGGAAAAAGACGAATCCGTATCTTTTAATTTAATATCAACACTACACAATAGGACAAACGAAATCGTTGTGGAATTCAGCGACGAGATCTCATCAATATATATAATAGATTATCTAATTCCTCAAATCAAACTAAAGAGAGCATTTTCTACAGTTCAAGAGAAAAACAAATTCAAGGAAGCGATCTTGATTAGGTTTATTTTTTCAAATCCAATGGCTATGCAATATGCTATGAGTTGTGATGTTGCTGCACAAAAAATAGGGTTTTCTTTTGATGGGCTTTTTTTAAATAAATTTGCATCAATGATAAATAGAGAGCACAGAGATATTTTTGTAGAAGGATATGGAATAGACTGTCTCGTTGCGGGGGGAAATAGGAAGATAAAATACATAAAAGGAAGATACAGCCAGGATCTCCATATTTTCCCAAAAATAACTGCCAAAAAAGCACTTGAATTAGAGGAGTGCGAGGGAGAGGAAGCTTCTGTGTCAAGCAAAAAGATACCAATAGACTTTGAAAGTCTTACAATATCTACGAAAATGATAGACAAGGCTCTGGATATGGGCTATGCAAAAGCAGAGATAGAGAACACTTTCACGGTATTTAGAAATACCTATTTAAATATAGATAAAAAATACTACAGCATCGGTGCAGTATGGAGTCGATTTTTGAAAAAAAGAAAAGGGGGAGTTGTAAAAAAAGTCGAAAATAGAGGATCTTGGAGCAACATAACTCTAAATGAAGACATGAGAGAAATATCAAAAAAATATAATCTAACAAAAGAAGATGAGATAGAAATGTTTGTAGTTTACAGAAACCACTATGAGTCGGGAGAACAGTTCAGAAAAAATTGGGTTCCTGTTTGGGAAAATTGGGTGATATCAAATATTCAAAGAAAAACAAAAACGGGATATAAAGACAAAATTAAACTGGAGACAGATTTTTATACAGCAAGGTTAGTCTCAAAAGACATCGAACTGCTACTTGAAAACCAAGGGATATCTCCTGCGGATGTGACATCAGGAAGTGTTACCTTGGACAACATAGGTTACAGGAACTATCCGCTCCCTCCTGCAGTAGGAAAAGGAGAGGTTACTCTTTTCTCGTGGAAATCAAGAGAGGCACAATTTAATGCTTCTGCTCTTTATTTGGGAGAGAACAAAAGAACAGCATCTTCGTACATCGAGGGAGAGAATAGCACAAAAAGGATAGGGTATAAAAATGACTGAATCGGAAAAAATAGCAAAAAAGCTTTTTAGTTTGGTGAATTTAAAAAAAGACATAGACTATCAAGATCCCGACTATGGAATGATCTTAAAAAAGATAAGAACAATTCCAGAAGGTAAAATACTAGATTTTTATGCATTTATTATGGATAGAGGACAAAGCTTTAATGGGGGTGGAATTTTAAAAAGAAATGAAATAACACCTTCTGTGGAAGAGTTTATGGGGAAAATTTCAAAAGAAATATGGGAAAGAAACGGAGTAGAGGAAAAGAGTGAACTTCTATCCAACAAAATGATTTCCGTATATGACAACATAGTGAAAAACAAAAGTCAACAAGAACAGTTTGACTTCCTCGGGAGTGTAAACCTGGAGAAAATATATCAAATAAACAGCAGAAGTGAAAAGGAAAAGCTTTTCTCATCAGAGGAGCTTAGTGTGATAGGAATACTAGGGTTTAAAGCTATAGTAGGAGCAATAAGTTTTCACAGTAAGCTTGAGGTTAGGGAGCTTATAGAAAAGGCGTACAAGTCTTTTTTCACAAAGAGGTACATAGTAAGAGAGAATAAAGTGGATACCGAGATTGTAATCTCTCTTCCTGAGCCAAATAGGTTTTAGAATGAGAAGCATTAAAATATTACCTCTCTCGGGAGATGTGTTTCTAAGTGATCCTGAAATAAGGTTGATGCAGTTCATAGTAAAGTACCATATTTCACATAAAAGGACTCGTGGAGGCATTTTAATAGACAATATAAAAGCCAAGAAAGTGTTTGTAGATTTTAAAATATTAGCCGAAGAGGGAGAAAAAAATGTAGAGCTTGGGGTTTTATGGGAAATCGCAGGAACAAAGAAGCATGGGAAAATATGGAGAGTGGTAGCAGAGCCGAAGTGCGAAAATATTTTAATCGATGAAAGAGCCAGGGCTTGTATTAAGAAGCTATATAAAAAAACTACCCACTAACTCACGGTGGGTTAATAGATTTTAGTCATCAGAAGGGTATCTTGGGACGCGTCGAGGTCTAGTTTCTGTTCTGTTCTTGTCGTAAACCAAGTCGTCAGATGCAAAGGTTTCGCCATCATTACGGGAGGCAGGGGTTGAGTCGGAGGACAGTATAAAATCAAGAAAGGTGGTGGAATTGTTTTTAGACTCGACAAGACCAACAAGAATAGTTTTTTCTACACTTTTCCCATCACACAGCACAGTCAAATAAAATTCACCAGGAGGCACTCCATAAAAGTTGAATACCCCTTTTTTGGTCGAAGTGGAGAATCTTAGATATTCAAAAAGTCTCTGATTAGCAGGAGAAAGTTTATTTCCCTCTATAAAGCTTGTTTGATACCACTCTTCAGAATAGGAGGTGATTGGATTTAGGTACATACGGTAGTGTTTCCCCTTCTCTCCACATGAAACCCTCCCCGAGATAGTCCCTGTACCCGCTGAGGGCAAAGATCGATACTCATCAATAGGAAACTCCATTCGAGGAGTTCCTTCCTGTTCTGCGCGAATTTCATCCCCAAAGACAACAAGGTCTCCAAAAGAATTAATATATTCCCCATCCTCGTTAATGCGATAGGTTTCTTCTGTGGTAAGCTCAGGCTCGTAGGCAAAGAGAAAGCAGGACACAATAAGAAAAACAAGGAGAGAAGAGAAGATGGGTTTTTTCATTGTAAAATTCCTTTTGCTATGAGTTGTCTTTGACGCTCTGAGCATTCAATATAAACAGATCCAAGGCTTTGTTTGTTAAGTCGCTGCCAAAAACAGTTTCTGCAAATTTTGGAAAAAGCAAAAGGGCTACCTCTGGTTGATCCATTGATTCATTCAATAATGCAGAATCTGGGAGGTCTATGCTAAAGAGGTCACAGTAAGATAAGAGTTTATGGTAGAGAGGGGAACCCGAAAGAGCCCCTTGCCTAGATAATTCTAGTTCTTTGGCGCTTTCTAAAAAAAAGTCAGAGATAAAAAAATCAAGGTTTGTTAAATTCTTAGGCGAAAGGGACGCCGTTCTGAGAGTGGCTTTTCCCTGAGGATCCGATTTAGCAAGGAGGGCAGGGAGGAGAAAACTTTTTGCTAAAAGAGGAGAAGGTATCCCCGTTATAGAAAAAAGCTTATCTTTATCAATAAATGAAAGCATTTGATCTACAGCTTTTTTTAAAGCAGTCTTTTCAATAGATAGCTCACTCACTAGAGAATCTACTTTGGTTCCAAGAGACTCAAACTTTGTCAATTCAGTCTCTTCTACTTCGTTCTTCTCAAGGGAATGATGTTTAGACAGAAAAGAAACCTCTATCTCAGAGAAACGCTCTCCTAAAAAGGTTCGCAGAAGATGGACTCTAGAAAATACTGCAGCACTTTCATCGGAAATAGATTCCCCAAATAGAACATATAGAGACTTGGTGACAACATCATAAGGAAGAGATAAAGAAGGGGATGAAGTAAATGCTTTGCTAATTAAAACTTCCCCGGCGGTTAACTTGAGTACCTTCCCATCAGGAGTAGCCACATCAAATAGTTTGGAGCCAAAGCTCACATCCTTTGATAAAACAAAATACATGACTTCAGAAAGAAAGAAAGAGGACTCTAGTGCGATTCCAAGTTTATCATCCTCCACCTGATTCAGTTCAAGAATAGCACGATGCAGATAGGCACAGGCCCCTGCAAAATCTTCTTCTTTTATACCTATCTTAGAAAGCTCTGACATGAACGCTTTAGACATTGGTTTCCTTCTTCTTGAAATAAATCCTATCATGAAGAGAGGGGTACTCTGATACCACTCCCTGTATCTTTTCGTCAGATCGAAAAAGGGCTCTCCCTCCGTCCTTATCGTAGAGTAAAATATTGGGAACATTAACTCTTAAATATTCGTCGTGACTTTTCCCGTCAACAGTTGTAAAAAAGAGATTTGGATAAATTCGTTTATGTATGAAGTCTGTGATAACAATCTCATAGCTATCCTTGTTTAAGAGGAGATCCTTAAAAACCTCATCATCCAACTCAAGTTCAGTATCAAACTCCCGTATTTTAAGAGATACCTCTTGCTCGCCAAAAGGAGAATCCTTCAAGTTTTTGATAAATAACTTTCTTCGTGTGTTTCTACTTATCTCATATTGTTTTTCTATGTGTTTCTCAACACCAGAGTCACTCGTAATGAGTTGGTATTTAGCCTTCATTCCAAAGCTAAACTTATACGCAACACTTTTAGGATTAATGAGTTTTACAACTTTAGATATACCCACGCCTTCATAAAGTCCACCTACCTCGCTTTCAAGGGACTTGTCCATAGCAACGAGCCTCTCCATTGTTGCCAGTGAAACACAGTACAGAGAACAGCGATCATGGTTGGACGCCTCTCTCTCTTCAGGGGAAAAAGAAGAAAGAATGCCTTCCCAAATATTTTCTTTATATTGTTTGACCTCATCTTTAATAGAAACACTCATAATTATTACCTCTCTATTTTTTGGATGCAGAAGCTTTAATCTGCTTTATACTCTTTGTGTAATACAAGTCCATCATCTTTTCATCAATGTTGTCACAATATCGTTCTAGCGTTGTGGACATGGCTTGCAACTGTGTTCGGGTAAAAGGGGCTCCATAGGTGACTCCATCTTTTTTTATATTGATAAAGAATGTAGAAGCGGGTGACTCACCCTCATTTGGGGCAATCGTTAAAATCTTTACTTTCCCTGCACCACCAGTCTTTAGTCTTAAGTCGGTAGTACCCGAAATAAGAACACCCTTTATTCCAACAATAATCTGACGGAGAGTAATTACATCTACCTGCATTGTCGCACTGTTCTCGGGGCTCCTCTGGAAGTTATCATAAATAGAAACAAAAACCACATCAGAAAAGCTGTGGGCGTCAAACTCTACATTGGTATCAAACTCTAAAAGTTTTTTACTAGAACCACGAAATTGTTTTGATCCTAGTTTGATTGGTGCAAAATTAGACATTAATACGAGCCTTTTTATCAAATTCTATGATGAGGTCTTTATTGATAGTGAGGACATAGTTCACCTCTCCCCCCAAAGCCAATTCTGCCAAGACCACAAGAGGAATTTCTCTTGTGGAAAAACCAGAGAAGAGATTGTGTATTTCCTGAACACTCCAATTGTCCTGATGAAGTTGTTTAAAAGATGAATCAAACCCTTTAAAAAAATCAAATAAGTCAAGATTCTCATCATTTCCAAATACACAAGCCATCTCGTGATCTAAGACAGGTCTATTTTCTACCATTCCCCAGAACTCAGATCCAGTAAAGATTGACGAGTCCTGAAGGGCTTTCATAAAAAATGGGTCAATAGTAAGCTTGGTTTTAGACGAAAAAGAACTGCTTGCAACACCACTTGAAAGAAGGTTCTCTCTAAAGCGAATATAGGGAACAGCACCAGGCTGAACTTCTTTTTTGAACATAAGTATCTCCTTTTTTTTAATTTATAACATAAAAAAACAAAAAAACACCAAAAACAATACACATTTTTTTAGGTATCATAAAGAAATATTCACATAAAAGAGGGAAAAATGCAACCAACAGATCAAGGTTTTCACAAAATAGTTAAAGAAGCGATAGGTGGATTTTTCGATACAGACAAGTATTTTAAGACCAATATAGAAAACAAACTAATTGATGCAGAGGCTATTGTTGAATTCTATTTTAAAAAGATTCCCGCTGGGGACACCTCATCTGAAGACAACTTTGTGGACAAAATAGGGGGGATGAACAAAAGCCTAGTGCAATCCCTATCTAAAATAAAAAAAGAAGAGGCTCCTCTCTCTACTGATGAGAATGAACAAGGGAAGGCAATCTTTTTCATAAGTGATAAAGAAAAAGAAAGTATTAAAAAAGACATAGCGTTGGCATTGCTGTTTATGGAGAGAATTGCAACCCAGAGAGAATTGTTAAAAAGAGGAAAAGAGATACAAGAGAGAGAAAATAAAATAAGGGAAGAGCTAAAGGAAGAAAAATACCAAACAGAAGACACAACAGAGCTGCTTAAAAAACTTGACGAGATGAAAGATGAAAGAAAGAATGCCTCTCCGGAAAGCATAAGAAATGTAGAAAAACACTTCTGGGGGATGAACGAAACAATACTAAAGAGAATACCAAAAGAAGTCATAAGAGAAGAATATGTTGAAAAGTTTAAAAAACTAAAAGAAAGCGAGACTCCTTTTTCAGCAGAGGACGAAGTAGGGGAACTTTTCAAATTAGAGAGACTTTCTCCCCAGACAGCAGGTATAAAAAACACAAAAAAAGATTTAAAGAAAATCGCAGATGACTATACTTCTAATGTTTTACCTGAAGATATTGACGAGGTCATGAAAAGTATTTTTACAACTGAAATAATAATAAACAAATCTCTTGCCAACCTGGAGGAAACAATACAGAAGATAGAAGCCATAGTAGAGGTAACAAAAGAGAAGGAAAGAGAAATAGAAAGAGAGAAGAAACTCGCGGAAGATGCCAAGAAGCAAAAAGAGTTAGAAGAGAGAGAAGCCAAGAAGCAAAAAGACAATCCTCCTGTGCCAGAGAATGAAGAGAGTCAACAGTATGGGGACGAACAAGATGAGGTTGTCATACAGGACGCAGATGGGAATATTGTGGGAGAGGGTTCTCCACAACCTCAACAGCAAACGCAAAGAGAGTCTATATCATGGGGGATTAGGGAGGTGTCTGAGGGCAAGACGGAAATGTTTATAAAAAGTTCTATTGAAGATAAGAGAATATTTGGAAAATCGAAGGCTGAGGTTAGTTCAGCAGGGAATACTTATGTGAAAGAACTAAAAAAAGCAAATAGTCAGCTAGGTACGATAGAGAAGTCCCCATCTAAATTTCCAAGCACTCAGGAGTCTCCAGTAAAACCCAACGATCCAAAAGAAACCAAAGAAACCAAAGAAACCAAAGAAACCAAAGAAACCAAAGAAACCAAAGAGAAGCATATAGACCCTAACGACACTACGATTTATCAAGGAAAAACTTTTCTTGCAGTAGAGTATGAAAAAAGAGAGATGTTCAAGAAAGAGACACACGGAGACAAAGAAAGTCGTGGTTTTGACGAAGAGAAGAAGCTGTGGTTTGTTGAGCCTGGAGGAAAAAGAGAGGTGTTTTCAAAGTGGGAGCACGATAAGCAGGGAATTGTGCTGAGTGAGCCAGAAACATTAGAGATAGAAGATGCAGTAAGGATATTAGAGGATAAGAGTGGAGAGAGCTTTACAATAGGAAATGAACATGGTGGAGAATGTAGATTAACTGACTCTAGTGGTTCCGATGCAGGGGTCGTTTTTTCAAAGATGGACTCGGGGAGTATTAGAATACATTTCTTTTCGGCAAAACTATTGGCATGCATGGATGATGGAAGCAGTAATATATATAGACAAGAAGGGAAAGATACCCTTTTCGTAAATCCAGACAGAACAGGAGCGGGTTCCGTAGTCGGAAAGGGCAATGTATTCTACAAGGCAAGAGAAGAGAATGACAGACTAAGAAGAAAAGAGGTAGAGGGAGAAAAGGCAAAAGAGAAGAATGAGTTTCAAGATGAGGTTGCCACAAAAGTTGTTGCGTCATTGCTCAAGATGGGTCCAGCAAAGGAAGATCATCCTTATTTGGTTAATAAAAAAGTTGGTGCCTATAGAATAAAATCTACATCTTTTCCTGACCCTGACGAGAAAGGAAAATTTATGCAGACACTTGTGATTCCTTATCAGAATATAGAAGGTGATGTGAGAACCTGCCAGTATATCTATCCCAAACAAGTAGATGGGACGAATAAGAAAATAAGATACGGTGGAGAGAAAATCGGTTCTTTCCACATTATCGGTTCGGACAAAATACCAGCAGAGGGGAAGGTTTGGTTGGCTGAGGGGTACGCTTCTGGAGCGACAGTTTATGAGGCTTTACTGAGAGATGAAAAACAAAAGGCTTTACTGTTGTCTGGAGAGGAGGTTGTAATAGTGGGTATCGACGCAAAAAATATGGAGAAGGTTGCAAAAAAGATTAAAGACAAATATCCAAATATACAGATGGTTGTCGCGGGAGACAATGACAAAAGAACACCAGAGGAGCAAGAGCGTGGATTGGTAAATTCAGGAGTCTTGTCTGCTAAGCATATTGCGAAAGAGCAGGGAGCTGTTTATGTGCTTCCTCTGTTGAGGGGGGAGCTAAAGAAAAAAGCAAAAGAGGCTGGAGTTAAGGTATCTGATTTTAACGATATGGTTTCTTTATTCGATAAAAAAGAAGATGGGCTGGATGCAGTAAAAGCTATTTTGCTAGCGAATAAAAAAGAAGGACAAGTTCCAAAAGTAGATCCGACATCGGAAGAAAATACAGAGAATCAGAACCAGAAAAAAGGAAGAAAAGGGGTATAAAAACTTTAAAATCTACTTTTTCATAAGTATTTCACCTAAAGTTTGTATATAACTTTTTTTTTTGGTACGATATCACAAACAATATAAGGAACGTAATATGGAAGAAGTTTTCGTAGGGATGCTGAGTTTTTCATTTTTTTCTTTTATCTTTGGTGGGCTTGTGTTTATGCTTATCCAGATAATTAGAAAGAAAATTTACATGAGCAGACTGAAAAAAGTCGATCTTAATAAAGTGACCGTCTTTGCAACAAAGCACGGAAGACCAACAATACTACAAGATATTGATAATAAAAATATTCTAACAACACTATAAATATAAAAGGGAATCAATGGGAAGAGAAAACATAATCACAGTAGAAGCAGAAGACGACGGTGTACAGGGAAGAGGATTGGCACTTGCGGGAGAGACCGACAAGATTGCATTAGCAACCCTCAGAATGCATATTCTTCAATCTCAGGACATTGATGATGCAATGGCTCTGTTTTATAGTTATGGAGAAAACTCCCCGTCTATGTTCAAAGAGGAGTCTTTTACTAAATTACTAAAAGACATCTACACACACTATCATGTGGATGTTCCCGAAAAAATAGAGGGACTAATTGGAGTAAATACGGAAAGAGGATATATCCTCAAGTTCTTGTCCGAAACAATACCCAATCTTATTCAGGATGGGAAAATTAGAAAAAGTATTATTGATGAAATAATCAAAAGTGACGGGATTCTAACGGGCATGATGGCAGAGGTAGAAGAAAAACAGCAGTTGCTTTTGAGAGAGGTGAGTGAGAACTTTACCGTATTAAAAAGTATTCCCGGAGCCGACAAGAAAAACATTTCAAATGCTGAGTCGCAGATGATAGGAAAGGTTAAGGGGGAATTTTATTCAAAACTTAACAGATTCAAAAAGGTTCTAGAAGAAAGTGATACAAGAACTCTTATGAATAATGTAGCTTCATTGGCAGAGAAGTTTTCAGGGAATGAGGCCTCAATAGAGGTTAAGTCGTCGCTAAGTGGAAAAGACCTTGAAAAAATTGGGAAAATTGTTGGGAAAAAATCACCAAAAGAGATGCTAACAAAGTTGGATATCGTTATTGGAAAGATAGGGGACATTCCGAAAGACAACAAATCAGATGAGATTTTAAGTCTTTTACAAAATATCCTTGATGAAGAGAAAAAGAGAGGTGCAAAAGAAAAAAAGCAGGACAAGATTGACTTGACTGCCATTCCGGGGAGCCCTTTTGAAAACAAAAAAACATCGCTAGAAGACATACTTGAGGTAGTCACTAAAACAAAAGATGGTATTATGGAAGCACAAAAAACCCAATACGAGGGCTTTCAAAGCAAGCTAGCAGAGGTGGAAGAAAAAGCGTCACGCGAAAGAGCTCAAGCAAAAATAGCCATAGGGGAACTCACCGAAGCTATAGAGGAACTAGGAAGAAAAAATGAAAGGTTGACAATGATCCTTAAAGACGAGATAGATGAGAGTAAAAACATTAGAGAAGATAATACGAGCGCAAGATTAAGAAAAGAGGTAAGACAAGATGTATAAATTGACAACAATATTGAAAGCGTTTCTTATAGGCATTTTATTTTTAGTGCTCCCGGCAACAACAATTCATGCTGACGAAGAAATCACAATGACTCAAATGCAGAAATTCTACTATGATATGGGTAGAAAGTCTTCAAGAGGGGAGTTCGTAAAAGAGGGTTATGCCTTGGCATTAGAAGACTTTAGGGGCATGCTTGGAAAATACAGAAAACAAGTTGCAGCATGGGAGGCAGGAAAATATCTCATCGAAGATGGGAAAATTACATACCCAAAGGTTTACAAGATACGAGAAAACGGAGCATATAGGGTAAAAATAATGGCTCCTAAAGTAGAGAGAACATTTACTCCGGAAGACTTATTTTTACTCCCCCTTCTTGAGGGGCGTGGTGACTCAGGAACGCTTGGAGACAGTGACCCATATCAAACTGACAAGTATTCAGGAGATATCGCTCAGGCAAGAGCCAGAGGGCACAAAAAGAATCCAAACGCTTTTGGACTTCCTCGCACAAACGAGATAAGAAAATCCAAAAGACCTAGTTCTCCAGGAGCTGTAAAAAGTAGAACAACCCTATATATCCCATATAAATCACCTTCTGTCCAAAACTTCCTTGAAATATACAATGCAAAATATGCAGAAACAAAGAATGGGTATCAAGTTAGGTTTGCAAACAAAAAAGAAAAGAAGAAATTCTGTCAAGAGTTGTCGGGAGATCCACGATGCAACAACTTGCTAAAATAAAAATACGAAAGCCGGTAAGAACACTTTTTATCGCGGCATTACTATGGACTTCGGGCGCCGTTCATAGTAATGCCTACGATGACTCGCTGGTCTCTGTAGACCTGGGTTGTAGTGATTTTCTCGGAGGGTTGGGTAACTTTGGTAGCATTTCTGATTTACTTGGGAGTTTTCAAGTAGGCTCTTGTAGGATAACAACAAGTGTAGATACAGAAGTGGAAAAATGTATGTCAAAAATAAAAAGTAAGGTTTTTAACGGCCAAAAAGTATTTGGAAAAGCCGAATTCAAAATTGGCTGTAATGAAACACCAAACCCTGTGTCTACCTTGGATGCAATCGAGGAGAAGATTGTGTTGGGCGGGAATATGTTCATGGGAAGAGAGATCCTGAAGGACAGTGGTACAGGAAAAATAAGAAAACTTGCTTCCACAACACTAGCAACAAAAAGGCAAATCTATGAGGCAGGAGGGGAACTCTCTATGACCTCAGATTATGTAAATGATTTAATTGTGGGTTCCGTGGGAGGAGCAAAAGACAAAGTAATTTGTGCGCTGCTACCAGTAGCAACACTAGCAATGGCGTGTGACCTTCAAAACTCTGTAAACGCATCTCAGAAAAAAGCAAAAAAACTAATAATCAACGAAAAGACAAGACTGGATGCATATCAAAAAGAAGCGATGCTCGCGACAATGACTACAAAGGGGCTTCACTTCACTTCTGAAAAAAGAGCTCAAAGAATTTCTATGGCAACCAGAGATAAGTATAGGGCTCTGTCTGAAAAAACCATGGCTGAAGATGCGTTATTTATGGCGATGTTTAATGCGCTAGGACAGCACATGGCAGGGAACAGAGCAAGTTCTCTTCGGGCATCAGGTATCATAAACACCGGAGGGTATGACAAGATAATGGCCAAGGAGACTCAAAAAAGAGTGGAGAGGCTTATGAAAAGAAAAGAAAGGATGACACCATGAGTTTAGGGACAAAAAGAAGAGGGATGAAAACATCCGTAGTAGCATTAATCTTAATGGCTTCTGTAGGCACACTAAATGCTGTAACCGTAAGCTGTAAGCCTACGATAAGTTTTGCAAGTGCCAACGGTGTGTGTGATGGTCTAAAGAAAATAGATGATGTGCTTAGCAAAATAAACAACGGTATGGCAACAGGATATTCTGATGGCGGGTGTAACATATCGGTAACAGGTGGGCTAAGCTGTTTGACTGGAGGAGGACTTCAAGCTGCATGTAACAGCGCAGCGAGCAGAATGATAACGCCTCTTTCGTCAGCAATAAATCAAAGAAAAAGCTTTACACTTACATCAGGGATGGGTATTCCTTCTCAAAACTGTTCAGAAAAAGCCCTGGAAATCACGAAATTTAAGAGCGGTTTGACTATGGAGGAAATTTACAACAAGACTGGGATTAAAAAAATGTCAAAAAAGTTTGGACTATTTTCCTCTTCCACAGATACGGTTAGGGACTGTATGAAGCAAAAATCCGGGAATGACTGTTTAGAAAAAGGAATAAAACTCCCAGAGACAAGCCTTGCGGCAAAGACAGAAATAATGAAGACGGCAGGGGTTGTCGCTTCAGCAGACGCTTCTGTGGCAGCAAATGCTAAGTCTATACAGGCGCAATACACGAAAAAAAGAATTGACTGTGAAAAGAAGTCTCAGTACAAGGGAAACAAGTGTATGGACGAACTTGTAGGGGTGGATGAAGCCGAGTCTCTAGAGAGAAAGCAAATTGCAGCCATAGAGACCTCTTCTGCAGTAGAAATATCTTTAATGATGAAGGCGATAAGAGGAGACAAGTATTTTGTGTTCAAGGACCCTAAATCAATGAGAAAAATTTCACAGTCAATCGCACCAAGATATAGATCTGGTGTAGCAAGACAAAATGCTGCGGATATATTGATTAAGACTTTATATAAAGACCTTCTTCAGATAAAAAAGACGATTGTTTCAGAGACATATCAAACAGCGCAAGCTCAATCTATTCATTATGACTCAAAGTCTGCAATAGATGATCTTGTTAACTCAATACATCTAGAAGATGAGGATTAAACAATGAGAATAAAAAAAGCATTAGCCGCGATACTGATGGCTCACATGGTGATGACAGCAAGTGTCTCAGCAGGAGCATCTCTGTTTGACAATCTTTATGGTAGTCAGGGGCTATTTGGAGGGGGGCTAACTGTTCCCATCTCAGGAATAGGGGGGATAAAAGTACAGTGTGATCCTCCAGAGTTGAAATTTGGAGATTTTGATTTTTGTAAGATAGCGACAGATATAACATCTAAATACAATAACCTAAGATCAAAAATGGACTATAGCAGTCCTTTTTTGAGTTGTTCTATTGGAATTACAGAATTAAATTCATATAGGTCTTGTAAAAATAAGTTGCTCGGAGCTATTTGTGGGGGTGGTGCTGTTGACAGAATGGCACTACAGGCAATAAGAATGGGTTTTGGAAGCATTGTGAAGCCAACCAAGTCAAAGGTAGCAATATTTGGAGATAAGGGTCTCTTTGGAAAAAATTTATGTGCCAACGATTCAAAAAGAATAAAGAAATTTGAAACTTCTGCTATGAAATCAGTATACGGGGCAGGTTCTTCTACGGCATCCAGTAAAATACTGTATGACAAGAAGGTTGGGGGTTCTCCTCTGATGTTAAACACTAGAGAGGCAGCGATATATCTTAAGTGTGCAGAGGCGGCAAATGAAGCGGGCATTTCTGATGAAAAGTGTAATCCAAATGAAGCGATTGATGCTCCAGACAAAAAGCAGTCAGACGGTGGTTCTGGAAGTCAATATTTCATAGCAAACATTTTAGGAAGTCCTTCAGGAGTAGAAGAGGGAACAGACTATGCAGCCGGGGATCTTGCTCCATACAACAACAGACAGCCTTCAGGGTCAAAAAAACAACTTGCTTTAGATTACTACCCAATGTTTAACCACTGGGCAAAAAAGAAGGGTTGTGATACCTTGTGGCTTATGGCAACCGCTTCTGTTGAGGGTGGGTTTAAGGGTGGAAGAACAAACTTAAACTTTGTCTTCAATAAGAAAACAAGAACTTTCGATAAAACAAAACCAGCAAAGTGTCACACAAAAGGAATGAAAGGGGTAAGGAGTAAGGATCAAGGGTTTATGCAAATAAATAACTGCTGGCACCAAAAGGCAGTAGAGACGCTAATGGGTACAGGTAAATATCCTCAAGCAATAATGAATGCTCAAAGAGGAATAGAATACGGGGCAAAGGTTTTAGGAAACTGCTGGAAAAACAGAAGTGACATTGAATCAAAAGTGACTTGCTACAACGGGCTGAAGCAAAAAGGAAGTAAGTATTATAAGTTAGTAAAAACAGAATACGCTTGGCTCAAAGATATGGACTTTGGCGATACAATTCCTTTTGTTTCTGGAGTACAATCAGATATGGAGTCAAGCACATTTGATACCATGGCAGAAATGGCAACAATGCACTCAACAACACTGACACATTCTGGAGACAACATTATTTCAAGAATTATGAATGCACAAAAGGAACAAATGACTGAAGCGGTCACAAAAGATACAGCCAGACAAGCACTTCTTGTAAGTTCAACAAAAAAAGCCGGGGATATTAAAAAGTCTCTAAACAAAACAACACAAATTCAATATTCAAATGGCTCTGATCAAACCAAGTCCGGATTAGGATTAGGCTATGTCCCTGCTATTTCAAAATTTTTGAATATCCCATTCTTTTAAAGGACAACAATGAAAGAAAATAAGAAAAGTTTTTTTCTAAAAAGATCGCTGATTATGCTAGCAATAGTTACACAGGTCGCTATTGCGGAAGCTCCTTCTGCAGCGAATAACTATTATGGGTATGGATCTTGGAGTGCTTGGGCTACAGCACACGAGGCAATATATGGACCGGGAACTGCGGGGACTGATCCAGAAGCTCCAGCACCAGAGCCGGAGCCCGAGCCTGTTGCAGACTACGTGAAATACAAACCATACACGGCACCTGAGCCAAATTCTGAGGCAACCTCTAGCCCATACACGCAATCTGGGTTACAAACAACCGCTCAGTACGGAACAGTACAGGATGGTGATGGTTTTAGATACAACCAAAGACGAGGGATTATAGGATACTCTTACGACATGGACGTATCCCAAAATACCGGTCTAAATAATTTAGACAACACTGTTGCAAACGTAGATAACATGACCGCAGCAGACCTGACAAGCCAAACAGATCAAGTAAACTCAGGTGTCTATGGAGCAACTGGGGCACCAGGAGAGGGTGACAATACTGGAAATGGAACATGTGAACAGCCTGTAGCTCTACTAGATAAGTTATCAAACAAATCAGACTACAAAAAAATAGCGTACTATGCGTATTTGCACAAAAAAAAGAAAGAATATGTAGCTAGGAGCTATAGACTTCTTGCTCAAGTAAGAATGAGAATAGTAAGCCTGAGACAAGCTTCCACTAAAGCAATTGAGCAAAATTCAGAGACAAACTTAGCACAAGCCGCAAACATTGAGGCAGAGGCAGCCATAATATCAGCAAAAACAGCCACAGCTAACGCGGGGGCAATCATTTATGACGACATTGAAAAAGACGCTTTAGACATAACGCAACTAAGAAAGAGAAAATAAGTGAAAATGCTTGGAGACGAGGGGGGCGGGGCAGTATCACTAAATGAGATATTTGTGTACACTTACTTCAATACGCTGATGTCAATAGATAGAACAAACGGAAGCATAAAAGAGATTAGAGGTTTTAGATACAAATCCAAAACCGAAGCGACACTCTGGGATACATATCTAAATAATGCACTCCCTTCCCACTCCCTTATCTTCTATGGCTTCCTTGAGGAATTAAGATTTTTAGAAAATGAAAACAAAAACCCAACAACAGCAGAAGAAATTCTTCAATATAATCTGGGGATAATGATTATTTCTAGTATAGCAATATATGGGCTGAACGGCAAAAGGCTAAGGTCGAAGTTGAAGGAGTTGGGAGATGGAGGAAAAGCGCTAAACAGGCTAATAGAAGAGTGCGAAGTATTTATAGCTATGGGAAGAGAAGATGTTCTTTGGTCTAACAATAGTGAGGACGATATTTATTCAAAAATACATGAACTAATGTATTTATTTTCTTCATCGTCTTTTGTGGGTAAACAGAAAGTATTCTTTGATAATGTAAAAAAAATATTATGGGATATTAAGGCTCAGGAGTACCTGGATGAATTTTTTTCCCCATTCAAAGAGGTCAAAAAAAAGATAGTTGGGCATGTGAGAGGGGAAGATGAGAGTCTGAGGGTAATTTTCTTCAAAGGCAGACCAGTGTGGGCAAAAGAGAATGGTGAAAATTCGTTCTTTAGTGCAGTGTTCGATAAATATATAAGAAAAGAAGATAGAGAGTTTGTTCTGTTTCTTGAGAAGTTGAGAGTGTTTTTGATGGCAGATAAGGAAACAAGACGAGAGGCGCGTGAAGAGAGTGTTCTGTTGATGGCAGAAAAGCTAATAATAAGAGGTCGGGGTGGAGTTGTGGACGAAAAGACAAAAGAGGAATACGGAGAGTTCGCGGCGGCTTTATTTAAGGCAACAAGCAAGGCAGAAATAATAGACAATTTCGCAAAAGCCACAAATGAAATGGCAATAAGTTTTTCAAAGAAAGACATAGAGGCTATCGTAAAAAACGAGGCCATTGCAACATATACAGAGATGGAAAACATGAAGAACCCAACTCCAGAAAAAGAAGAGGATCTTAAGAATTTATTTTTTGTAAATATAATAGAGGAAATCACGGAATTATATACAAATACTCATCCTTTGCTGTATCGGGATTTTAGTGAGAAGGATATGGCAGAAATGGCAAAAATGATATCGGAGAACATAGAAGCTCCAATGAAAGACGGGAAGGAGGGGAGAGAATGGCTGTAAAGAAAAGGCTAAAGAAGGGAATGAACTATCTTTCAACAGCTTACTATTCGGGTGCCATCCAATATTCTAGGGTGGATAATTCATTCGTAAAGCCGGGATTCAGAATGGATACCTTTCCTCACCCGAAGATAACTCCAATTAGTAAAAAGTTGGAGCCAATCGAAGAGAAAAAGCTTTTTATTCTCAAAAAAGAAAATATCCCTGTCTTTTTGTCTGCTTTAGGGATAGTATCTCCAGCCAACATTGAGAGTGTATTTTTATATATAGATTATTACTTGGACGATTTTCTAAACCCCAGAGAAGGGAAAAAAGAAGAGGTGGAAAAAATAATAAAAGAGCTTGACAGGGGGATGAAAAAAGAAGATGTGGAAGATCTTGAGCTTGTGAGGAAAAAACGAGATATATATCAAGAAATATTAAGAGTGTCCGGAGGGCTAAGAGTATACAGTGTCGGCTCTGTCTCTATAAAACACGATAACGAGGAAAGAACTCAAAAAACAAAAGCGATTATAAAAGAAAAAAACAAAGAATATGATACACTATCTCCAACGGGCTGTCTGATGAAAGTAAACTGTCTTATGGATGCAATAAGAGATTTTAGAGAGTCGGATGTGAGAAATGATGAAATTTTAAATGACAATACAAGAAAGAGGTCAAAATGGGCGTAAAAAGAGACAAGGGTATATTGAAAAGATCAAAAGAATTTTTAGCGATAAATATTTGGGCATTATGGCTAGTGGTGGGACTGAACGCGTTGTGGTCAGGGTATTCTATTCTCGAAAATAGTGCAAAATTAGACGGAGCCGTTAATCACTTAAAGAAGACATCAGCACAATTGTCAAACGGGATTGTAATGCTAGACATCCTGGGGAGACCAGTAGTTACCCAGACAACGCTTTTGACCCCAATGAACCCTGCGTTTAAAGAGGCTATTGCAAACTACGTTAAGATGTATGCAGTATATGACTGGGCGAGGATTACAAACAACTTTGCGGTTAAGGTTTTCAGTAAAGAAGATGTATATGCAAAAAATGAAGATGTTAAAGTTTTTAGAGATGAGTTTTTTGAAGAGGGGAAGCAGGCAAAAAAAGATTTTGATGCGTATGTAACAAAAGTAGTATTTGCTCTCAACAACAACAGGTTGCCAGAAAACATATCTGTTGCAAAACAAACAATATCAAAGTTCTCAGTAGAGGATGGAAGATTCACCATGGAGCTATCGCTACTGGTCACGGCTACAATATATGATGGAAATACTGAAAAGTATAAAATAAAAGAAGGAACTTTCACTATAGAGATGGAGGGCTTTGTTAATCCTTCTGTGGGAAATCTAATTAATCCACTTGGGATAAAATTCTCTAGACACTTTCAAGTAGTATTCGTAGAGAAATAGAAAGCAACAATCAAAGGATAAGAAGAATGAGAAAGCAAAAAATAGCAGGTTTTATCTTTGCGGCATGGGTTGGGATAGCAACGTCGTCTGGAGCTATTATAGCAATAGACCCCATAAACGGAGCAATGAACCCTGTAGAGGACATAAAAAGACAACTTTTATGTGAGTTGCCAATGCCAGAGATCGCCAAGCTAGCGTTGCCGAGTTTGCCGGGGACAAGACAATATTGTATAAATAGTTATTTTATGTATCATCAGCACCTCTGGGGATCTTGGGGGAAGTTTCATAGGGGGGTTTCAAAAGCCTCTTTTGATAATGCGCTGGATGCCACAGGTGCAGACTGGGTGGGCTACTTAGCTGAAGCAGAGTCGCAGGCTCTGTATCTTTATTTTTGGGATAAGCAACTCAAGAGTTTTTTAGATGAAGCGACGGTGGCTAACGTAAAGGAATTTATAGAAAACGACAGAATGATGGTTTATTCAGCAAAATTCTATGATGGATTAAAGGATTATGGAAGAGCCGTAAAGCGACTTGGTCAGGCAGCAGAAATTAGCGGAAAGGCGGAAAACGTCATGATGAGGGAAGTTTTTTCAACAATGACAGAAAAAGAAATAAAGGGTAAATGATGAAAAAGTACTTAGCCATACTCGTACTCTGGGGATCAATAACAACAGGAAGTTTTGCCTTTAATTGTTATTACTGTATATGTGAAATAGTTTTAACTGGGGCTTTCTTGGCAGCAGAAAAGACTGTACTTCAAACAAAAGTTCTCCCAAAGATGAAGCTTTACACAGGGACACTAGAAAAGCAGACAAAACTGGTCGATCATATTATTGAATCGACCACAAACGAAATGATAAATTTAGGCGATTATTCGCATGAGCTATCAAAGAAGAAGGCTGTCATGGATAGTATCCGTCAGAACCACAAGACGGCTACAAGACTTAGGGCAGTAGAGCAAAAAATAAGAAGTGTAAAGCTAAGGTTTAATTTCTCTGCAAAAACAGCAAGAGAACTAAAGAGAATACAAAAAGAAAAATAATAATGACTTCCATGACTTGTGAAAAAGGGACAAGATATATAGATTTCCCTTGCTATGTGGCCCTGTTAAAAATCCAGCAAAAAAAGAGGGTAATTATTTTTTTAGGAGAGGATGCAGAAGAAGTTTTTGTTTTTATGAAGCCAAAGGTTTTTCAAAGTGTGGAGCACATAAGGTTGGAAAATTTATCTGACTCCACCTTATCAAAACTAGAAAAAGAGATAATATCCTCCCCAAATTCGCTAACGATTGTGGAAACACAAAACTCCCCAGAATATAGAGAGTGCGATTTTTTCGACACAATTGTAAAAAACTCCCCAGAAAACATATTTATTTGTTGTGGAAGTGAGCTGTTTAACTATTCAGACGCGAAAGACTTTTTAGATAAAAAACAGGTCATACCTAATCTGTTTGTCTACGAAGAGCAGAAGGGTGAAGCATCAAAAATAGCAACTACGACATATATGGTCAATTTTTAGATAAAAAGTAAAAAACTCTCCCAAAAACTTTGCTTTAACTAAAGAATATAGTATTATTTAAGTAGCAAAAGCCACAAAAGGAAAGACTTGGAAAAAATAATAAAAACTGTGCCACCAAAGGATACGATAGGAAAGGGTACTTATCCTATCGCGGCATCAGTGGGATATATTGAAGGAATAAGAAAAAACAAAAAAGCAAAAGTACACCCCCTCCTTATGAGAGAAGGGCAATTGCTTGCAAGTTTATTAAGAGAATTTCTAGATGACGATCAAATAAGCAATGAGACAAAACACAAGATAAGAATGTATTTAGACGTAAGAGGTGAGGCAGCCGAAATCCTAAAAAATAGCCTAATGCGTAAAGTGGAAAAACACAAAGAAAGAGCCCTGTAGTATATGCAAGCAGAGATGGAAGAAGCTTACCCTATTCTAAGCGAAACAGATATAGATCCCTATGATACGCTTATAGCAGGTTTTTTTATCTTTATGCAAAAACTCCCTGCAGAAGAGAGGGAAGAAATAAGAAAGGGAGTAAACAAAGGGATAGAAGCCTTTATCTCAACACTTGAAAGAAATAACATAGATTTCATACATACACTCTCTCCAGAAAGAGTATATGTTACAGATCCTCGTGCGATAATTAAAAAAGATAATTCTGTGTACAAACTCTTCCGAGAAGAGATGGATAGCATAAAGAAGGAAGATGAGAATACAGAAAACTCCCCAAATAAAGCTGACATCGAGAAAGAAGAGACAGTAATACCCACTACTTCTTCTCTGGGAGCAATAGGGATATCCACCAAAGAACTTAAAAACAGTAATTCGGATGATGAGTCGGATGATGAGGAAGATGATGATGTAGAGGGTGGGGCGGGAGGAGTTTCCTTGGATATTGAGCCGATAGTGGACGGAGGAGAAGAAGCCCTCGTAAATTCTGTATTCGGAGATCTGATGCCCGCGAATGTTTTAGAAATAGGTGAGAATGTCTTAGGAATTGAAGTGGACAATGAAAGCCCAACCAAAGAAGCAGCAGAAAAAATTGTAGAGGATGAGGATGATGACGACATCCCCATGATGGGAGAAGGAGATATCATCCATATCAACACAATAGGAAAAGGGTCAAAATGACAAATATGAGCATTCCGATAAACAAGATATATATATCTGGCTCCCTAAAGAATAGAGGAAGTATAGATGAAATAACCGAGGATGTGAGTTTCGTTGAGTTGAGAAGTTCCATAATGGAAACCGAAGGCGTAATACACCCGATAGTGGTAATAGAGGATACAGAACATGGAAAATGGAGAATTCTTTCTGGACAAAGAAGGTTCCTAGCCACAAAATCAATCTACGATACAGAGAAAGATGAAAGATTTAAAAATATTAGAGCAACCGTTGTGCAAAGTGAGTCCATTGGAGAAATAGGGGAATACATGCTTTCTCGTCATGAAAACTCCTTTCGGAGTGATATATCAAAAAATGAAAATGCCGAGTTTGTGCTTGGCGCGATACCTTTTTATTTCAAGATTGGAAAAAAAGACGAGGAAGTCTACAACATAGGGCTTGGCATGTCAATAGCTAAACTCCTGAAGACAGCAACGAACAAAAATAGTTCTTCACAGGCTGTGTTCGACACGATAAAAGAGCTAGAAGAAGTAACAAAGTCTAGCACCCCTATTGAGAAACTAGACGCTTTTTTTAGAAAAGGCTCACTAAACCAGGCCAAATTTTTAAGAGAATTGAAGATAACGGAATTTACGGAAGAGATAAGAAAGCTGTATCAGGAAGGAAAAGTTTTATATCAAGCGGCAGCAAGACTAGAGCAGACGATAAATATTTTCGAGTTAAAAAGTCAAACAGAGAAGTTGGTTTTGGAAATAGGAAAAGGGGAGATGTCGCGAAGAGAGGCTGGAAAGAGAGCGTATAAGATCAGGCTTTCTAGCAAAGATGACAAGAAAGAAAAACTTAGCCCAGAGAAACTAAAAATGATTAACAAGCTTTCTTTGGGTCTTAATAAGGATTCTAAAGAAAAAATTGAAAAGCTTTTTTGGAAAATAGAGCGTATAATAAAAAAAGAAAAGGAAAAGTCATGAAAAAAAATGGAAGAATAAAAGCCAGTGGAGCATATTTGGTTGGAGCAATTTTGGTTTCTATAGGAATGTCCGGATGTACAAGTAGAAGCCTTCCTGATGTAGCAAAAATTGAGGGTTCAAGCCTCATGAAAAAGAGAAATGTGTCTGAGGCGGAGTTTAAGACGAATAGCCTGATTCAAAATCTGCAGAGAGAAGGGGAGCGGGAAGGGTTTAGAACTATCTTTTCTCCAGGAACCAAAGATGTGCTTGTGTCAAACACAAACAAGAGTTGGAGCGGTCTTGTGCTATCAGCTCAAAACCAAAGAGGAGTATCTGTAAGAGGGGACATGTTTTCATCGGGAACTAAAAATATAAATATTCAAAAGAACACAAGAACGGTTTATACCGATATGCTAAGTTTTTTCACAAGACCAAATGTAATACAGGGAGAAAAATATCATGGGAAGTATATACTAGATTATGATAGATATACAAAAAGTCTAGTCAATGCAACGTATTTTCACAAAAGCGAACCAATCAGATTAAAAAGATTTATGAATAAGCTCTATGGAGTAGCAAAAGACGAAGGTAAAAATATATATTTTGGTCTGAATGCAAAAGGTAATATCCTCTATGTTAGATCTTCTCCTATATATATTAAGTTATCTCCATTAAAAAGACAAAGATGGGTTAATTACCTAAATACAGCGGGGATAAGATATGTCGGGGACTCAACTAGGGTTGCAGTAACCGATACATTTGACAACTGGGTAAAAGCGATGAACGAAGTTTCTACGTACAACAAATATAGACACCAGGTTTACAGAGTCAAAGATAGGGGGGGCAAGTACTACGATGTGGCAGATGGTTCCTTCCAAGGCGTTCCTCTTAAAATAGAGCAAGTCTCATGGAATAAGGATGGCTCAAGAACGTACTACATACAAGATAAGGTGTCTTCTCAAAAGGTAAGAACAAGTAGTAGAACCCACACTTACAGAGGGTATACAATTAGTTTTTATTAAATTTTTTACTTTTTTGTAAAAGATATGGTATAACATCACAGGGAGTTTTGTTTTTTATCGGTAAAAACAGATATTTTTTTTAAATGCGTTTTAACGATAGAATATAAAAAAGCAAAAGGATTAGAAAATGACAGACACAGGAACACAGGGTAGTTTATTCGATGTTGCATATGACCTCTCAGAGAAAGTAGAAAGCTCATACGCGAAGGTGAAGGCGATTTCAATACCTACCGCAGGAGAAGCTTCTATGGTAGCTGTAATTGCCCAGAAAATAGGTAACTTCGCAAAAGAAGTAGAGAGGCTTACTTCCATAGTTGGGGTAGCTGAAGATGTTGCAAGGAGTAGAACCTTTAGGGCAACCGGTTTTGAAAAGCTCTCAACGGCTATTAAGGCATGGGACGAACCAGTATTGACAAGCATACATGAAAAGTTAGCAGGTCTGGCGGAGCTAAATGAGCCAAATCAAATAGCAAAGTTTTTAGAAAAGTACAGACTTTCAACAAAGAAGGACGGCTATGATGACCCAGCCTCTATAGAGGATGGAGTTTTCATATCGAGAGATAATATTGAAGTGACTAGCTTTATGCCACACCAGATCAAGGCGATTGCAACGGCACTTGGTGCTGCGATGAAATCTAAAGATTTTGTACAAAGAGAAATATTGGCAAATACCCCCTCTTCGGAAGTGGAAAAAATGGGTCTTTCTACCACCTTTACGGGAGTTATTGAGACTACAGGGGCAGTAAAGATGCCAGAAGAGTCCATTAAGGCTATGCAAGATACTTTGTTGGTGGAGGAAAAGCTTGCCGAAGTTCTAAAGAAAGATAGTGTTTCCAACAATGATGAAGGAAGTGAAAACAATATCATCACGGCGGGAAGAACAAGATAAGAAAAAGATAAGAAAAAAGGAAGTTCAGAAATGAGTTATTTAATAGCAGAAATAAAAGAGATTTTTCCATCTACAAACAAAACACTGGAGGCACTATGTGTGTCGATAGATGAGGATAAAAATATTAGTGACAAGAATAGAAAATATTTGGACTCACTCATAGACTCAATAAGAAAAACAAAAAGTGAGTATAAAGAAAAATTAGATTCTATTACCTACGAAAATGCAGCTATGGTGGGATTAGAGGCAATGGCTCAAATGTCAGAGGTATATGATGAAATTTTAGAAACTCAGACCTCTCTCGGAGAAGCCTATTCTTTGGCACTAAAAGAAGACAGCTAGGAGTTGTCTATCCAATTCCACACATTTTGAGAAGACTTTCTGTGTGATTTTGGAGAAGACTTTTTAGTATGCTTCTTTTTGTATCTTTTTGGTTTTCTAGCTTTACGTTCAAATTCATCAGCACTCCCATAAACATCTACGGACGTCCCTGTTGGAGCCCAAGCGAACAGTCTAGAGGAGAAGGAACGACCAAGTCTAATACATCCATGAGAAAGAGGGACTCTGCCGATTCTCCCTGTATGTAGTGCCACTGCACTCCCACTAAGTCTCATCATAAAGGGCATGCTTGCTCCCCCGTTGGGTTTAGGGTACAGATTTGACTTGTGGTATCTTTTCTTCTCGGAGATCCTAAAAAAGCCTACTGGAGTCCTGTGACCAGGCTTTCCACTAGATATCTTTCCTGAAAAAATAACATCTCCATCATCTATCGCGTATCCCACTTGCCTAGAAAGGTCTATTTCTATATATTTGTCTGCATAGGAAGAGACGCAGGGGATCAGTGATATAAGAGATACTTTAATAAATTTTGAAAAAAACATTATACCTCCCTAAAGTTAGATGCATGAGAGAGCATTTCTCTAATACTATCTTTGATATTAACCTGAAGAGGTCTAATTGACTTAGCAATTTTTAAATAGTCCGGTTGCTTTCCACTAAATAGATAGTGAGTGGCAAAACAGTCGTTGACAATGTGTTCGATCTCAGCAGGAGTGTAAACATATCTCTCTTTTTGAGAACTAGCCTCTCTATATCTAGAGGTGGAAAACCTAATAAATTCACTGACATCGAACAGGAGAGGATCTATCTCATCAAGTTCAATTATCTTTTCAATCACACCAAGATCGGTATTACAGAACTCAATAAACTTATCGCGCCCAAGTTTAATAATACCTTCGATAGTAATTTCTCTCTCCGCAACCATATATTCAACTAACATCTTCCCTAGCTCAGATATTTTAGAGTCGGGATAGTAGACATCATCTGCGTAGTCAAAAGCGGCAGCGGGAAGTGGTTCTGATCTGTAAAGCTTTATAGCCTTATCAATATACAGTTGGAAGATACCTGCAGCATCGCCTTCCTTTGGGTTGAGGAGAAAAAGAACCTGGTCAAAACGACCGGGACGGAAAAACTCTGGGTTCCTCTTTGCAAGACCCCCGATATTGTTTGCAGTTGCGACAAGGAAGAAGTTGGAAACACTTACCTCGTTGACTTCATTTATACTTGTAAGGAGTTGACCCATCAGTTGAACAGATTTTTCACCACCAGTAAAAGATTTTTCAATTTCATCAATCCACAGAACATAGTTTCCTGGGTTGTTCTCGAAAAATGAAAAAAACTGCTGAAGAGAGTATATTGAGTCTTCCTTTTCCATAAACATAGAAAGGTTCACAGAAACCAAGACATAGCCGAGTTCTCCCGCAACAACTTTTGCAAATAAACTCTTACCCGTTCCTGGCATACCAATAACAAGAAAACCTTTTGTTTTAAGGTTATATCGGTGCTTTCTGGAAATAAGAGAAACATATTCGTGCAAAGCACCAGCACCACCATAATCAGCAAGTGTTTGATGTGGATGATAGAACTTGACGCCATATTTAATTTCCAGCACTTCTGTTTCTGAAATGTTTAAAAGTTTTTGATTGGTGGTAAGTATGCCAAATCGGTTAGGAAGATAAATTCTATCAAAATACAGAGTGTCAGAAAATGACTCACGGAGTTTATCAGGCAGGAAAGGAGCTAGTAGTGCTATTCGAGAACGAGGAGTGTCTCCGAAGTGTTCAGAGATATTTTCATAAGGCATAAAAGAGATATTTATAATTTTATCTATATTTTTATATTGCTCAAGTAATTCTGCTGTTCCTCTGGGGCTGTAGTAATAATCATCTTCCGCTACAAAATATTGCAAGGTGCACCTTATTTTTAATTTTTTTAATTATAGCAGATAAAAAAAGATTTTTCACTCATGGGGGCACCTATTTTTTTATGCCACCATTATCAAGGGAGGGAGAGGTCTCATCCACTTCTTTGTCAAAACAAGAGAGTCCTGAAAGTTTAGGTTCAAATGTATCAAGCGGGGCAGAAAAAGCTTTTTCTATTCCTCCACTGATGCTACTGCTCCCAAGGGATTCTCCGAAGCCAAGTATGTCATCAAGACTAACTTCAGAGTCGGGGGATTCATTATGAGTATCTCCCTTTTCGCTCACGGGAGTATCAAAGGAGTCTATATCGATATTAAAAGCATCTCCAAAAGCATCTTCAAAGATAAGTGCTCCATCCTCTTTTGGGGATACTGATTCTTCCAACAATTTTGAAACAAGAGCATCTTTAGACTTATCCTCTTTCACCTCTGGGATAATTTCTTCTTCTGCAAAAGGATCAATTTCTTCTTCTGCGTCTTCTGGAAAAAGTTCATTTACAGTAGTTGGGATATCTTCAGGAATGGTGTCATTACTTTTTGTTTTTGTTTCGGGAGCAGTTTCCTCTTTTACAGAAACCGGTTCTTCAAAATCAAAAAGACTCCCAGAGGAGAGAGGTTTTCTCTCTGGGGTTTCTGGCTGTTTTGCCTCGCTGGGAAGAAAAGGGTTAACAAATTCAAAAGGGGTTTCTCCGTTTTCAGTGACCTGCCCTAAATAAGGAGTTGCTGCCATTGCGATATCCATTTCAGGATCGCGTTTTTCCGTTTTTCTTGAGGAAATTCCAAACACGCTCGAGATGCTATCGTCTGATGTAGGTCTTTGCATAAAGGCATCAAGACCCTCGATAGACTTCTTTTCTTCTTCAATGAAGGCTTCAACGTGATGAACAAGTTCTCTGTCGGGAAGAAGGGATGTGTCATTAATAACTATTCCTTTTTCTTTATCAAATGCAATAGCAACAGAATCATCATCTTTTCTAAAAAGACTTCGCTGAAAGGTTTTATAATTAAAGAGGTGATTGAGTTCTTCCGTGTGATTAGTGGAGGCAATGTCTTCTTTTGGAAAAACACCAACAACTCGAAAAGAGGGCTTAGATGCAGGTTTTTTTATAAAACTCTCCATCCCCTCTATGAGTTCTGATTTAGCAGAAGTTCCCCTCAAGGCAGAAATGTCTTCTTTTAAACCTTCCAAAAACAAAATGGTACTTTCTTCTGTAAACTTGCTTTTGCCTGGGGAAAGAGAGAAAAACGGATCATCCTTTTCTAAGTTATTTATCAAGAGAGAGCTAAACTTGTCCATCATTGTCTCAAGCTCTTTTTTGTACAGGATAGCAGTATAGGGAAGAAGTGTGCTGTCTTTAATCTTAGAAAGGAGGGAGAAGCCTTCTGAGATCACACTTCTCCAAACGTGGCTTCCAGAACTTTCTACAAGAGAGAGAGAAAGTTTTAACTTGTCGCCGTCATCTTTCTTTTTTTTAAGATAGGGTTCCCCTACCTCTGTTAGAAGGTGTTTATTGGGATCAGAAATAAAAGTATTTAGTGATTCAGCAATAGAGGGTAGCTCGTTTTTGGTTTCCCTCTCTTTTGCTGGACCTAAAACATCCTCTTTGCTAAAGCCCAAAGATGAAAGCTTGGAAAGTAGTTGTGTCTTGCTAAGTATGCCCTCGGGACTTTCTTTAACATCTTCTTTTTGCTTATAGGTAAAAAGCATAACTTGCTCATCCAAAACAAAAGCATCATAACTAAGATTATTTTTAAAGCGAAGTCTAGCAAATCCCTCGTTGGGAATTTTATCTACTTGTGTGTGCGAGAAGAATGGGAGACTTTCTGCGGAGTTTTTCTTGTCTAAATAAGAAGAAAGCTCAGAAGAAAACCCATCTTTTATTTCACTTTGAGTAGTTTTACCTACACTGTCAATACGACTAAGTAGTTCTTTTAGTGCATAAAGAGTAGCACTTAGGTTTTCATTATTTTTCATTTAAATATCCATATTTCTTTTTTATATTATAGTAAGATTTACAAAAAAAACAGTTTCTTATTTTTACATAAAAACAATTTAAAGCAAAAACATTTAACTCACGATGAGTTAAATTTAGTAGTCGAATAAACTTAGGGGGGCAGGAGATTTAACCTCAACTGGCGAAATATTCCCACCAGAACACGCTAGAGGCTTGACCTCATCAACCTCCGTAAGTTCTTTATATCTCTTAAGACTTTTCTTTTTGTCAATAAACCCTGAAGCAAGAATAGACTCAGAGAGAGGAGAGAGGAGAAAAAACAACCCTAACTTACATCTTGTCATCGCAACATAAAGTATATTTTTCTCTTCTTTATTCTTGCGGTCAGACAGGAGTTCATGTAAATCATTCCACAAAGTAGATTCGAGGGGGTCGCCTTGCACATCTCCTCCAGTGGATGAGTTGAGACCCTTTGAGAAAAAGTCTGTCCCTAGAATACAATAGTCATATTCACTACCTTTGAACAAATGAGCTGTTCCAATCCAAATAATCCCTGTTCTTGAATTGTCTCTTGGAAGGATATAATCTTCTACCTCACTTGCGGAGAATTTTATAATTTGAGAATACCCGTGAGCACATAAAATATCTACTGCAGAGTAACACCCCTTGATCTCACCGTAAGAATAAACATCCTTCTCTCTCTTCCCGTAAAAAGACACGAGTTCAGAGAGAACCATTTGTCTCACATCATCCTCGGAAATATAAGAAAGTCCCTTTTTAAAAAAAGCCGAGATCTCCTGTTTGATAGAACTTTCTATCTTTACTTTCATTCCTTTCTCTTTTAGATATATAAATAAACGGGTAGCTTCACTGTTCGTCCTGCAGATAATCGCACAGGAAGCTTTTTTATTGATAGAGGTTAGCTTACCTATGACATCAGGTAGATTCTCCTCTCTTAGTCCAACAGGGTATATAAAATCATTACTTCCTTCATTCCCAATAATGCTTGAACCAAAGACTTTATTGCAAAACTCCGAAGCAGATTCACCAAGGCGATAACTCTTGTTGAGGTTATACATGACGAGAGAGATACCTTTTTTCTTTATTTCTTCTTGATGGGATAGAGTATATTCCAAGACGTCAAAGTGATCAGGGGAAGCAAATCCATATATAGACTGATGGGTGTCCCCAATAAAACTAACATCTTTTATAATTCCCTTAGAGCACAAACTCTCCGCAATGCTATAACTTATAAAATCATTATCTTGTGACTCATCATTGAGAAGGGCTAAGAACTTAGAGAATATATCTCGCATAACCTCATCATTAGACATAATAAGGCGGTAAGCTTGTTTTGTGTAAAAATTATGAGGAACTTTAAAAATATTCTCATAAGAAACATCGTGTTCGTCAATAGAGTAAACATCACTATCAATATTATCATAGCCCGAGTATTCAATATCAACATCAGAGGTAAATGTTCTGGTGTGTATCTCCCCCATAAAAGAAGACAATTCAGAGATACGGAAGAGTACTGCGTTAAATATAGAAGAAACATAGTCTTCGGGGGATTTAGTGTTTCCCCAGGTAAGGTTCAGCGCACTTAGTGTTTCCTCGTTTAAAACTAAGTCTCCGAGCGAAACCTCGGATTTTCCAAAAAAAGAAGCTACCTCTGCTATATTGTCAATATCTTTAGCGTGGAAGTGAGAAGAAAAGTATCCATTAACAAAAGACCATAGCACATCAATATTCTTACCACTAAGAAAAGGCAAAGGCAAAAACCTATTTTTAGAAAGCTTCTTCTCTGTACTGATTGAATCTATACGAGGCAAGGCTTCACCATCTATCTCAGAGAAGCCTCTGCTTGGAGACTGATATATATTTCCAACAATGAGACTTTCAAGAACAAATCGGATCATTGGTTTAGTAAAAGTACTTCGTGTATAATCCAAGGAAAAAGAACTTAACTTACTTGTGCCTCCTCGACCAACTGTTGAGGTTGTTGTGAGTCGCTTTAGCTCCTGAAAAAGAAGACTGTTGATTGTGCTAATTTTAAATATATCAGGAAGTCCGGCTTTCTTGACTTTATATAAAAGTTCTTTTTTGTTCTTAGCATTAAAAACAAGAATAAGTATTTGTTCCTCTTTTTCAATCATCTCATCTACAAAAGAGGGATTGTCTAACACAAAAGAGGAGAGGGCATTAAGTAGTGTTGTTGTCTTTCCACTTCCAGGGGCGCTGGACATGATACGAAAAGTAGGGTTTCTCAGGTAGTGGGGAGTACTTAGTGACTTGGAGAGGTCATGAGAAAAACGTATTTGCTCCGGTGAAAAATCCATAGATACCCTTTTGTTTGATGTTGGAAGTATACAATATAACAGATACTTCGGAAAAAACAGCAAAAAAGTAAAAAAATAGGTTTATCTCTTTCAAAATGATATAATCAAGTTACAAACAAACAATGAAAGATGCATCAAATGAAAATAGAAGAAAATGATATATTAAAAATATTCCCACTGTCAAGACAAATCAAAGATACAGAAATTATTTCAGGAATGAGCTACTCTAGGATTATTGGAACTATAAAAAAAAGGTTTAAAGGAAAGACGGTAGATTATTGTGATCTTTTTATTATAGAGTTTTACAAAAGAGTGAAGAGTGAGAATTTAGAAAAACTAATTAAAGAATACAAAGGACACAATTTACTGCGGGATGAGGTTTTGTTGGAAAAACTATTTACAAAAGAAAACTATGTGAGGTTTGACAAGTCAACGGTTCGATGGAAAAAGTATTTTATGGAAGATATGAGAAGAATGCCAGAAGTAATATTTCTTAAAGTTTTTACACACCTGTCTATAATAATCGAAGAAGTGTATACGTACAATGAAGCCACTGATGTTGTATATATAGAGAGAGACAAGTCACTAAAAGGAAAACAACCAAAGACAGCACTTCCTAAGCCACCAAAGAATATAGAATTTAACAAACTTGGGGAAAAACTAAAACATCTATAAATTAAGCAAAGATTTAACAAATTCCTTTATAATTGGAAAATTAAATAATAAAGGAATTTTATGCTTGAAGAAGAATATTATGGCAAAGTGTCCGAAGTTGCTATGGAGATTGGAGTTAACCAGAAGCTAGCAAAGATACTATTGAAAGACGGAATCATTCCTTCAGTAAAGACGGGTTCCGAGATACGAAGAAGATACTACACAACTAAAAGCTGGATACTTCATGCAGCAAATAAAATCAAAACCACTCACAACCTTCCTGATAATTCCCCACTAAAGAAGGTTTTTTTAACAAAAAATATCACCAAGAATATTTTTGAAACAAAAAATAAAAATTGTACTATCGTTTGTATGACCAACCAAAAAGGTGGCGTAGGAAAAACCACAGACGCAGTCAATTTTGCAGTGGCCTTGGCGAAACTAGGGCAAAAAACTTTGGTCATAGATATGGATTCTCAGTCACATAGTAGCAGATACATAAACAGAGGTGATGATGACCTCTCTTTTGAAGGAAAATCTGTATTAAACCTCTTTTACAAGTTAACACAAAGAGAAGATCTGACAAAAGAAATAGTGGAAAGCTATATAGTGAGTTTTGACAATATAGAGGAAGAAGGATACGGTATAGACATTCTTCCATCAGAAATACGTCTAGCTAGAATGATGGAGCTTACCAGGATGATCCCTAACGCAGAGAAGCTTTTGTATAAAGAGATTATAGGGAAAATAAAAACAGATTACGATTATATCATAATAGACACACCTCCTAGTGCGAGTTTATCTCTAAGTTCCTCCCTGTACGCCTGTGATATTGCAGTTATATCCACAGAGCTAAACAAGCTTGCAGAAGAAGGAATGAGGGCTACAATAGAGGAAATAGGCTACCTTTCAAAAAACATAGAAAAAGAAATAGGGATAGGTGCCGTAATAATTAACTCTTATTCTTTGGCAAATAAAATGGATGACAAGTATCTGAAAAAGACCATAGACAACGCTATGTCTGCAGAAGTAGACTACCCAGATATTTATTCGGTAAAGTCTTCCCCCTCTCTTGTTTCTGAGACACAAGATCAAGGGATACCAATTATAGAGTCGAAAAAGAGAATAAGAGAAACATTGAGAGTAGTAAGTCCTTTTATGTCTTTTGCAATAAGCTTAATAGAAAAGAGAGGAGCATAGTATGAGTCAAGTTAAAACTATAGAAGCCACAAAGAAAGAGTATCAAATTTTGGTAAATAGAGATATGCACAATATGCTGACGGGGAAAGAGATTTTCAGAATGAAAGAACTGGAATACGTGTTGAAAAAAGCAGATACAGGAGAAAGTGAAGGGGAGTTGCCCAAGCAAAGAGAAGAGGTAAAAAAAGAAGCGAGCAAGTTGGTAAGTTCACCAGGGGTTTTTGTCCCATCAGAAGAGGCAACGTCAAATAGAATTGAGTATATCCCTTTGTCGAAAATAGTCTATCCAGAATTCAAGGATCGTTCAGGTATTGACAAGGGAAAGATAGAAAGGCTGGCTAAAAGTATTGAAGCAGTGGGATTAATACAGCCAGTAGTTTTATTGAAACAGGACGACGGGAAATACCTAAAGATATCGGGACGAAGACGTATCGAAGCAATAAAGGTATTGGGCCGAACAAAAATAAAGGCGGATGTAAGAGAGGGGATCAATAGAGAGGACGTAGCAATAATGATCGCCCATGAAAACCTAGAAAGAGAAGACCTTTCCTTGTATGATAAGGTGAGACAGTTTATATTCTTTATGGATTTTTATTTGGTGGGGTTAAGCGAAGATGAAAAAATATCAATAATAAAGCGTTCAGACAATTTAAAAAAAGGAAATGTGAAGAGCACCGAAGAGGGAGAGAAGGCATTAGAGTCCATAGAGAGAGCTATTGAGGTTTTTGGCATGGGGAGTCTTAGTTCTTTAGTTAGAAAGCTTGGTGTTCTGAAGATGCCAGAGGAAGTAATTGCGAAAATAAATTCAAATGAAATTGGTTTCAAAGTTGCTGTTGAAGCTTCAAAGTACAAAAATAAAGTTTTCAAAGAGGGTTCATCCTTTGGTCTCTGCCTGAAAGAGATTGTTGAAAATCAATGTTCAGCAAAAGAGGCAAAAGCGATGTTTATTTTAGGAATAAAGAAAGAAACAAAAGAGAAAGACTCTACAGCAGACAGGGTTTCGGTAAAGATGAATGAATTCAAAAAAATCATTAAAAACCTAAACGAGTCTGATTTAAAGCAGGTGGAAAGAAATATTGATAAAATAATAGAAAAATTCGTGACTTAAATTGACTATTACAAAAAAATCATATAGAATGTAATATAAACTAAAATTTAAAACACAGAAGGGTAAAAAATATGGCAAATATTTGCGATGCTGCAAACACACTACTGGATTCGGTGGTTAATCTCTTCTCTCATTTTGACTCGAATAAAACTATAAATATTTACGAAATACAAGATGAGAGGCTTTTGGTGTCACTCCAAAGAGAGCAGTATTTGTATGGCTGTAAAATAGAAGGCTCGTCAAACAGACTTACTGCGATTCAATCCCTAGAGGCTTTAGCGGCAGACATAAAATTAGATGTGGATACTTCGCAGGTTTTTCTTTATTATGTCAAAAAAGGGTATTTCCAGGGGACATACATTTATAGCTTCAGTAAGATGGCGATACAACAATTAGCCTATGACATAGGCACTGAGAGGCTTTCGGGAAGAGACCTGGTGTTATCTATATTTAGAATATTCGGAATCGGAGAGGACGTCATAATGAGTGATAACAGAAGTTATTATGACCAAAATCCAGTTGTGGGTAATGAAGACTTTTTTATCCCGTGGGAATTTGAGATGGCTTCTGGTAAATTTGGAGCAAAAATAGGGTTAGCAAAAGAAAGGCTCCTTCGGGAAGGTGTGATGTTCCAAGCAACGGAGATTAAGTCGTTGGTAGATTTTTCCCCAATAGAATTGTTCCGAATGGATTGGGAAGGATTTATAGGGATGAGAGTAGATTTCTCTCCTATTGCAGTGAAGGCAAGGCTCGCCAAATATGAAACAGTTGCAAAGCTGGGTGATAGAAGTTTTGCACAGACACTTAATGCATTAAGAAGACAGCCGGCAAATGCTTCAGTAATGGAAGAGATAGAAGATAAAACTATAATACTTAATACCGTTGCCTACTTCAACACTGAAAAAACTCCAGACATTTCAAAGCTTTCTTATAGGTTTAAAAGTAAATTTGAAGAAAACTATTTAACGGGAGAAGAAATCCTGGCGTTGACTCTATTTGAGGGAAGGGATTTGGACTTCGACTCCATTATCCCGACAGCAAGAATGGAAAACTTTTTTGGGTCAACACACAAAAGACCTACAGATAAAGACCTGACTGTTCATTGGTGGGGTACGGACATTAGTGGTGGTTTTATAAATTATTCGCTAGAAGAAAACACATCACCTCATGGAATGTACATAGGAAAAACTGGATCTGGAAAATCAAGACAGGCGATCAACGGACTAGAGCAAATACTTCAATTTGATAAAGAGACCGGGCTTGCAGAAAGATTTTATGATATAAAAGTGCGGTATGTTGATGTAGGGTATACGGGTGGACCTTTAGTTATGAAACTAAAGAAAACCTATGGAAAAGATGTTAAGATTTACTCATCCAAGATATCTGACCTGAGATTCTCGTTGTTTAATATAGATGTAGATGAGAAAGGGGTAGATAGAGAGGGAATTATAATCATGGCTTCCTTGGTTTCTTTTGCATTGGATGTTAGAGACAGGACAGGTTCGGGAAAAGACATTCTTACTGGAGGAGAGCAGTCCTTTCTTAAAGAGGTGGTGGTGCGAATGTTGGAAGAGAATAGATATTCGGATCTATATGTGTCAGAGCTAGAGGATGAGGGTGTTTATGGGGCAATACTCGAAAGAATTTATGCGTTAGGGTTTGATGGACACAATAAGATGAGTGATCTTCCTGACGAATTTAATCACTTCAAAAAACCAATTCTGGACGATGTTTTAAATGAAGTTAATATTTGGAAAGAAAAAGCAGAATATTCAAACTTGGAAAAAGAGGATCTCTCCTCTCTTGCAAAAAAACTAAGGTCACTCCAGGACTTTGAATTCCTTAAGATGCACAGCAATATTGACAACACAACCGAGCAGTTTACCCACATCGACTTTGATGAAATCAAAGACCAACCCCCAGAGTTTTCCATAATTTATTGGTTACTGGTAAAGCTCTGGATAAGAATAATGAAAGAAGAGAGTAAGGCGTATTTTGCAAAAAGACAGCAGCCTCCAAAAACTTACTTCTATGTAGAGGAGGCTCACAACTTCTTTAGGCTAAAATCTTTCTCTGAATTATTTATTCAAAATGTTAAAGAATTTAGAAAATACGGTGGTGTGTTCTTATTCATCAGTCAAGAGGTTGATGATGTTTCACCTAAGGTTCTTTCCCAACTGGGTACAAAAATATTCATATCTTCTCCAGACGAGAAGAAAAAGCTCTCTTCTGTAATTACTGCTGCGTTTGGTGAGATCCACAAAGAAGATATGGAAGTGCTCAAGCATATTAGACCGTGGCAAATGTATATCATGTTTGATAAGGGTTCAATGGGACTAAAATTTGAGACGCCTAGAAAATATGACTGGTTTTACAAACCAGCTCATCCTAGTTTTGAATATTTTGAAGAAGAAGTTGACAGCGAGATAGAGATAGTATAGTGGGACAAATAGAGAATAGAAAAATAAAAAAGGATAGAAGATGGTAGGTATAAAGAAGATAGTTTTGGTGGCATCGGTTTTTGGGATAACGTCCATGCCTTTAATGGCAACATCAATTCCTTGTGTAAGACTAACAAGTATAGTCCATTCGGATAGGAGTGCTTGCCATTTTATTTATATGGCAGTTATGTATGCTTTAGTAGCACAAGGAGAGGCAGATAGAGTGGATGGCGCTCTTCTCCCCAAGACTAAAAAACTACTTCAGCACTCAGGGAATAAGTTCTCTGGAACTTTCAAACACCCGTATATCTTTGATGCACAAACATCCAAGAGAATAATAAATCAACTGACAGAACAGGCATCAATCGCGGCACAAGACGAGAAAGGTTCTCTCGGCGCAGTAGTGGCGGAACAGGGGTTAATAGAAGAAGGAGAAATTGAAAGTGCAAAAAGAAATGCGGTTATGTCTAGAAGTAATATGAAGATGAGAGATGAAACAACAATCCGAAGTTCGTTAGAAGACAAATAATAATAAAAATATCATTATTTAAAAGGGGTATATTATCGCAAAGTATGTAAAGAAGCAGGAAGAGGGAGGGTATGTATCCTATTACCAAAAAAACAAAGCTGTTAAAATAGCAGAGAGAGAAAGAAAAAGGGCAGCTTTTTTCTTTTTTTCAACACTCTTCCCTTTAATGCTCATTTCTCCTGCGCTATTTTTTATAGCTCTCTTCGCGGGATTAGTTAGATTTTATTCTAAATATATAAACGAGTTTTTTGCAGACGCTAGAAAGTTTGAAAGATACAGAGGAATTCTTTCTCCAAAAGCCTCCACCGAGGCTCTTGCACTTGTGGGGTATCAAGTATTTGAAGATGAAATCGAGCAACATTTGCAGATTGTAAAAAATGATGATCCAAAATCAGTCAAGAAACTAAAGAAAAAACAAGAAGCCATGATGCATAAGGCAAATAAATGGAAATGGGTAGGTTTATCAAAAAAACTTATGACAACACACATTTTGGTGCCAGGAAAAACTGGGGCAGGAAAAACGGAGTTAATTCGTTCAATCGCTAATGAGGCCTGCTTTAGGACGGGTGGAGGGCTCATAATAAATGATGGAAAGTCGGACGTTTCTATGTTTAGAGAGTTCGCTTCACAAGCAAAAAAAGAGGGAAGAGAAACTTCAATGAGAGTAATTAACTTTTTGAAGGCAGAAAAAAATGCGGAGACAAACACCTTCTCTCCTCTGGCGATTATGCATCCAGTCAAGACGGTTGAGTTTCTAGGTGAGCTAATCGGTGGAGGCGGTGGGGACGGGAATGCCGAGTATTTTTTTAATCAAGGAAAGGCCTTGCTAGGGCCTGTTGTGCAGACAACATATATGAGAAATAAATATTTTAAAGAGGGGTACTCCTTGGAAAAGATATTTGACAACACAAAAGTACACAACCTGGTTATGTATAGAATAATTAATTATTGCATGTGTAGAGAGATATCCGACAAGATCGCACAATCTTCGATACTTAGGTCGGCTGTTGCTTCTATCCCCTCAGCACCTATAGATGAAAACCTAAAACATCTTGAAATAATTATTGAGTACATAACTCAAAATCCGATAAAGCACAAAATTATAAAAGATGAAATAGGGTATGCCTACATCGAAATAAAAGAAATATACGTGAACTGCTATGTTTTATTGGACGGCTATTTGTCAAAAATATGGAACCAGTACGGACCAATGCTGAACGCCGTATCAAAAATAGTGTATGCCATGGGAAAATCTACAGACAGGACGTTTTTGGGAGAAGGACAGCTTGACATAAGGGAAATCAGAAAATTGTACGAGATTCTGTTTTCACACACCGCACTCGATGGAGACGAGGGCAAGGAAAAAATGAACACGCTAAATACAACGTATGCACTTCTTTCTGGGCCGTTTGGGGTTAGCCCAGAGGATTTTGCTGAAGCAAAGAAAGCCCTTCACAGAAAGGAGCAGCAAGGGGGGAACATTACGGCACCTCCTTCTGACGCAGTACAACAGATGGCATATTCGCAGCAACAGTGGAATCCCCTGTCAGCGGTGTTTGCAATGTATAAGCACGTTTTTGGACAAACAATCCCAGAGGTTAAGCCGGACAGAATGATACAAAATAACCAGTTCATTTATGTATTAATTGCTCCACTAGAAGTTAATGCAGGAACGACAGATATTTTAGGAAAGATGATTGTAGTAACAGTAAAAGAGGTCGCCGCCATAGCATTGATGGGAGCAGAGTTGTCTCTCCATTCAACATTGGCAAATATAATGAAAGATAAGATGACACCAAAGCCGTTCACAATGATAGTACTAGAGGAATACGGCGCCTACCCTTTGTCAGATACCTCATTATTATTGGCACAAATTAGGTCACTTTCAATGTCGGCAGTGATCGCGATTCAGGAGTTTGCGTCACTAAAAGTAGGAGGAACAGATCAGACATCACAAGACAGAGCATTAGGAAATACCACCAAAATTATTGCAAAGACAGAAGACAAGGACTTGATTGATTGGGTAAGAAGCATGATGTCGGATATCTCTGTGGAATCAGTAAAGATGCAAAAAGATGCTCACGGAGAATGGGCGAGTGGTGCGGACGTTGAAATAAAAGAAGAGAAGACGTTTAATCCAGAAAGACTAAGAGACTTTGGGAATGGATTTTCCATGATAATGCTAGGAAGTCAAGAAGAGGATCTGGTTTTTGTGCAAACCTTTTACCGAGGAGGAAACCCGGAAACTGTTTTTGTGAGAAGATATGTAAATCTAGATTTTGCGTAGCAGTTAAGAAAAATAATAGAAAACCAAGAAAAGGAAAAATATGAGTCTCTTAGGGAGTTCGCAGTCTAGTGATTATGGAAGCATAGAACAAAGAAGACAAGAACAAATAAAAATAAGAACAATCTGGAAATATACTGCACTAGCCGTATACGGATTATTAACATTTGGACTGCTGAGTTTAATGGCAAAGACCAGTGTTTACCATTGGGAAATACAGGACTATAAGGATTTTTTCTTTATAGACTATAGGAATATTGCAAAAAGCTCTTTAAATCTAATTGTATATGGTGTTGTTGCTTTAAGTGTTATGGTTTTGTACTGGAGTATTTTTGTAGCAAAAAGTTTAGTTGAGTTGGAGCTAATAAGGGAAGACAAGATTGAAAGAAGACGGTCTGTGGGACTGACTTTGAGATTGAGGATATTCCTTGCAAGAGTACTCACTAAGCCGACCTATTATATTTTCTTCCCAATATCGTATTTGTTTTTGGCTGTAGCGTCAAGCGATGTAGAGGATAGAAAATCCTTTTTCATTAGGCATGGATGGATAAGCCACCTAAGAAAAAACTTTTTTATGCAAGAGCCTGAATTGACGGATACATATACAAGAACAAAGACATTAGAACTTTTTGAGAAATATCCACTTATTTACTCAAAAGAAACAAACATTGATGCAGGGCGAAAGAGTGTTTATTATAGAACGGCGGTAGACCTATTTAAATCACACGAAAGATTTGTGGATATGTTCCTAATATCAGAAGGGTATATAGAAAGTTCTGGAGGAAAGTATGACAAGTTGCTTTCAACGGCAGAGTTTAAAGACACTTTAAAAAACACACACAATGGTAATATTGATAATTTTAGGCTTTTTAATGGTAGGGACGAGATATTGTTTAGTTTTGACCTAATAAAGCAGTTGATTGATGAAGAGGCTGTAAGGTTTAATAGGTATGTTTCAGAATACGCGATAGAGGATCCTTTTTTGGATTTCTCTAGAATGTTCAAGGAACCGTTTGAAATATTAAAAGGGGACAAGAGGGCCTTAGCTATGTTGCGTGGGCTAAAAACCCCAGCCAAGATAGAAGAGGAGGAAGATATGCCTCCAGCGGAGCTAATTAAAAGGATACAATTTATATTTGAAGTTTATTTCAGGCAGATAGCTATTTTCCACATTATAAATCAATATATAAACCTCCCCGCAGGAACAGTCGTGGTCAGGATGGACGACTATACAATAAGGATGATTACTGAAATATATGATGAAACGTGTATTGTTTCTTTGGTTCCTGATAAAAATGACGGTTCGACGGAAATTTTTAACGGGGACAGTTTAGCAAACCTGTTTTTGATATCTTGGAATTATTATAATTATACTGTTGATAACTCGTTCAGGGATAGGGTGGAAAGGATATTCAATTTCAGGGACGAAAAAGTCGAAGAGGCTCAAGCCCTAGAAGGGATGGAAGCAAGTGAGAGGCAGGCAGAGGAAGTAACGGGCATATTGTCCCAGACTTTAGAGTAGTGTGTTTTCTGGTGGAGATATAATAGGTGATAAATTTAGTTTTTTGTATCGTAATTTCAATAATGTTTTCGGAGACATTGGAAGCAAAAAGTCTTTGCAAGATCCGAAAAGTGGTAGTCTCAAAAAAAACGAATTCAAAAGCAGACAAGTTGGTGCAATCATTTATGGAGAAGAACTACCGAAGCTCTGCAAAGATGGCCAAAAAATACGAAGTGGATCTCGAAGAAAAATACGGAAGCGGAAAATATGAATTTGAGATATTTGGGATTTCTTGTCTAGAGGGAAGGTGTATAGCCTTTACGAATGAAGGGGAAAAGTCGGTTGGGGATTATATTGAGGATAGTATTACTGCTGAGGAAGTAACTGATGCAACAAATAACTATAAAAAACAAAGAGAAAAAATATATAGAATTACTTTTGTGGGGATTTTTCTCCCCTCAAAAACAGTAAAATTTAAATCCAAGGAAACAAGATGGAAACAATAAATAGAAAACCAACAACAAAGTTTTTAAATACATCAAAAAAGATGGCAAGAGCTGAATTTAAAGAATACCTGAAAGATGAGGGAGAGTGGTTTTTTAATATTGTTGAGAAGCTTAGCAAAAATTGGGGAGAAGGAGAGATAGTTTCCTCTGGAATGCTTGTGAGGGAAAATGAACAGCCGGTGCTCTTGATTGGAGGAGCTTGTATTGGCTGTCAAGACACGACCTCTGAAAAAATATCAGTGGGGATGCAGGATTTAGTTTTTATTGTGAGACTCTTTTCAGAAATAAGGGAAAGTGGTGGAGTAGGAGAGGTGATAACCTTCACATTCTATGTAGAGGAGTTAGGGTTGTTTGCGGGCTCTTATTCAGTAGACACAACAAGCGCAGCAATTACAATAAAGTTCTTGTCAAAAGGATATCCCAAGCTTGAAAGTATAGGGTATGAAGATCAGTATTTAGATTTAGTTAAGAATATCATAGAAACAAGAGTATATGAAACCCCTTTCGGGAAAAGAGCCGTCGAGGTAGTGAGGCGCAAGGGTCTCGTCGTTCATGCGGGGACACCTGACGGAGGAGAGTCTGCCGCCGTAGCTGCTGAAATGAATTTCTTGCTTGAAAAGGCAAACATCCTAATGCATGCATACGAGACGCAAATTGAGTATAGGTTTCACAGGCCACACATGGGGGTATTGAGACAATATGAAATTGGAACCGATATCAGCGGAGACACTATGCAGGATATCGCGATAAAAATAAGAAGAAATATAGTAGAGAATCGGGCAGGCGTGGTGGTCTTTGGAAAAATAATTAGTCCAGAGCTAATTAGAGAGGCTGTCTTGGCGGCTAGCGGGGGAAGACACGTAATTGTGCTTCTGCCGGAGACATCGATGGGTGCAGTTCTAAAAAAGTTGAGTGACGCGCTTGTGGGACAGGAGAGTCTTCTTGCAGAAACGCTAAGGGCGGTTGTGATACATAGTGCCGGAGAAGACGGGAAGAGTAAAAGGCAGGATGTTTTAATAATTAAAGAGGAAGAAAAAGAGTACATTAGAAAAAATAAAATAGATAAATTAAGAAATAAATCAAAATAGTTGCTAAAAACAAAAAATTTTAGTATAGTTACGAACCCTAAACAAAAATCAAATAGGAGAAGTAGAATGACAAAAAGAGTACAACAGTTAAAGAGAGCAGCCCTGATAGGCGCTGTAGGTGTAGGTACGTTAGCAATATTGGGAGGAACATCAGCAATTGCTGCTGATACATTCTCTCAAATGCAAGATAACGCAGAGGGTGTTAACAATATTATGGGTGTTTTAGTTAAAGCATTTCAGTTTATTCTAGCATTCACGCCTATTTTCGGAGCATGGTTTTTCTCTTCTAAGGTAAAAGAATACCTTGAAAACAAGGAAGAACAAGGGCAATACCAGCCTAAGGCAACAAAAAACTTTATGATCGTTTCTGCAGCAGTAATTGGTGTTTTAGCCGCATACTTGTTTGTTGGAATCATTGGAAAAGTATTTGTAAACAAAATCTTTGAAGACTCTTGGCAGTTCTTTGTAGCGTCAGTTTGGGAATCTTGGATCACAGGTACACCAGCACCGAACTCAATATAAGTCCAAAAATCTAGCTTCAAGAGCTAGGTTTGGAAAGTTATATCAAAAAAGAACCAACTCCCGCGCAAATGTGCGGGAATAAAAAGGGACAAAACAATATGAAATCAATAAAAAAAATCTTAGTGGCAGCAATCCTCTTAACCATGGGAGCTACTCCAATGGTTGCCTCTGGAAGCAAAAAAATAAACGCATTTGAATATTATTCGGATGGAATTTATGATGCCTATCTTCAGATAGACAGAGACATTAAGAAGGGGATGAGCGAAAGATATATGTCAGAGTTTTCTGGGCAATATTTAGTTGGAATTGACATTGGAAAAGCCAGTACAGTAGATATCATATATTACCAGACTATCGGGGCAAAAAATTCACTCGAACCTGTAACCGTAAAGCATGTTAGGTCAGGAAGAAATTTTCTAATATTTGATAAGTTCCCAAGAAAAGCTGATGCAAAAATGCTCCAAAAGAAATTGACAAAATATTCTTTGGCTGCAAAAATATATGAAAAAGCAAACACAAGAACATATAGAAGAAATCCAGTTGTCATAAAGAAGCTAATTATGGATCTAGAGGACATGATAAAAAATACTCCTGTAAAAATCATCGCCATAGAGAAGGCTTCATCAAGTTATAGGATGACTGGTCAAAAAAAAAGTCTACCCACAGCGTCACTAAATGAGTATCTTCGCCTAAAAAAAAGTTTTTGTCGGAGCAGTAGTATTGGGAATAGAGAACTTAGCATAGGGAAAAGCACTTACCTTATAGGTGACAGTATTGGAACTTTTAAAATTTCAAATATAACCACAGAGAGTGGGGAAGACACAGTAGTTTTGGGTGGGGAAGATCATCTTTCTTACCGATTAAAAAAGTCACTTTGTTATACTAGAAGTACCTCGGGCCCAAAAGAAATCAGGGGCACAAAATTTAAAACTTCCAGAGAAAACCCTGCTGAGATAAAAACAGAACCAAAGCCAAAATGCAATCAATATTATGACGAGAACGCAAAGAACAATAGAGTTGTAGTCGCGGCTAAGCCGGTAAAAACCTCCAGTAATGGTGAGACCAAGGCAAAACCTAGAACACAAAACTCAACCCAGTCTACCCAAGTTCGTTCCAAAGAAGAGCCAAAAAGTGAGAGACGACAAGAACAGAGCCAGGTAAAAAAAGTGTATGGTGAGTTTGATGAGCGAAAAATGAAATGTGACTTTTCAAAAATACACACAATCAAGACAACGTCGGGTGGGGACAAGATGAATATAGAGACAACATCTTATGCAGCTAGAAAAGGTGCAGAAGACACGATTGTTAAAAAATTAAAAGATGGAACCTATAGTGTTAGGGTGACAGGAATGGAACCTGTATATATAGAGGCGAGACCATTCAGAAGACATTGCAAGTAAGAAGATGAAAGATCACTACATACTTGTCTCAGAATCAAATGTGGGAATCCATAGAAGAGAAAGTACAGAGCAAGAGGTGTATATTTCGATTCCACTCATATTCCCGATAAATGCTTCAAGAGGAGAAAATGGGAAGTATATGGTTGTTGCATCCTCGTCCGGAGAAATCAAGGAAGAGGAGAAGAAGCCTCTAAGAAAAAAATATGACCAAATAGTTAAACTATTCAAGGAAGCCAAGAGAAGCCAAGAGTACAGGGATTCAATAATCTTAATGGCACATGATGATGATCCACAGGGGCATCTGATGTCACTTGCGACAAGAAAGGCTCTTGTTGAATTAGGAATACCAAAAACAAACCTCGTAAGAATGCCACTAACCGAATGGGGATATTTAGGTTTTACATCATTTATAGAAGAAAAAAACATACAAGGATATTTAGAAGCGATATCAAGAGAGAAATCAATAATAGCTTCACAAAAAGGGAAACTCTCAAAACCGGTAGGAATTACAAAGCAGGTGTCTTTAAAATATACTTATTTATTTAAAGACAAAAAAATAGAGGGTCTTTTTGATTTAGAACACATAGATTCAAAAGGGACTTCAACAGCCACGGTGCTTGTTAAGTTTATGGAGGAGTAATGTCGTATGGACAAAAATAATCAAGATGATATACAAACAGTTTCAAGTAGCATTTTAAATTTTCTATTTTCCCCTCACGGAGGGTATTTGAAAGGTGTGGAAGATTTTTTCATTCAAAGAGAAGGGGTTAAACTCTTTTTAATAAAGAGGAATAATAAAGAAAAGAAAATACCACTTACTTCGGAGCATAGGTATATGGGGCTTAAAAAGTATGTATTCATCCTAAAGTCATCATGGATTCCACTTTTGGCTATCTTTCTAATGCTTGTTTTTGCGAGTAGATATGCATTCCATGTCGGAACGGAGTCCACAATCATAATATTTACCTATGGTGTGGGAATGTTCTATTTGATTCCCTGGGATTTTTACTCAACTTTTAAGAAATACAAATCTGGGAAAGATGAGATATTAAAAAAAGACAAAAAAAGAATAAAGATTTTAGCAATAGTTGCGATAGTGGCGGCTGTGTTTGCGTTCATGAATATAGTTGGGATGTTGGCTATGTTTGCCATTGTTATATATACAATGGCCTATTTCACTTATATTGATCTAGTAAAGTCTAAAATGCTAATAGCTTTATCTGAAAATGTTAGATTTTGGACTTATGGGGATGGTAATACGAACAAAAGATACGGGCTTATAGCCCCAAAAATATAAAAAAGGGAAAAAATGACAATTCGTAAAAAAAATATAGTCTTGGCGGTAGTAGGGATAATGGTATTAGGTTCTCAGTCCCTTTTTGCAAAAGAGAAGGTTGTTGTGTATGAAGTTCCATACGGAGACACAAGAATAGGGAACGGGGACAATGGGCGAAAATTACTAAGACTCATGGAACGCTCACAGCCAAAAGAAGTTTATTACATAAACGAGAAAACCGGAAAGAAAATAGTGGGAGGGTCTGGGAAGGCAGAAAGAAAGTTATTGAAAATAAAAAAGAACTCTATTTCAAAGAATGGAGTAGCATTTTTGATAAACCCAAAAAAAACTAAGAGACAGAATTGGGCTGCAATAATGGATTTGGCTAAAAGATATGCGAAGACCCTTCCTACAAAAAAGAAAAGAGGTATGATTAAAATGTTAGAAGAATTAAAGCACTACTAAAATGGAAGGTCTAGATTTATCCGAAACTCAGGACAATGGGGAGTGGAAGCAATGGACAAAGTTATATAATGCAACATTTGCCAAGTCTGAAATAAGAGGACAGGTTGAGGATGAAATAGAGAGTTATAAGACTGAGCAGATAGCAAAGTTTGTTTCAATAAAAATAGAGAATCTAATAAGAAGAGGTTATCGTTCTACTCACAAAGGTAGAGAAATCGTGGAGGCGGTGCAAGAGAAGAAGGATAAACTTTTATCTGAAACAATTCTTGAGATTTCAGAAAGACTTATAAAAGAAATTTTTATAAAACTAAAACAAAAAGAAGAAGAAAAATCACTAAGTTTTGAAGATTTTATATATATTATAGAGTCTGGTTCCAATAGAAAAGTAGAAGTAGATAAAAATGTTCTTTTTTTGGAGAACAGAGGGGTGCATGTGTCGAGAAGGGAGTTTTCCATGATGGCTTCTATGGCTGAAGAAAAATATAGCTCAGGGGCCAAATCTGGGATTGATATGATAACTCAATGTTTTTTTTTAGAAACATCAGGCAGCACAGATGAAATAAGGGAAGATGTGATTATTCCTTCTGTAGAAAAAGTAATTAAACTAAAAATATAGAGAGTAGGAAGATGGATTGTATTACAAACTTTTATCCCGTTTTTTTTATAAATAATTCTGAGCTAATCAAAGAATGCTCTAAAAATGAAGAATCCTACGGCTTAGTAATAATGATTTCCCATTCTACAAAAGATATTTTTTCTGAAGTGGAATCGATAGTGATCGAAAAAAAGAAAGATGAGACATATTTTCATGGATACAAAACAGGGGAGTATATTAGCACTTTTTCTGGGAAGGATATGTATGTGGACATTTCCCCTATATTCAAAGGGTTCGGACAGGCTGATACCGAAAGACAGAGAATGATGATCTCTCATGCGAAAAAGAAGATGGAAATAGAAGCACTAAGTAGATCAACTTTGGGGACGGATAAAATAAAGGTCAGCTTGGCGCTTGAAGAGTATTCGCACAAGGACCATAGGGAGAATGTGCCTGGCGTGAGAATATCATCCCACATTAAAGAGGCATTCATAATAAAGAGGTAGAAGGCTATTTTTCCACCGGGTTATGGAAGAGCTTTGTATGCACCAACAATCCACGCAGTCCAGACATCAGAAACAAGCTTGTCCCATGTGTGTTCAAAAGAAAGATCAGCGAAGATATGCCCAAACATACCATACATAATGTAGACAGAGAAGAGGGAGCCGACAGCATAGACAACCATAAGGAAGCTTGAGTCTAAATCTAATCCTGCCTTTCCTCCCATGGCTCTTCCCTTGTTTCTCTGTTCAAAATCAAAACGAAGCTTCTCTCTTGCTTTGACTTCGGCGTATGCAACCACTACGGCAGGAAGAATGGCAAGTAGCCAAAAGAATGCCTTGAAAACCTTAATCATGCTCGTGTGGGAATCAATCAAGTATGTGCTCAGTGTGGCAAAATCTGCGAGAGCGGGAGTTACGAGAATGAGCGAGAGTAGAATTCCAAGTTTAATTTTTTTCATTATGATTTCCTTTTTTGGGGAGAAGTGTGTGGGTTCTCTGGACTGTGTGTATCTTCTCCATATTCAGGAGTAGATGTCTTGAATGCGGGAGGATTAGTCAATTCTTCCGAAAAAACATCGTCTAAGTTTTTAGTCCCAGACAAAAAGCCTCTATATGACTCGATGGTATCCTCACTGAGCTTGATACTCTGGCGAATCAGTTTGCTAGACAAAACAACAGAATACATATTCTTTATCTCTTCTTTCTCATCCTTAGTTTCGCTTAAGTTGACGGGGAGACCAGAGCGAATCTTTGTTACTCTTTCGGTAATTGTATCCTTGTCGTCTTCACTTGTGTTTGAGGTTAATATAGAAAATGTCTCAGAAGGAGAGAATATCATGTTCTCATCGTTTATTACTCCTTTAAGGTACGAGTAATTTTTCTGGTCAAGTAGAGTGCTTAGGGGATTTAGTTTTTCTAGTAAGACCGTTTGCAAGGTTTTCTGCGCGCTCAAGATAAAGTCGGGAGACGAGAAGGTTGTGCTATCTAAAGGATTCTCTCCTCCAAGCCGGGCAGCCTCCTCGGAAAGTCTTTTAAACTCAGAGTTATGCTCTTCCGATACTCTAGAGGAGGAAGGAAGATCTGCCCTACGGGTAATCAGTTCTTTAGCTTTTACCAGAGAGAGTCGAAATTCCCGTAGGGACAGCAAAACAGCAAAGAAATTGCTATAATGTTCTATGTCTGAATTATTAATGGAAACTCCTTCTTTTTGAAAATATTTATTATTCTATCAAAATATATTGGATAAAACAATTTTTTAGGTTAGAATACAGAACACATTAAGATAATAAGGGAAAAAATGTTAGCAAATGATAGAAGAGATTTAACTTTCACTGAAGATGTTTCCACTGAAATTGAGGACGAAAAACAAGAAAATCCTAAAGACGAAGAAGTAATAAAAGGGGACAAAAAAGAGCTGTCTCTCGAAAAAGAACTTGAGACGGAAGTGGGGGATGCGTTAGAGGATGATGAAAGACCAAAGCAGAAATCGAAAGGTATGTTGTACGCAGGAGTAGGGTTGCTTGTACTCTTCGTGGCTGCAAAGATGCTGGCAACAGTAGATCCAACACTTTTTGGACTCCTTGGGAAGGGAGACACCGTTCAGAAGGTTCAACAAACATCAGAGAACCCTGATGAGATTGTGTCTGAGACAAAAAAGGTATCTCCTCAAAAAGAGAAGCCAAAAGGAGAGGTTGCACTAGACAGTCAAATCTCAAAAGAAGAAGCCAAAAGAGTGGAATACAGAAGAGAGTTAATTTCTGTATTGGCTCCAGAAAAATTAGAGATAGATATACTGGGAGAAAAAACAGAGTTTAAATCCGATGGAGTAAGTTATATGGAGGGTGAAAAGCTTGGAAATGGATTCAGTATTTCAAGCATATCAACCAAAATAAATAATCATTCTATCGCGGATGTAGAAGTGGTTACGGTTATATCCAAAAATAACCAAGATATAATTGAGTTTCCTATGAAACTAAAAGACTTTTACGAATTCACCTTTTATAATGATGCTATATCAATTAGAAGTAAGAAGAGTGAGAGAAAGATAGGGATTACCTTGCCAGGAGAGACGCTCACCTCCATATTTACCTTAACAAAGGTAGATATTGGGGACGCGGAAAATATTTACACTTTCACTTTTTCAGATGGAACAGTCTTGTCGGTAAAAGTACAAGATTCTGAAATACAATAACCACATTAGAATAAGATAGGGAGAGAAGATGGAGCACAAATTAGCATACGCAGCAGCCCTTTATGGCACTATGACGGTTGTTGTTTTTATAGCCCCTATCATAATATATATGAAAGAGATGGGAGATATGAAGAGGCAAGGAGAAAATCCAGGCGAGGTCTTATCTATAATAAGCACGGGGATAGGAATTCATCTTTTTATTGTTTTGTTCGTTACTTTGTCCATGGGGGCAATAGGGGTAATAATGGGGGCTGCACCAGAGCTTACACCAAAATTGGGAATACAAACTTTTTACCTAAACACTCCTACCAACTTCATTGAGGGTTGGTTTGCTCACGGTTGGGGGGCAGGTGGAGCCCCAGGTAGTCCAATGGGAGTAGCAACGCTAGAAGGGTTTGGAATATTCATGTTGCTTTTTGGGAATGCACTATATCTCCTTCTTGTGGCTATCCCAGTAGTAATACTAACATTGTCCTTTTCCTTTGCGATAGGAAAAAGAGCCCAACCAGGAGAACCTGTTATGGGAAGAATCTTAACCGCTATGGGGGTGTTTGTGGGGGCAACAATACTGTTATATATACATGCAATGTTTGCTTCTGCTGTAGTGGTTCAAATAGGAGACATAAATAACTTCTCCTTTTTTAAAGAAATGCAAGTGGTATGGAGAGGTTTAATAGGATGATCTGGCAAAAAAGAAGGGAGACGGTGTTATGAGAGAGAAGAAGATAAACTTCAACGAGTTTATATATTCAGACCAATTCAACAGAAAGTTGAGTATAGGTCAATATATGCTTTCGTCTACTGGAATGGTGAGATCCTTAATTGTGATAACACTATTTTTGCTTGCGACAAAAGCTAAAACTATGGGAATGGGGGAGTACGAAACTTATTATAGATGGGGCGGATTTATTGTACTTGGTTCGATGCTGTCAAACTATCTGTCCTCAAGAACAAAATTTAGCGCAAAACTGACAATGATTACAAAAAACAAATGGAAAGATCAAAAAGATGGGGGCATAATGCTTTTATCAAAACTTTCCTGGGCCAAGAAAAACAAGATATTTGAAATATCAAATCGACTTAGTATTAGAAAAAGCAAAGAAGATAAACAAAAAGAAGAGGAATACGAATGAATAGAATAAAACTACAACTTTCAGTTATAGCTTTTGGGATCCTTATCGGAACAACCTTTGTAAGTGCGGCAGGAGAAGAATTCTCTGAAGCATTGATACCAAAAAAGCATGATCCAAGAGGAGATAGAGGTGGAACTTCATCAGGGAGAGACGACCCGTCAAAAAGATGGCAAAAAGATAAAATAGAGATAAATATTAACGAAGACATTGTTAATGAAGTGGAAGAAAAAAGAATAAAATATAAGAAAGTGGTGAATCAAATATATGATTTTGATCTTCTGATGACACCTATTATAAAGCCTTTTAGGGCTATAAATAATGAGATTGTCACAACTGAGTTTATTACAACATTTCAGCTTCCCGACCAATACAGAATCATTAGTGCCACACCATCAGAAACAATGTCAATGCTTACTTTTTCGGAAAATATACTTACGATTAAACCAAGAAGAACTTTCATACAGGGGAACATTTCTCTAACAATAACAAACGGGACAGAAAATAAAACCATGCAGGTTGTTCTGAAAAAGTACTATGCAAAATACGCAAAGAACAGAGGATATTCCTCAAAATATGCGAGAAATGATGCATTTGTCTCAACTATAGTAGTGTATCAAGAACCTGCGGCGGGCACAGATATAGATATATTAGAGGCATACTACAAGCTTTTCGGAGAAACGTGCCGAACAACCTTTGAAAAAGACGGTGATTTTGATGTTTTTACGTATGAGGAAATACCATACTATGTAATTAGAGACGATAAGTTTGGAAGAATTGAATTTGAGGGTATTAATTTTAACATATCCCATGAGTATAGAGAATTTGCGGAACAGGCAAAATATAATTTCAAGGGGACAAGATGAATAAAGCAATAATTAGATCAATAGTATTAGGGGTAGCAAGTTTTGCGCTTTCGGGGTGTATGGGTGGGACTCAGCCAACAATAACGAAGACAACCGTTGAAAAGGTGTCGCCCTCTGCTATGAAGACATACGTGGTTGTCACAAAACAAGATAAAGCAATAACAAATTTGCACAGAAAAGCAAAAAGAACCATTGATGCAGAGATGAGCCAAATATCAAGAGATAGCAGCAAGAAAACGTCAAAGAAAACGTATTCATATACTGCAACGAATTCGGATGACCGGTTTTCAAATATAATAAGAGACAGATCGTTATCAAACTAGACAAGAAAGTATAGGAAAAATGATGAAAAATTATAAACTCAGCTCTACTTTATTAGCCACACTCCTTTTGTGTTCAACTCCTTATCTGTTTGCTGATAGGGCAGATGAAGATAGGGTTGTTGGACAAATTGGAGAGGTTGATACAAGACACGCAAACACAGAATTATCCAGTGACCAGGTCAAGGCAAATGTAGGAATAAACTACGAAGAAATTATGTATGAGCATATACTTGCTAATAATAATAAAGAAGAGACGGTGGAGGTCTATGACCAACCCGTTCCTTTTGCCTACGACATAAAAAAAGAGAGAGAAGACACTGCTGCAAGAATGGCAGATGCAGCTTCGCAGAGAGTAGAAGAGCAACAGCGTCAACTGGTTGCTGCCTCTAAGAGGGCATTCTCAGCAGGAAGAGGGTATTGTTATCTAGATGAAGAAGTGGCGGTTCAGAAGATAGCTTCATACGTTATGCTTTCGTGTGACTTGAATCAACCGATAGGGCACGTAACGCTCGGCGTATCAATGGTTCCAGAATTTTATGCAAAAGCATTAATTGGAAACCCTCTTTATATAGTAAGAGAAGATGAAAGGATTCCTGTAAAAAATGGTGTAGTTATGACAAAAGACAGAAACTCTATTAATCTCGCCTCCATCGTTAACGATAGTTTATTGAAGAAGATAGCCGCTACCTCTGTATACAAAGGGATAGGGGTTGTTGCGACTCAGGCACAGGAATACCTAAATCAAAAGATTGCAAGTGACACTCAGCAACAGCAGGGAGTTCAAGGTGGATTGACACCAATCACAACAACGATAACGAACACAAGACCACCAGATCCATACACATATATAGCTGTTGCGGGGATACAAGTAGTAAGCCAAATTGCCAAAATTGTTGGAGAAAACTACGTACAAGATCTCCCGTTTACCTTCAAGATAGCAAAAGGGAGAGTTTTTTATGTTGACCTCCAGTTTGCCAATGGTGACGACATGGAAGGATACAAAGTTCTTCAGCCAAACGTGATTAAAAAGGCGCCAGGTCTTGCCGAAGGAAAAGATGGAATACTTCAGCCAGTGAAGCCAACAGAGATAGTTCCTGTGGTGAACAACCACATGAAAGAAAACAAAGTTACTCGGGGGTCTACCTCTGCCACAACAAGAAACATCAGAACTTCTCCTCCGGTTAGCAGGGAAATAAAAATACCGGGTACAAAAATACCCGATTTAAATAGTGTTCCAATAAAAAAATAAAGGATATAGGATGAAGGTAAAAGGATTGGTGAAGATATTTGGAGCAGGAGCGGTAATGATCTTACTGTGGGGGGAAACACTGTTTGCAGCCGTTCCTCCACCAGCCGGCTCATGTCCGACAACATTGTCTGGAAATTCATTCTCTACGTTTGCGTGTAGGTCTTCTGGAGAATATGGAGACAGATATCTTTCTGATCCTAAGCCTGGGACAGGAGAGCCCGGGGAGGCTATTCTGACATCAGTTGACTTCTCGAATAGTTCATATACGTGTTCTGTTTTGCTCGGGTCAGACTCAAAAGAAAAACAAACCATCAGTAGAAAAAGTATCTGTGGGGAAAAAATAGAAAATGCCTTAGCGGGAAAATCGTGGGGCACATTCTCCGGAAATGACGCAGCCCTTGTTTCTGGACTCAATAGGTTTTATGGAAGATTTAAGGATGGCTCCAATGTCACCGAAATAGGGCTTTCATCGGGGATTTTACAAGGGACGGCATACTCAGACTATGAAACCTTCCTTCAGAACTATGCCACAAACAAATATTTTAACCAAACCCAAATTGCTTCAGCTATGTCAGCCGTGGATTCAGTTACCTCGTATAGACAAACACTTTCTTCTATACTGATAGGTGTTTTTACGGGAGACCCTGACTATTTCGAGACAGGCTTTATTGACGCTACAGGAAAAGTCAAGCTAAAAGGGACGATCGCCTTGACTGGTGCAAGTTATACGGCGGGGATGCCTCTAGAGCTAAAGAAGGAAATCGGGGGGATGTTGCAGGTCCCCTCTGCGGCTTTATTGGCGGTAAAAGGGCAGAATCCTGATGCAGAAAGGTCTGTGTGGAAGGTAGCCGCAGCAAATGCATGGCAAGCCTCGGCAAACCAATTAAATCTTTTCAATGAACATTCTTTAGGGTTTTTGCTGGGATTAAATATAGACATGAAGAAGGTGTACAATAAAATAATAATGATGTTTTTTTTAATAGGGGGTCTATTTTCGATAGGATACTTTGCCTACAGAAAATCATTAGAAAAATATGGAAATGAACCTTTTCAAATGAACAAGCTTACATTCCTTAGTACGGCAATGATTAGTATGACTTTTTTTACAGCACCAATTATAAATGACACAAATATCACGTACAATGCTGCCACCCCACATGCCGTGGAGGTGCAAGGCGTTGACAACTGGACAACCCTAGCGCAAGAGACAATTAGATACACGTTGCAAACATCTACCTATTTTGCAAATATGGCATCGGACATGGTGACTGCCAGATTCTTGAAATATATTGCGGAGGAGTTTGGAGAAATGGTAATGTCTCCAGATGATGCGATTGCCTTGCAGGGCGTTGCGAAAGAAATAGAGAAAAAGAAATACCAAGCCGTTCAGGGGCTTGCTTTTTATGAAAATGTGTGTAGGAAGTATTATGCGAAGGCGATAGACGATGGCGACTTGACAATGAGAGCAACTGAAGCTGATGGTCAAATGGCTACGGCAGCATTCTCATCGTTGGATTCAAAAGCAGTTATGGCTAGCTCGTTCATAAGGGCTGATAGACTCGCGGTTGAAGCTTGTTCTAAACTGGAAGATTCATTAACTCTTGTGGCGGGAGATATCATGCAGTCCACAGCTGATCTAAGAAATACCGCAAGAGTGCTGAAAGAAGTTAGTGAAAAAAGTGGACCTCCTGCAGAAAGTCTAAAAACAGTGATAAAGGGAATGTTGTGGGGACAAAAGGTTAATGGGTGGATAAACGTAGTATCTATTCCTCCTGTCTATTTTTATATGAAAAGCGCGGGTCTGTTGATGAGTTCAAAAACAAAAATTCCAGCAATTTTGAAGTCTCCTGGAACAGATGCCACTTCTGCACTTTCTGGAAAGGCTGAGGGAAAAACAAAATCTTCAGGACCTGAATTTGGAATGATTGTTGAGTCGGTAATGCTGTCTGGATACTGGTTTGTGTTGCCTGGTTTTGGAGAGGTTTATTCTACGATAAATGGGATGCTAAAAGGAATATACGTAAGTCAGGCAGATATATTCAAACAGTTATCTTCCGATGGGGCCGGGACAAAAGCAGACACAAAAACACTCCAGCGTATTTTGGAAGCATTTAAAAACAAATTAAGTAATATAGCAAAATCAACACCGAATGTATCAGCAAAAATTGATCAGCTTCAGCAAGTCATTACTACTAAAGTGGATGAAGTAGATAAAGGGGGAGAGGGTCTGGATAATATAATTTATCTTATCATTGCAGCTATTTCCCTATATATTGCCATTGCGTTAGTAACCTTCGGGATAGGAATTTTCACTATATTGGTGGTTTCCGCCTTTTTAGCGATTAAAATAATTTTATACTTTATACAGGTCATGATATTTTTTATCGCCGCACCTATTATGGGGGTATATTATACAATAATGGGGCAAGGGTCTGCAAAGAACTATTTGGCAGTATTTTCAAAAACACTGGCAGGGATGTTCCTAACACCACTTATAATAGTTCTCATTGCTGCGCTGTTGATGCCAATAGCAGAGTTCTTCAACGACTTCTTTTCATACACGATGGCAATTGTAATAACTGCAATAGGGCAGTCTTCTAGTTTGGCAGGAGGAGCATCAATTACTGAGGCTGCATCAATTACAACAATAAAGGGAATCTCTATGGTATTCTCGCACCTCTCCACAATGATTGTGTCTATTATTTTAATAATGAATGCAGAGGGGTGGATTAAAAAGATGATCGGTCTAGAAGGCGATGTTGATACATTCAAGGATAGTTCAACCGAAGTTAGAGGAGGGGCTGGAGGGAAAACTCTTAACCCTGTTTCATAATTATAGCACTGGTGGAGAAAAACTTATTTTAGCCAAATTTGTTTTCTCCTCATAATTGAGTAGAGATGGTATAATTTCTTAATCTAAACAAGATAGAGGAAATAAATGGAAAAGCTAGAAAGCACGAGTCTGCCACCAAGCACAACGGAAACCCTTCTTCTGTATGGCATTGAGGCAGAAGACGAGTCAGAGGCAAAAGACTTGATGAGGGGAATTTTTGCAACAGACATGAAGGCACAAAAAGAAATACTTTTCCCAGAGGAAAGTGGAAAAGTAAATTTTAAGTTTAGCCCTACTCAAGATGAGAGAGTAGAGCAAGAAAGCAACACCCCCGCACAAAGCAATATCCAAAAAAACAGAAAATAAGTATTTTCTAGATAAATTGTGATACTATGTTATATCACAGCATAAGGATATAGGAATGACAATAATAATCCCGGACAGTCAAGCCAAAACAATTAAAAAAGCTTTGGAATATCAAGAAGATTCTATACGTAAGGTTAATGGCTCCTGGCAATTTGTTGCAGAACAGTGTGAGATAGACCTGTTCAGCGAAAAAGAGGTTTGCCTCCTGCTTCGATCGAAAAAATTTCTAGAAGAAACAGAGCGTCTGGTAAAAGAAGGAGTGTTTAATGAGACACACTTTTTTAGATCTAAATTAAAAAAGGGGAGAATGTTTTGGACGCAAAAGGGTGTTGATATACTGAAAGATACTTTTATTATAACAAAAGATGAAGAAAAAATATTTTCATCCCTTTTTCATTTTATTGCCGACTGCATAGGTGAGATAATGATGCTAAAAGAAGTAGAAAAAAGATACAATATTGAAAACCCTAAGAAGCAGAAGACAACTTCAGTAGTAAGAGGTTATCTGCTACTTGGGTGGACAGACTTTGAAAAAAAAGACAAGCAGGACTTCGGAAAGTATGTAGATGTTCTTTCCGCGATTAAAGATGATATAGAAAACAAGAATATAGACGAAAATGACGTTCCGAAAGAAAAAAAATATTTCATAAGGAACAACTACAATTTATTTGAAGAGGATTATAAAATACAATGGTAAAAGCAATATTATTAGTTGGTGCAATTAGCACACTGGCATTCAGCTTGTCTGAATCGGTAGTAGAGGATGAGATAAGAGATGTAAATAAAAGTGTTGAGAGTTTTGTTAGGAGTGTAGTTTTCCAAAAAACAGAGGGATTAGTGACTGTTGACAAAGTGGAGATAGTGGAGGTGTTGACACTCGAAGAAACTGACTCTTTTGAGGGGTATAGGCTAAAAATAAAGACTTCAGCAAAAGACCCAGAAACAGACAAAAACATATCCCAATCTTTTGAAGACATCATTTTTGTATCAGACGAAGGGATGATTGTCCCTAAACTTTATACTGACAAAGGAAAAGATGTATCAAAAAAGTATTTCGATGCCATAAATAAAAAGTTTGAAGCACTTGAAAATAAAAATTTAACAAAATTTGAAACGAAAGAATATCTTTATTTGCCGAACACCTTGTCGGGAGAAAGAACAAAAGGACTAAAAAATCTAGTGTTTATCTCAGACCCACTGTGCCCATTATGTAGGGACTATTTTGAGTCAATAACCAAAAAAGCTAAGGGAAAGTATAACCTCTATATTGTGGATTTCCCCTTGGATAGAATTCACCCAGCAAGTAAATATATGCTTGCTGCCAGAAATCAAATTTTGAGAAAAAATCATATCGATGTATTAAAAAATATGTATATGGAAAAAAAGTATACAACTCTAAGAGAGCTTTTGACGGAGGAGGATATAATATCTTTTTTAGAAAAAAACTTATCATATAAGATAGATAGAAAAGAGCTAAGAGAGATAGATCTCCCAAAAGCAATGAACCCTTATGAAATAAGCGAGTCGATGGGGATAAAAAAACGAACCCCTGCTATTTATGTAGACGGAAAAGGAACTCAGATAGTCAACCTGTAGTTTCTAAAAGATACCCATGATGGCAGCTCCCGCCATCATTCCGAAGAGAAAAAAACCAACAATTATCTTTTTATTATGTTCAATAAGAGGCGATATTCTATTGTGCTCGGAACTTGAAGTCATATTGCTTATATTTTTAGAAAGTTCTGAGATGTCTTGTTTTAGGGTGTGAAGCTCTGCCAAAGAAGGGTTTTTTGCAGAAGGGGATATAACTGGTTCAGATATATTGTCAAAAAAAGACGAGTGGTGCTCGGAAGTTTTCCTAAGGGCAAGCACTGCCTCTTGAACACTGCCTACCGATGTGTCTATCCTCTCAAGCAGAAGAGTGTGTTTCCGAAAGGTATCAATAGAGATTTTTTTAGATTCAGACTCAGAAGAAATCCGATCCATGTGTCCTTCAAGCTCAGAAAGGAACCGTTCAACCTTGTTTATTGAAGGAGAAAAGCTATTCACCTTCTTTTCCGCAGAAAGAAGGGTAGCTTTTGATTCTGCTCTCATCTCGTCTAGTGAGAACTCAAATTTTGAAAGAAGATCTTCTAGCCTTGAACTCACATCAGATTCCATTTACTTACTCTCCTTTGCTAAGCTAAGAAAAGTGGAGTCTCGGTGGTGGTCAAGAAGATCGAAAAAAGGTTCTGCCGAAGATAGTGCTCTAACCCCTTTGACTCCACGATAATAGAACCTCATTCTCTCAACAAAAACTTCTTGAGAGCAGGGGATGTCGTTGCCGTCATCATCTTGCTCTGTAGACCATCTAAGACGCTTACCTTTTGTGTCAGAGGGTATTCCTAGTGCATCCCTAGCAAGAGAGAAGAGGGAAACTCTAGAGAGTTCAGACAATGATAGTGCCAATCTATTTTCCCCTATGACGCCAACTTTTATCTCACTTTCTTTGCTGAGCCAGCTTGCCGGGATGTCCATATTTTTACTCCCGAAGTAAAAAATAAAATCTTCCTCCATAGGAACTCCACTGGTTGCGCTATTTAAAACAACAATAACATTATCCTTTCGGTTATTGTTGCATTCAAGAATCTTACTAACAGTGTTTTCCAGTCCAGAACTTCTAGAGTTTGTGTCTGGAACAATAAATAAGATGTTCTCTTTTAACCCAGACTCGCTAAGCATATCGAGAAACTTGTCTGTGTTCTGACTTCCTCCTATATCTAGGATCACGTCCTCTTCATCAGAGTAAAACTCGATATTAGAAAAAGCCTCTTCCATACTACTGTTGTCTAAACTAACCGATTCGACCTCCATGAAGAAATCATTTGAAAAATTATCTTTTGTTTTGTTGTGTTCGTCAAATTCAAAAACACGAACAAGTGGTGTTCCTTTTAATTCTGCATTGGTGAGAAGTTTTTCATTCTTTTTCTGTAATAAGTAGGCAGTAAGGAAGTGAAAAGCAACTGTGCTTTTACCTACCCCTCCTTTTTCATTCATAGTGACATATATCATTTTGCGTAAGTACCTTTCATTATTGATTTGATTATATTTTCAGAGTTTATAAGTATTTTCTTTTCGTTATTGTCAAGTCCCAGAGAAATCTTTTCTCCAAGCATAGAGACAATATTTTTATGTTTTCTCAAAACTTCTTTTTCGGATAAACTATCATCCTCTGGGAACTCATTTTCCACTGAAGAGGTTTTGCCTTGGGGTAAAGAGTCCTCTGATGTTTTTTCTTCACTGGCGTCATCAGATTTGTTTTTGGCTTCTTTGGAGATTCCTTCCCCGTAACCATAGAGAGCCTCTCCTCCTCCGACAAAAAGAAGTGCATTCTTCATGTAGAGAGTTTGAAAGGTCATGGTTTTGTAAAAAATTCTGTAATTTTTTTTGTATCCGTATTCATCTTGTGCGAACTTGTATAGGCTCGGAAGGGGAACACCAAGGATATGCCCAAGGACATAAAGATCTCTTTTTTGAAGCAAAGTCAGTTCTCCAGAAGAAGAGGCCTGGCTGCTTTCAAATTTATCAAACCTTTCAATTAAAGCGGCTGCCCATTTTTCAGTATCCATGTGTCTCCTTCGGTTCTTTGGTTTTTATTTAAAATATTATAGATTATATCAAAAAAAAACAGTTTTTAAAGAAAATAGCTATTTAAAATATTACAAAAAACAAAAAAATACCGTATAATGATATAAATATAAAAAGGAAAATACTTGAGAAATGCGATAAAAAAAATCACAATACTTTTAGCCTTTTGTGTGATTGGCATAAATAACGCACAAGCGGATACACCAAAGTACTGGAACCTCTTCAAGGAAGCGGGGGATAGATATGGAGTAGATCCAAAACTACTTTTGGCTATTGCAACTACAGAAAGCAGGTTAAACTGTGTAGCAATAGGGAGAAACAAAAATAAATCTCTAGATGTTGGGGTAATGCAGATAAACTCTTGGTGGTTCAAGCGATTAAAAAAATATTCAAAAAACCTAAATGCCCTTTATGATCCAAGATTTAATATTCACATAGGAGCATGGATTTTTAAACGATGCACAAATAGATTTGGGGTTTCTTGGAGGGCTATAGATTGCTACAACAAGGGAGAGAAAAGGGCACACCACAACAGCGCGTATTGCAGACGAGTGAGTAAGAATTATAAAAAAATAAAACATAAAAAATATCGCTAGGGGAAGAAATGTATAAGAAAGTACTAAAAAATATCGGGGATATAGAGGAATTCGCAGCAAACACCTATAATATGCCGGCGTTCAATATATTGTGGGGAGGAAAGGCTACAGAGCAAGAAGATAATGGATTTATAGATACGGGCTCCAAGGATATGGACCAGTTTTATAATAATGCACACAAATTATCCTCATACTATATGTCTGCGGAAAGAAATACGGCTGAATTGAGTTTAAAAATTCTTGGCATGATTAACAACCAGGAAGAGAATGTGTTAGACGGATTCATTAAGGCAATAAAAGACGGAAACCTGTCAGTAGAGGAAGCTGTTGAGAAATTCAAAAAAGAGAAAGGATATGAGGGAGGAAAACCGTTGCTCGGTAAAAATTCTCCACTGTCTAAAAATATTAGAAGCCTTCTTCGAGTATTGGCAAAAGTTGAAAGGGTAAATATTCTTGTAAAAGAGGAGTATAACCGTACAGCAAACGGACAAAACCCACTAAGAAGGGCTCTGGTTGATGCCAACTTGGAAGCGGGAATTGAGGATTCAGGAACAGTAAAGGGGGTGCTGAAGAGGCTTTTAATGAGCAAGGAAGCACTAGCTTTGCACAAGGAACTCACAGAAGATAAAAAAACACTAGATAGTTTTACCTCTGAATTGTCTTTAGACCTTGAGGGGAATCCTATTTCTTTCGAGGATCTTGGTGTCATAGTCTCCCAGTTGGAAAAAGGGGAGGAAATAGGCGACATTATAAAGAATAATGGTCTAGGTGAGGCCTGGAGGTCAGTTTCAAATCACAACCTTTTTGCTAAAAATGGGGAAAACACAACAACAGTAAAAAATATTGTTGCAAAAAACAAAGAGTTGTTCGACTTGTCTAGTGACCACTCCTCTGTCTTGAGAGCATCTATGACAATTTCGACGGAAACCTTCAAGAAAAAGAATAGCGCACAACTTTCTTCTCTTTTGTTTGAAGGAGGAAGGATGAAAACCAACGGGGTGAGGGGAACATCCATTGCTAAAATATCTCAAGAGATAAAAAATGCAATAGAGGTCTTGCCGGAAGCAGATAAGAATAGGTATGGATTACAGGATGAAGTTGGGAAGGATGAGTTTACTCTAAATATCATGTCTAACTTTATGATAATGGACGAGGACAGCGAGCAGAAGAAGAAGGAAAAGAAAGATTTTTTTGAACTTTTAGTCCAACAAGATGAAACCATGTTTAGCGTAGAGAGGGATTCAGAGGGGAATGTGAAAAAGGGAGTCCCCCCAAATTCAAGAAATGAACAAATTTTTTCAAAAGTATTAGAGGATCTAATATATAATGAGCTTATAAAGAAAACGAAAGCATCAGAAATCTTTGCCAAGATCAACACAGGAGAAGAAGATAGCACACTGGATGATGGAATAATTGGTGTAGTTGACAACCTGAAAAATGAAAGGTATTCTTTTGTAGACACAGATCGAGGGCTAAAAGACAAAGTTCATACGGAAGCAATGGGTTTGAAAAATTTAGACACACTTATCGAAAAAATAAGCAGAGGCGAGTTGAACTCAGAAGAGATAAGGGACATTATAGAAACAAAGATTCCTTTCCTTTCAGAGGAAGACAAGCGGGTTTTAAAGGACAATATTGAATCAATGAACTTAGAAGAAGAACTCCTAAGCAATAGACCCGAGACAGAACTCGACAAGAGAGATCAAGAAAGGGATTCAGACAAAATAAGAAGTCACAGAAGCAGAGAAATTACACCCGAACTTCTTGCCAAGAATTACACTGCGGGGCATCACGGATGGGGTCTTTACGGAACAATTTATGGAGACGACAAATATACTCTCCAGGTAGGAAAACGAGTTCTCATGAGTAAAAACAAAGCTGAATTTTTTGTTTGTTTGGAAAAAGCGTCTTCTCCAGAGGTTACATCTCAAACACAGGCAGGAGTTACGGATGGTTGTATGAAAGATTTCAGGGCAAAAATGGAAAGAGGTAGAGAGGGCTACGAGAAGGCGTTAAACACTGTTTATGCAGGAATCGTCCCCTTTATGGCATTCTTTATAATGTTTAGAACAGCTCAGTTTGAAGCTATTGAAAATAGGGTTTTAACAGCAATGTTAGACTCTGGGCTAGATGAAGATTTAATGCAAAACTATGTTTTTTCAGGAGAAAACGACATCGAGAAGGAATTCCGGCTTAAGGCCCTGTATGTAGACAAGCATCTTGTGGACGAGGGGTGTATAGATAGGCTTCAGGAAAAAGACTATATGTATCAAATGTCTATTGCTACTGACGAAATAATAAAGACAAATAGTAACGTGTTGAATGCTGAGGATCTTGCGAGAGTAGCTTCAGCAACAACCGAAGAGGATGTGGTTAGTGCTGTCGCCGTTGCAAGAGAAAATAATCTTGAAAACTTTGGATTCACGGGAAGTGGACTTATTTCTTATGATGGATTAAAAGAGAGAACCGGAAAATTCAGAATAACACTTGCGGACGATATAAAGGATTTCCAGAAAGAGGTTGAGGGGGAAAGAAAGAAGGAAGCAGCAGAGGCTCATACTAAGATATTGTCTGCGCTAAAGAAGATAGATGAAGAGTTGAAGAAGGGAGGGTCTATTACTGAGGTTGTTAATAAAACAAACGCAAAGGCGGGGTTAATTGGGGCTCTCGCCGAAACAATTAAGTATGGATATGAAAAAGGAGATTTTTCCATAGAGGATCTTCTGTCTAGCAAAGGGAGTAGAATACCATCTCTGGAAATGACGCGAACAGCAATTGAAAGTGAACGAAATCAAGCAGTGGAAACATTGGCGATCTCCCATGAAGAGATAAAAAAGAAGCAAAAAACTCTTGATGGGCAGTTGTCTGCATTAGATAAAAAGAAAAGCTCTGGGACTTTTACCAAGGAAGACTTGGTAAAGAGAAACATGATAGAAGACGCGATAAAGTCTACGGTGCTAAAGGCAAAAAATTTACATCAAGATAAAAAAGACATTGAAACTGTTTTAGTAAAGGCTCTAGATATTCTTGAGGGAATGGAAGTGTCCGTAAAAAAAGAGTCCGCAGAGCTAAGAGAGATGGTGGAGGAAAGAAAAAGGGCGGATAAAGAGAGATTCAAGGGCGACATCGCAGAGCTAAAAAAAGAAAAAGAAAATATGGGTTCTTCTGGATTTTTCGGAGGTTCATCAGAAGCTAAAATATTAAAAATTGATGAAAAAATAAAGCTCCTAAAAGAACAGGTAAGACTTTGTGATCTCCCCGCGACAGCCGAAGAAATTGAAGTAGCACGGACTTTTGTGTTTAGGGAGTCTGTGGAGGAAGGTATAATTAGAACGCAGTCAAGAACTCCTCATAGGGACGAAAACCTATATGGTGAGTTGGAGATTTTAGACAAATATATGGATAAGATAAAAGACCTTAAAGAAAAAGGGGGTATTACTTTTTCAGAGGCATCCAATATAATAGAAAGAGTGATGGCACAAAAGGTGATAGTGATGGAAGGCTACCTAAAAAAAGAAGCTATTGTGTCGGGGAAGTCCATAAAGGAAGAAAAAAGAGACCTATTCCTGAGAGACAAGGATAGGTTTTTAAATTCTGGAAACTGTGAGTTTTTCACGGTTGAACAAGAGGATAAGTCACAGATTCAAATTATCACAACAAACAAAAGAGCTATTTCAAACGGCATGATAGAGTTTAATAATCACCTTATGGAATATTTAAAGACGGGGAGCGGAAAAGCTCAGATATGGCTAGCAAAGAGGGGTCTTGTCGCCTCCAGGGAAAGAAGTTCTGTTTCTCCAAAAGCAAAGCCCGCAATAGAGAAGTCAGTTCTTTATGATAAATCTACAAATGTTGGAAGACGAACCAGAGATGTAGCAAACGCAGCGATTAATGTTATAATAGGAAAAGAAGAAGAGACAAATTCCTTCTTTAAGAAAAACGCAAAAAAGGGATGATTATGAGAAAGACGACAATAAAAATACTGGCTATAGGAATTTTATTTAGCAGTTCACTTAATGCACTGACTGTGGCAGAAATAACTGTTTCGTATGTTTATAAGATTGTGGGAGAGCTGGTTTTTTATAAAATGGTAGACAGAGCCAACGTGAAGGCTGGGGGTTCTCCGAGTGATTATCAGGGGGAAAACCAAAAAATATCGAAGATGATGCACTATCAGATACTTAAAGAACCCGCACAGCAGAGTGTTTCTAAAAAGTCTGCAATAACAACGATGGAACTAGAGGAAATAGGTGTCATGCAGGCAAACAGAGTATCTACTGCGATTATAAAGAATAAACAGCTCCTTTTGGATGTAGGTGTTGAATCATATAAAATATCACAAGAGGACGCCGAAGAGATGTCTAACTCGGGCGGTCAGGATGCAGCGAAGAGGAGAGATAGGTATGGAAAAGAAATACTAGGAAATCAGTAAAAACGAAAAGATACAAAATACTTGTGTTTTGGGTACACTTATAAAAAAAGGAATAACTAATGTCAGCAATAAAACTAAAGCAAGAACCAAAAGACTATACCCTTCTAGTGGAGACGCTTTCATACAGCTACAACTATTTTAAAGAGAATGAAAAAAGAATTGTAGAGTATGGAGTGGAGACAGAGTGCCCAATAAAATATAAAAATGAAGCCGTCTCCATTAAGAAGGTACTTACTCAGTTAGGAGTAATTGCTTTAGCAAAAGGGGCAATAGAGAGAGATACTCTCAAGAGTTTGTTTCCAGAGTATGAAGAAAATCAAGAAGAAGATCTAAAAAGTATCACAAGAGCAGAAGCTCGCATTATGGATATTTTTTCTATACCTGAAACCCAAGACATCATAACAAAAATGGAGAAATTCATGGTAGAAGATAAAAGAAACCTGGTTGTTCCGCAGCAAGGAGGATCACAATGTTGACCAACATGCCATCTTCGTCCGAAAAAAGAGTAGCTCTTTGGGGGAAAATAGGAGAAGATATTGATGAAATAATATCTTCTGAGGCAAAAAACGGGGGAGTATTTTTGCAAATAAAAAATTCTCTCCATGTGATAATGGATGGATTTTCTGAAAAAATAGGAAAAATACACGGCGAAAACTTGGATAAAGCCATGCACACGACAGACAAAAATGAAATGTCAAAACTGTATGAGGAGCACAAAGGGAATTATGTTATGGACATGCTGATTCCCTCTGTACCTGAGGTTTTAGCAAAAAATGAAAACATTCCTTATACCTTACTGGAGAAGATGGTAGAAGAGGGGAGGACGGTAGGTATGTCCCCTATGGATTTAATAAATCACAAAGACACACCAAAAGAAATGATGGATGAGTTTTGTAAGCACGGGAGATTTTTAGCTATAGAGAGAGTTCTTCTACAGGAAAAGTTTTTGCCACTATCTTCTCTGGACCACTTGTTGAGTAATAAAGCGCTGGGGAACGAGTATAACCCCTATCTTGAGGAGCGGATAGAAAGAGGAATAGAAGAAAAAAGAACTTCTTCCTTTTCAATGAAGGAGATAGATGAAATATTAGGGGAGGGAGAAGACAAAACAAAGGAAGGAACAATAAGTGAAAAAATCGCAGCTGTCTTAACCGAAGGAGCGACTAGAGTTCAGTTTCAAAGTTTGTATACTGAGTTATCACAAAGAGCCTCAACAAAAGATGAATCACTGGTTCACAAAATGCTTGGAGGAGTAATATCTAGACCAGAAGAGCCTCATGACAAACTTGAAAGATTGGCTGCAGGAACTCCGGCGAATAGATATGTGATTGATATGAAAGACCAGATTGAGTTGTCTCGCGCAAACAAAGCCGTCGAGGAAGTTCACCCCGAAAAAGTTGGAAATATCAACAAGAGGTAGTTATGTACTACTTTATTGAAGTTTCCAAGTAAAAGCTTCTCCTAGCCTCTTCATAGTGGGCCTGTTCTCTTTCAAAGTGGGAGCGAGTAAACTCACCCTCTACCTCTTGTGGGCAGTCTTCTGCCGGAGGGGGAGTGCCTCTCTCAGGTGCCATCTTTTTTAATGCTTGACCAAACATTCTTTTTTCGGACATAAGGGCAGCCTCCTGCGCGAGGACTTCGTCTTCAGAGTATTCCCACATAGGGTCTTCTTCCCAGAGAGGCGTTTTGTATTCTCTCTCCATGTTTAAAATGGACGTTATATCCTCTTTTTCTGCAGCAACATAAGGATTTCTTGGGTTGCTTTCAATGTTCCAGTTCAGTAAACCCTTGGACATTTTATTCAATCCCGAGAAACAAATATCTTCAAGCTCTGCACCGTGTCCCTCAAAAGGGAGGACAAAAGAGCCATCAGTTGAAAGTTCTTTGTACGCGTTAGCAATCGTCCAGGGGGATTCAAAAACAAAGAAATTATAGGTCCCGTCTAATCTCCCGTCAATCTCGAAATTTCCATACATAAAAGAGGTACGACAAACAACACTATTTTTAATATTTATTTTTCCAGAAAGAAGAGAGTTCCAAACTCCTCCAGATGGTGCCACAGTACACTCTCCCCTGACAACAGAGTAGATAGGGAGACCGATATCATCAATCCAGTATCGCTCTGGCATAAAACTATCCTTGTCAAAAGAAAATAGTTGAGTAACACTAAAGTCTGTTTCAACAACGGCATTATCCATAACCGCACCGTCTAACTTGTATTTTCCTGAATACTCACCCTCGTCAAAAACCCATCCATACCTGATTTGTAAAGGGTCAGAAATCCAACCTCCCAAATCTCCAGCTTCAACGATTCTAAAGAATGAAGAAGACAGAGCCTTGTTGTTTGGAATATACGAAACTGCGAAGGTCTTCAGAGCTTGTACTCTATATATAGTTTTTCCGCGCCCATTCTTTTTTATATCTCCAGTCAAACAAAAATGCTCGTTGTATGCTTTTGCTCCACAAAAATATCCTGCGATAGTGTCCGGAACATAGTCTTTAGAAAGAAGCTCAAGACCCCCATACGGACCACGAGGAAAGCCGATAAGTTCTTCTCTCGTATTCACGTTAAACGGGGGTGATTTGTCTGAGTTATCGTGAATCAAGATATCTCGCACATCATCTCTTTTCCCGAGAGAAAACCCCTTGTAGACTTCCCTGTCTTGGTCATAACGATCATTTGCCATTGCATTTCCTTTGCTGTTTATATATTCATAATATAACATAAAAAATAAAAAAACGAAAAAAAAAGAAGAAAAAGAGGAAAAAAGAGGAAAGTTTTTTGAAATGGCAGCCAAATAGGAGAAAACTCCCTAGTTGGCTTAGGAATTATCGGTACTCAGAGTCAGAGACGTAAGCGTCTGGATCATAGATAACAAAGCTCCCCAGGACATTATATTCAGGTGGAAGTCCCTCATCAAGAGGCTCCATCTCTTCAAAAGGAATTCTGCCGGGGCCGAATTCTCCTAATGTGTGAGGGCTTGTATCAACATTTGAGGCAGCCATTGTTACCTGATATTCCCACCCATAATAATCCTCCTCAAAAGGATTGTTGCTGAAATCTAATATATGAATATCAACAATAGGTGCATCTCTTTCTGTGAGTGGACTAATAACAAAAGAACAAAGGTCTGCAGTACCCTCTGTTCCAGATAGAGCAAAGCCGCCGTTTATGCTTGTGTGACCCTCCGTTGTAAGGAAGTATTCTCCTGCTTCATTTGCGGTGTAGCACTCGTAAGCAACAAGATCCAAAGGAGTCCCATCTCCACTTTTTAGATAGTTACTCAAGGGGTATCCATTGACTTCCGCTGGATATTCATCGTAGTCAACATACCCATCTCCCCCTGATGAAACAGAGGAGGTTCCACCGCCACCACCACACCCGGATAAGATAGCTAAAGAGGCTAGTGCCGCTAATATATTTCTCTTGTTTTTGACAATATTCATAAAGATCCCTTTAAATGATTTTGCTTCCTTTAAAAAAAGAAAGTAGAAAAGTAAAGTCTTACTCTGCGATTTCAAGAAATAAAAATCAAAGAATGAGAACATTTGTGTTGAAATATATTATAACACATTTTGAAAATAAAAAACAAAAACGCACTCATTTCCATCTAGTGAGATAATTTATTATTATATAGTACTACGATAAGAAAATATTATATAATTGAAATATTACATAAGCCTTAGAGAACAAAATTCTTAGTCACCCACTATTTACCCACTATTTACCTATTATTTACCTACAAAACACCCACTATTTACCTACCATGAAAATATATTATTATAAATATAATATTTATATATATTTATAATAAATAATAACTAGATGATATATTGTATCTATATATGGAAGAAATACGAACAATGGAGGTAGTTAGTAAATGAGTTGTTGTTATATACATTGCACAGAAAGTGTGAATTTCTCGCTAACTCAAAAATAAAAATTAGACTGGCTATCAATTTTCATAAAAATAAGTGTCTTAATATCTATTAAACTGGATAACAAAACAGATTTAAAGCGCTTTAAATCGACTTTTTTCATGTAAAATATCTGGCATTTTTAATTAAAAAGAGATTATTCATAAAATACAAAATGTCACACAAATACACTTTTACAGGCACTATTTATAAAAAAATAGGGGGATCAGGTCATTTATGCGGAAATAAGCCAAAGTAATTTCCTAGAAAAAAGAAGATAAAAAAAGAATACCCTAAGAAGATCATACAAAAGGAAACAAACTTAAGAGAATTCAAACAAAAATGGCACTTATTCAAAGAATATATTGTTAGAGAAAAGACTTACCTACTATTTACCTACTATTTACCTACTATTTACCTAATAAATACCTATATAATGCACAATATAATAAAATACTGACATAATTTACCTACTATTTACCTACTATTTACCTAATAAATACACATATTCAAAGGAATAAAACAACAAAATTAAAGCAACCAAATATCTCATATTTAGAAATAGTCTGCAAAAACTGAATAACAAAATACTATAAAGCTGCTACTTTTGGTAAAAAAACATACAATGACTATTTTAGGAAAATGTAAAAAGAATTAGTAAAAACTGTTCCTACTTGCACCTTTCGTCAAAAAGCTTAGCAATAAAATAACCACTAATAGCCACCATGAAGAAACTTGCAAAAAATTTCCAATCGATAGCGACTTGTTCATTATGGGTTAAAACTTTAATAAGATTACTGACCAATAAATAGATCCAGATAACAAATAAATAACCTCTTTTAATCATGGAGCGACCTTTATGTAAAAATTTAAAATGCCTAAAAAGTTAGGCAGCAATGTACTTTCAATATTCTCAGCTAGTAGATCCAAGTTTAAAAAAACACAAAATAAAACAAAACTTAACCCACAGAGAGTTAGAAAACATTATGCAACATAGTATGCTTGTATAACTCTCGGGATATTTCCTTCAATAGAATCATTGAGATCCTCCCCAAAAAAACCAAAGTGAATTTCAAATCCACCTACAAGTTTATTTCTAGGTTTGCTTGGAATATAAGAAAAAGAATAAACAGGCGTTCTCAAATGAGGGTCATGTAATATGTCCGGGAACTCTTCTTCTGACAATAGACCATATTCCAAAGAAAGAGAACGTACTTTGTCTCCCTTGCTCCCAAAGTAAACCTCATCGAAGTCTTTAGCCAAAGCCACAGGACTAGCAACCTCCAAAAGAATTTCTTGAATATTGTGAAGCTCTTGAAGCAGCTCACTTATTTCAGGAATAACTTCAGAAGGGGGTTCGCTCTTCCCCTGGGGTAAATATGTAAACAACGACAAATGACCTGCCATAATATCCCTTTCTTTATATAGTATATTATACCATAATAACACAAATAGACAACTTAAAAACCATGTAAGAACTACACTATACCCGATGAGGTAATATGCCTATTCTCGGAGTCAAGACATATATACAATATTCAAGTTGTCCTCCTGAGTAACAGTTCTAAGAGAGCGATACCATTCAATATAAGATTCCCCATAGAAATCAACAGCACTCACTCTAAACTTCCCTTCTTGATTATAAGTAGGATCCTTGACCAAGGTAGTAAATACTCCACCAAAGAAATTAAAACAACCCTTGTCTTCTAGTGGGTGTTCAAGATTGTGTTTAATTCTTTCTATTTGTGCAAGGTCACTCTTCTCATTTTTAATGAATAGCTCAAATGCCTTCTTGATGTTAATAAGACTCTTGTACTGGGTATTGTCTACATTCATGTACTTTCCAAAAAGGAGTAAAATATATCCATCTCTAAGTTCTTCCGTAGTAAACCAAGCAGGACTAACATCTATCTCAGTATGATTCCCCTCTTCATCTTTCTCAAAGCTCCCCACCTGCACACCATATATCAGACCATTGTTGTTATCATCATAAAAATCTTCTACCTCAACAAAACGATATCCATTGACTGTACCGTCGTCATCAATATCTCTAACCCTCTTATTCTTCAACTCGTCAGAGTAGCAGCAATTACAGAGACCCCACTCATTGTATTTTTCCACATCTTCAGAGGCGATCTTCTCTACAAAAATATAATCATGCCCTGCATACCGGATATCACTACACCCATCAACGATCTCTCGGCACTCATCACAAAGGGATAAATCTAGGTTCTGAGCAATATCAATAATATCACTCTCTGTACTCCCTGGTGTTTTCTTTAAAACCTCATCTATGTTTTTACCAAGTAGTTCGGACTTGCCTAAGTCCTCTAATCTATACGCTTGCATTACTCACGCTACTCTTCTCTTTGTATAGAACGTAGAACCCACAAAGACAAACAACCATAGAGACCACAAATAAACCAAGAATAATATTATCCTGACCATTGCTGAGGTACACAAGAGAGCCACCCATGAATGTCAGCCAAAATAGACCACACAATAAAAGTATCTTTCGAGTAGCCTCGCTAATTGCCCATTGTTTATAAGGGGTATGTTTCATAATTATCCTTCTTGTTTATATATTATATTATACCACAGATACGGTTATAATAAGGTTAATTTTTATACTAATATTAAACTATTTTTAGACAAAAAGCACCCCACTAAAAATATCGTGCACACAAAGGTACAGCGTTCATGTAGGGGATATTTACCCCTCACAAATTAACCCGTCTATCATTGGATATATTGTATAATATATTATACAAAGTAAAAAGGTAATAGTATGTCAAAAGTAACAATAGAAAGAAATGGAAAAGCGATAAACAATATTTGTTTTGCAGAGTTTTCAATAGGGAGTAAATGTATTCAAACCTATAAGAATGTTTGGACAGTGTTTGATTCAATAGAAGATGCTGCGGCGTATATCGAAGAAAGAAAGAAAATGTTAGAGGAGTGGATAAATAAAGACATACCTCAGCAATCTAAGAATTGGGCAGTAGGCTCAACAGTCCCCCTGGATAACAGACGAGACACCTTCCTTGAAAATAGTAAGAAGACATATAAACAAATCTTGAGAGCTTTAAATAAACTGGAGATAGTGGAGGAGTAATATAGACCTCTCTTCTCTTGAGGGATATATATAAATACCAAAAAATATAAAGGTAGTAAAACATAAAGTAGAGTTTAAGTTGAGAAGAGGGTGGTTGAGGTGTAAGGAAGTGATCCTTACTTTGTGTGCAGCTTCATTGTTGATTCTTCTTTGTCTCGCGTATAAACCATAACACCACTGGACCTCTTTTTTAAGAGCCTGAAAGAAGATACGTTAAAACGACAAGGACGAATTTGTTTGGATCTCCCATCTCTACCAAAGAACACAACACCATAGGGAGTGCCTTCCTTGTTACATAGTACCTCAGCCCTTTGTGGGTCGTTGGGTATTTTATTGTTAAGACACAAAGCGTCTTCATTGCTTATGCCTACACCTAAAATTGTTTTCATACTGTCTCCTTGTTATATAGTATATTATACCATAATATGTATATTGAATGGCTTAGCCCAATAACAAAAAGAGGAAGACCTCCCTCTATGTTTCCATGAAGGAGAATACACAAGAAGGAATATCCTCTGTCGTATCTAGTACAAAATTAATACCTATGTCTGCTAGTCCCTCCTTTAGTAGACCAAATACTTTCTTTGATATCTTTGTCTCTATGTGGACGGGGTCAAAAGATACATAGCCTTGGGTGGACACAATAAAAGGAGAGATGTCTTTGAGGTTCTGACAATCATGATCTCCTTCAAGTGCTTTCGTTAAACGAACTAGAACAGAGCCCTTTTCGGTTGTTGAGGTAGATGAGAGTTGATCGAGCTTAATAATACAGACTTCTTTCTCACTAAGGGTTCTCCCTATGTCTCCCCAGCGAAAATCTTCACTGTTAAAAAAGAATAATACAAGTAGTTCTTGTTTTTCTAATGTATTGATGAAATTCGTCAATCTTTTTTTGGCAGCTAGTTCGAGAGAGTTGTTTTGAGCTTTTTCTTTTTTTAGAGAAATGACAGCTTCGGAAAAGGTAGAATAGATTTCCCCCTTCTCTAGCTCCTTGTACATTTTTGTATTTTTTATGAAGTTTTCAAAAGAGACATACATCTGCATAGAGTAATTTGTTGAAGTAAAGGTGCCGATCATGTGCATCACTTCTCCGATATCATCTCTCCAGTCTTCCAAAACATCACCATTCTCAAAGTTCTCGTGAACTGATTCTGATAGTTTATGAGTAATCTTTGTTCGGCGATCTTTGGGGATAGACGCATACCATTTGCTAAAATACGCAGTAATCTCCATTTCTTCAGAAAGAATAACAACTTCTTTAACTCCACCAAAAGATTCTACAATGATACCGTCCTTAGGTAAAGAGGGATAAGCTAAAAGTATTTTTTGATACTCAACACGGGTGTCTCCGGCGAATTCTCTCAGTTCTATTCCGTGACCCAGCAGGTCTTTTCTTGATAATGTTGTCATTGGTTGTTCCTTGAGTGTTTATTTTAAAGTGAAAATATCATATCGAGAGCGATATCATTTATGCTCACAGTGGACAAAATGACATCGTGAAGCCATCTTAATCCATTTAGAGTGTGGAAGTGTGCCTAATCTATAAAAAAGGCTCACAATCCATTCTGAGTACATGTTGAGGTTGGATTAAACATAATCTTGAAAATGCCCCTTGTATTCTTTTTGGGTACTTTCTAAAGGATCGGTAAAAACAGAAAAGCCACCTGCACCATCTGTGGTCATGTGAATCTCATCTTGTTCCCCGTTTCCATCGATGAAGACAAAGAAATGCAAATTGATATTTTTGCTAATACTTTTATGGTCTTCCCACGAGGTTTTCACTCCGGTAAGTTTCTCTACGATAGCCTCCAAAGTGTTGTTCTTGATTTCAATAGTTTTTGCCTCAGCCATAATGTTCCTTTTATTGTGTCTTGTGTTGTCGGAGTACTTTCCCAATCTTTTCCCGTGTTTTTCCACTAACCATAAAAACCTCTGAACCGTGCCATATTGCATTTGAACGGATATCAGCAATTAACTCATCTTTAGTAGGTAAATCACGGCTTGAGATAAACTTCCCTTCTTCATAATAAGAGCTTCTGCAAAAAGAGTTTCCTCTCATGCCTCCACCTGCTTCCGAGATATGAATAACCTCTTCCTCAATATGACTTGTCCCGATACCATAATCACCTCGTGGAAGTTTCCCCCCATAAAAACGAGTCTCTCTTGTAGATTTAGAAGAGAGAATTAGGTCAGCCAATTCCTCTGGAGTAAAAGTCTTTGTAAATATTCTTTTGTCAGCAACAACGCTCATGGTGTCTCCTTGTTATATAGTATATTATACCATATATACACTTTATAAAACATGAAGTTATAGAAGAAAAAAATCAACAGACAGCATCTTGCATCTTCTATGATTTACTTTCAAGATATCTTCTGAAGCCAATTTCAATGTCGCCTGTGTGCCACAAGTTCTTGTCAGCAGTGCTTGCAACATCAACAACAATAAAACTAACGATCTCGTCAAAGTTGCTTGGTCTGTCTATGTTGATATTGATGAAGATATTTTTTAGATGTGATGAGACTTCTGAAGCCATGTCTCTTTTTTCGATGACCTCTTCAGTCTCCACATAGTCCAGTTGAATTGCATAAGGACATCCATTGAGCCAAACAAAACTCTCATCAAAACTCTCAACAATGCCAATGCCGTCCTCGATATCGTTGTCTTTAAACCAATCAATAACATCCGTATCCAGCATAACGGAAAGATCAATAGATACTCTCTCCCCCTTAACAAGCGTTAGTTCATTTGGTGTAGTTTTTGGCATAGTGCTCCTTTGTGTTATATATTATATTATACCATATATGCACTTGGGAAGGGGTTAGTTTTTGAAAGATGTTTACATTAACCCACGGTAGGTTAATACTTGTGAGGACTCCCCTTTATTTTTGAGGAGTGATGATCGTACTGGGTATGTATCCAAGTTCTTGAGCCATTATGCAACCCTCTTTTTGAATGCTTTCTGCACAAGAGATTTTGTAAAGCGCAGCAGCTTTAGTTTGATTTTGTTCTACACCAAGACCTTTGGCATATAGAGCACCAAGAGATGCACAGGCTTTAGAATCTTTTTTCCCTCCAGCTTCTTCAAAACAACTTTTTTTATAAAGACCAAAAACTTTTTCATAGTCCTTTACAACACCGGACTCAGGAGTTTGTCCTGGCATGGCATTTGCATAAAGTTGTGCTGCGGAGTAGCAGCCATTAGAGTTATTTAGATCACAGCCTCTTGAGAACCATTTCAGTCCGGCAACAAAGTCCGGCTTTCCTGATGGGTTCAGTCCAATGAGTTCACTCATGCCAAGGTTTACGCACTCATCACCATCACCACTCAAACAATATTCTTTTTGTGGCCCAGCAACCATTTTTGTAAGAAATTCAAGATCAGCCTTCTCGTCAGCGAGCAGAAAAGTGCAAAGAAGTATTGGGAATAGTATTAAAAGTTTTTGTTTCATGAGTGGTCCTATTTTTTTGTTAAGTATATTCTACCTAAAGTTCAAGGTATTAATATGTCCCGTTGAAATCATATATCAAAAGTACACCCGCCAAGATAGTTATTGAAAACAAAAATGAAATAAACAGTTTAATACTTGTTGTAAGCTCCATTCTCCCGTCAAGCTTTTGTTTTTTCTTATCTTCGTAAACAGAGAGGGCAGAGTAGAGGATGAAGTTTATTGCCAAGAAGATGAGGGCATAAGAAGTGAGAGACATTAGGCACTCCTCCTTGCATCAATTTCCATATCAGGCTTAATTTCAGGATATTTGTCCATTTCAATAAGTATCTCCTGAAAGGATCTTTCGTTATTGAGGATATCATCTGCATAGTTGAATTCATATCCTTGTCTGAGAAAATCATTGATTGCCTTATGGGTAGCCAATAGATAGAGAACACTATAAAACACATAGTTTTTACTCATATCAAGAGAAGCTACAATAGAGTCATAACAAGCAGACTCGTTCTCTGCTTTGATAAAAGTGAAGTTGTCTCTGTCATTTTTCTCATACGCAATAAAATTTTCCATGTTATTCACTCTCTTTCAGGATCGTCACATTAAGATAGACCCACTCATCACAAGGCTCAATTTCTACCGAGATAACATCTTTTCCAAAATGGGAAATCAACTCTTTCCCAAATCTTGCACAGTTGTCGTAATCTATTGGGGAGTGCTCTTCCTCTCCTACGTCACCATTTTCATTGGTGGAGAAATTAAGACCATTATCGGTTTCTAGATTGCTGTTGTTCTCTACGTAATCAATAATTCTTTTTGTCAGATTTGTCATGGTGTCCCTTTTGTTATATAATATATTATACCATATATCCGTATGAGTTAACTTAAAAAGTCTCTATTGTTTTTTTGTCCACTCATTAGCAATTCCTTGATTGATGATACCAACGACATCACCACCTACTGCCCAATAGAGCCATCCAATACTAGGAAAACTATATGTCTCTTCTTCATCCTCTGAGATCGCAGCAAGCTCAATTTCATCAAACATAGCTCGCTCCCCGTGGTGAGGAGAGTTAAAATCACACATCCCTGTAATAATCTCTTTGTCTGTGCATTTGTTTAGTTGCTCGGAGCAGTACAATTCTTTTTCCTGACTGTTTAGCTCATCCCAATTCGCAGGAGTGTCTATGGAAACAGTCCCTTGTTTTAGATACTTTAAATTAATTTTACTTGACATGTTGTTCCTTTTTTCTTGAGGCGAGGGTAATTTCCTTAACCTCATCGTAGCTTCTTAAGTGTGTAGCGTTTTCAATAAAGTGAATCATCATATTAAACACATCGATATTATCCTCTTTCTTTGAGTACGGACAGTAGGTGTCTGTCATGTAAGTGAAGTTCCCATCAGGCTTTTGACAAGTTCCCTCTAACATAGGTTCATCATAGCTCGGACGCATACTCCATTCTCCCATTCTCCACATACAACCCACGCAAGGACTAAATCCATTGTTTACTTTGTGTCTTTGTTCTGCGGTCATAATGTCCCCTTTTCTTATATAATATATTATACCATATTTACAATTATAACTAGGTTATATTATGTTTTAAAACAACAAAAAATATAAAATATAAAATATCCAAAATATGTTAGAATAGAATAAAATAAAACCAAAGGAATTAAATGGTTGATGCAAAACTAATTACAGAGTATGATGAGGTCATGATTGATATAGTGGACAGAGAAAGAGCTTTAAAAAAAATGTATAAGTCATTCAATACAACTTATCCTGATCCGGACACGGTGTCTGCATCTATCCGTCTATACAAAAAGAAAGAGAGAGAAATAAGGGAAGCGTTGGGTGGCGCTGAGGCAATTTATAAAATGAGAGCTGAAGTTGTGGGGAGTTATACAGGAAGCGAGAAGAAAGAAGTTGTTGCTGAATACAATGAGGTAGGAGAAAGTCTTGATGCAGTAAGAGAGAGATTAGAGAATTGGGAGAGTAATACCCCGAGTAAACCCTCTTATATGTCTTATGACGATTATAGAAATAAATATGACAATGAGAAATATGATGTTGAAACATTAGAACAGATATTGAAAACAAGATATGATTTTCTTGGTGACATGCTGGGAATAGAGAATGGGGTAGCTAAGAACCTGGAAAAAAAGGTAGATTTAAAAATGGATGAAGTACATAGGATAGTTGAGTTACAAGGAGAGAGTGATGGGTATCCAAGTGAGGAGATGAGAAGAAAGAGAAGATAACATACGTCTTTGCTTCTTCTCTTCCCCAGAGCTATGACTGTTTGTTACGAGTTACCATCATAAACAATAGCTATGGTCTGCTTATTGTGTTTTTCTATTAGTCCTAGTGCAATGTCTAGGTTTTCTTTTTCAGAGCTGTCTATGTCTCCCCCGATAATATACTCAAGCCATTCGTACATATTTTCACGAGTAGACCGAGAGCTAGTAGATTTCTTAAACACTCCAATCACATAGTCGCTGGACAAGATAGGGCTATCCTTGTCGTCCAAATAAGATTGTGTATCGAAGCTTTGTTCTGAAGCGTAAAGAAATGCTTCGGCGACAGACCGGTGTGAAATGGGAACCTCAACAAGATCGATATATGATAACATTTCGATATCTCCACTCACCATCTCAACAGCAATACTCTCAGGGAAGGCTGCTTCACATGCTTGTTTGTCATAATACACCTGGTACGAATCAAACTTTGAAGTAATATCGTCTATCTCGCTCTTTGCCTGATAATAGGTTAGCCCAGGGAGCGTCTTTCTGTTGTCTTTTACTTTATACATAATGTTCCTTTGATGAGGTAGGCTAGAAGCCTTCTCTTTCGATGAGTATTTCTGTGGCAATTTCCATATCAGTCTTTCCTTCACACTCGATGTTCGGACCCTTTTGACCACCACCATTTACATAGCACATATCAGAACCTAGTACACACTCGAACTCTATATCGGAACCCGAAAAGTCAACGACCATTTCTTCTTCCGGCTCGCAGGTGAGTCTAAACACAAAGCAGTCATTATTTTTTGCATACCCTTCAATCCCATATTCTTTGTCTACCAATGCAAAGACAGCGGGGGCATCTTCTCGTAATTTTCCACAAGTAAATTTTCCAATCTCTAAGAGTTCTGAATTTGACATCCCCTTGAATGTTTCTAGGGCTTTACTGAAGACCTCGTCGTATTTCATTTCTTCTTCTATGCTGACGGAGATCGTGGCAGTAATGGTGACATTTCTGTATTCTTTTTTCATATAGGTTCCTTATATCTTAGGGATTGGTGCAGATGATTGGTGCATCCACATTTTAGGTATCTTGTCCATGATTGACTCACTCTCAAAAAGACTCAAAGACTTGTCTCCAGACAAGAGAGATTCATTATCGTTGAATAGAAAGAGTAAATCTCTGAGGTGCTTCTTCTTCATGTCGAAGCAAACAGGTGAACTTCTATGGATGATAACTTCAACATAAGAGAGGTCATCTTCCACATGATGAGAGATACTAACATTCGCTGGTACAGTGGGTTCTTTTGGAGTGAGTGCAGCAATATCTGATTCTCTCACATATATCATGGAAGACCCGCCAAGCTTAGTGAAGGAATGAATGCCACTTCCTCCGAGACCCTTTAGCTTGTAGCTTTCTCCATCTTTAATGATGAGGTGTCCAAAGCAATAAGAGGTCTTAATTTCAATCTCATTCTCTGTGCTGTCGTCTTGGTATTCGCTTATTGGGCAAGTGGACATATTATTTTCCTTCTTTTAAATTGTTAGTAGCACTATCACCATAGTTGGTGACTGAGAGAACAGCACCGTTCCCATTGCCTATGTCTGAGGCACAAACGATTCTAGACTTCATATCCGTAATGGTGTAAACACTGTCTCCTATATCCTGAACGGTAAGGAATGGGGATTTTTTAATAAGTTCACTTTTTATGAAGTTATCTCCCAGACAAAGTTTTAGAAAGGTAGAGGCATTGCGAGCTTTTGTGTTAAACAGAAGTTGTTTCTGGTCATCATGAAGTTTCTTTGCACCTTCGACCCCATAGATGGCTTCGTCATCACTAAGAGTTCTCCAGGCACTCTTTCCACACTGCAAACAAGCATCCTGCGAAATAAGTGTTTTGTTCCCACACGCTTTACATAAAAATAAACGACCCATAATAACTCCTTCTTTATATAGTATATTATACCATACAAAGGCTTATATATGGTTAAATATTTAAAAGTAATTCGCTAAGTGAGTTGTCGGCACCTGTAAGCATAGAAATAAGAAGTGAGAGTTCTCCTTTGTTTGATTCAATAGTAAAAGAACTAATTTTTTTACCTTGTGTATATTTTTCAATAAGCAGGAATGTGCCACTTTCTTTGACGAGATGAAGCCCACATCTCTTCCCTTCTTTAATCTCGGTAAAAGAGTGATGATTGGAGAATACTTCTTCAAAAATACCATTAGCAGGGATAGTAGTTCCTGCGACTAGGTACAAATCTTTTTCGCTGTCTTCATCATTAAGGAACTGATCCATTTTAATTGTGTTAATCATTGCTAACCCTTTGTGTCTATATAGTATATTATACCATACATAACATACGAGTTAGGTTAATAAAAAGAAAATTACAACTGCATATAGTATGCTTGAATTTGATCCATTGAAAGCATTGCAAAGCGAGGTTTTTTCTCCCGTGTTGCCCAGCGAACACCATTTAAAGAAGCCTTGTATGGTTCAAAGTAGTGGACTTTTTCTCCGTGCCATAGGAAAACTCGACCTTTATAAATAGCTCGGTTCAGCTTCGAGATAATAGGTTTCCATTTTTCATTAAAACTCTTATCTGCCTCTGCTTTGAGAAAGGAAAGGCGTTTATCCACCGGGAAAGAGGGAAGGGTTAAGTGGTTTTCTGTTAGACAGTTGTGCATGATGGCTCTTTTTGGCTGGTTGTAATTCTATCGATACCATGAGAAAAGGGAATCACATCACCACAACCTTTGCATTCATAAAGTTCTCTTGCTGTGTTGTCTTCAATCTCGGCCTTCTTACCACTAACACAATAGCTTAAATCTGACCCGCAAGATTCACATTCAGGAATGACTGTGTAGGTGTTTTCTCTGTCGAAAGCCTCAGTATCCAAAATCTCTTTATGACTTTGCCAATCTCTCAAGTTCTTACCACGGGCATCCCACATTCTTCCATTGTAGGAAATCCTAGCGATAACTCGTCCTGAGCTTGCGTAGACTGTACCGGTTCTGAAGTATGTATAATCAGAGGATCCCCAGCCATTATCTTCGCGAATTTTAACAAAAGCATCTCTAGCCTCTTTAATCCCACTAACGGGTTTCAAAAAAGAGACGTTTCTTTTTTCAGGGTTTAGTATTCTGCTGTCTTCTAAGCTAATTGATAATTTTTCCATAGGGATTCCTTTATTGGTCTTGATCGATTGTGAAATCAATAAGTGTAGTCTCGATAAAAAAGTCGCCATTTTCCTGAACCAACTCTAAGCCCATTTCTTCAATAGAGATGTCCTTAATTGTATCGATGAGATTCAATTCCTCTTCAACAGAAGTGTAAAACTCATCCTTGGCGTAACTAAGAAGGTCAAAGATAGAAACCTCATTCTTAAGTACAAAAGTGTAGTCCTGATTGAGTCCTAGTGAGAGCTTAATTTTATCTAGGTTATCAGAAGAAACTGTGCGAGTATCATCGGTACTTCTAATAAGAGAATAGGTTTCTCCCAGGCAGGAGATTTCCTCTTCTTCAATAATAGAGATTAAATCTCCTTCCGTGTCAAAGTTGTGCAGGATAACCTCACCGGTTTCCAAATCAAGATCGGCTGTCGCCGTCGTGAAGTCGATATCTTCGTCAGTGGGTAAAACCTTACCAGAAGCCGAATATTTTAGTTGTATCTTTTTCATAGGCATCCCCTAAAAGCCATGAACTAAGTCAAAAACAAGGTCATCTTTGGTTTTGAACAGTTTACCTGCAGGTAGGTCGAAAGTAGTGTCGCACATAGAGTGAAACAAGGAAACAGTAAACATTACAGAAAGAATATCTTCAGATATCTCACAAGTAATCTTTTTAACTTCAATTTCTCTAATCTCGTTGTTGTGCATCGCAAACGCTTTCTCTCCAATATCGTAATCGCTTTCAAACTCTTGTTTCATCTAATATCCTTTGTCTCATATATAATATATTATATCATATATAGTATTATAAAAGGATTAAAAAGGGGGATTGTTTTTTAATTTGTAGCTAGATATTGGGGAAGAGGAGAGACTTAACGGAATCTGATTTATACCGCTCCTCTATTTTTGAAAGGAGTTCAACAACAAAGACTCTATATTCAACATCCATCGCCGGGATAAAGTTTATTTTCGTACCCTTTAGGTGTTCAGAAAAAGAAGAAACTGCATTTTTAATTAAAAAGTTCCCCTCTTCAGTACCGACGCCAAAAGCAATATTTACTGCGGAAGCCTCCATTTCGGCAAGATGCTTTATTTTTGTAATTCGCCCTATATCTGTCATTGGATTCCTCGGAGTAAAGAGATGTTTAGGAGAGAATAGCATACTTACTTAAAATCCTATATGAGTGCTTTCTGAGTGGGAAACATAAAGATATGATTGTGCTACTTATTTGGATATAATTTTTCAAAAAAAGATTTTCAATGCTAAGCAAAAAACTAACCTCGATATTTTTTATAATTATTTTAATAGAAGGCTTCTTTACGCTTTCTCTTGAGTTGCTCGTGATCAGACAGGCAATCCCTTTTGTTGGGACAGGTACAGAGATGGTTTCCATAATAATAAGTTCAGTACTTCTTCCTTTGGCCATAGGGTATTATTATGGTGGGAAGCGATATTCTGAGCTGATAAAAAAAAGGTCAAGTACCAAAATAAGACATATTTTAGTTAGAAATATTTTTATAATTGTGGCTCTGTCGGGAATAGGTTTCTCATATATTGTAATGTTCTCATACTTTGAAGCCCTTAGTCAATACAACTTAATGTTTTTACTTACAGCTTACCTGCTTGTATTTTTATCAATTCCAACATTCTTTTTGGGGCAAACAGTTCCTTTGATTAGTAATTATTTTTCGTCAAAAGAGATGTCCCGGATTACAGGAAAAATATTATTCCTATCTACTGCGGGATCTTTTGCTGGGTCCGTAATAACAGTACTTATCTCCATGAGGTTTATAGGAGTATCGAACACCTTTATTTTAATAGAAACCATGTTATTGATGCTCATTTTTCTGATTGCCAAAGATAAGGTTAAGGTTGGGATCGCGATCGCGTTTCTTATGTTCTTGATGATAAACCTAAAATCTCTAGGGGTATCTACCTTTAATATCGAATACGACAATATGTATAATACTGTTTCTGTGACAGAGGGGGAGGGCAGTACATATATGAACATCAACAACTCTTCTTCTTCAAAAACAAATCCAGGCAACACATCTTTCTATCCATATATAAATGTGATAAATAATTACATACAGAAGGATGAGAGGGCAGATAAAGATATTCTTGTGGTGGGGGCAGGTGGGTTTACCGTAGGGTTTAATGACACCAAAAACAAATATACTTATGTGGATATTGATAGTGATCTAAAGGAAATATCACAAAAGAAGTTTCTAAAAGAGAAGCTGAAAGAAAATAAGTTTTACCAGACAGATGAAATAAAGAAGTTTTTAATAGAGAGCAATAAAAAGTACGATATTATCGTGGTAGACGCATATACAAACCTAATGTCATTCCCAATGAGTCTGGTGACGGCAGAATTTTACACACAAATAAAAGAAGCACTAAAAGAGGATGGATATGCACTTTCAAATATTGCCTCGGATATGCTACTAAAGGGGAAGTTTGCAATAAACATTGACACAACTATAAGAGCTGTGTTTAATAATGTTGTGAGAGTCCCCCTGATTGATTTGAATGATATAAAATATTATAGATCCATTGCAGGTGAGGAGGGCATCACTGTAAACAATCTATATATTATGAAAAATATAGAATATAAAAAAAGGATATACACTGATGATAGAAATAACTACTCCTTTGATAAAGAGTAGTTGTATTAAGTGTTAAGAGTGGTTTTGTGTTAAGAGTGGTTTTGACCATCAACGCTATATTTAGCGAGTAGGAATACGTTTCTCATTACATAGCCGTTTCCGGTGGCTCCAGAGAGAACAAAAGAGGCAATTGTTTCATTGTCCACGCTGATCGTTGTTAACATTTCCCCTATAACAACAACCTCATCATGAATATCTCGGATATCAACCTCATCAAAAACCTCTCTCAGGCTCTCTACTACTGTTTCCAGGTGTGAGTATGCATAACACTCAAGAAAGTTAAATTTAAGGCTGCTGGCACTAAAGCTAGCCTCTTTAGCATCCTCATCAAAGACATGAAGAACCTCTTTCGCTTCCTCTAATGTTTTGATTGGGTTGAGTGCAATATGAGAAAGTACCTGCTCGGAGATATCTCCTGCTTCTGTTTTGTCTTGAAAGAAAAACTCACTGTGCAGAATATCCCCAAATTCCTCATCTGCTTCTTTTGAGAGGTTCAAGTTTTCAAAAACCTTTTTTGCTAAATCATTCCCGCCTAAGTCCAAAGCCTCCAAGGGGTTTGCCTTTAGGACATTTGTTGCGTATTCTAATACACGAGAAAGAGAACATATCTCGTTGTCGGTGTCGCTAAGTATTAAGATATATTGTTTTTCCATGATCTAGTTCCCACTTACAACAAGATACTCATAGAACTCTGTAATCCCACTAGCCTTAGCCTTTTCAATAAGAGACTTCATATAAGAGATAGCCGTAGAGAGTTCTTCTTCTGTATACTCGTTGTTGTCTCTCAATTCAAGCTCATCCAAGAGATCTCTAAGATCTCCGTTTGTATAGATATCTTCATATCCAGAAACTTCTGCAAAGTCATTGTAGTTTTCACTAACCTCATTACTTCTAAACTCAATAAGGTTCTCCCCATTTAAAACAACCATCAACCCTGTTTCAGGATAAGACGGACCATCAAAGCTCATCTTCTCAAATGTGATGCTTTTGGTGTTGTTCTTTTTGAGTAGTTCCATAATGAGGTGAGGTGCTTCAGTACAAGCTGTTTTAAAAAGAGCCTCTCCAACTGTATCGCGATATTGTCCAATCTTTTCGACTACTACGTCTTGTGCAGTTTTAATCTCTTCTAGCATTTTTTTCATCTATTATCCTTCTACTGTTTTTGTATTGATAGACCAGTGGCCCTTCAATTCTTTGTCATCTATAGCGGAGTGTAGCTCTCCCGATGTAAACCCATCTTTCATCATAGGGACAATTCTTTCCATCGCGTCCTCTTCAAGCGTCTCTTTGTGTGCAAAAGAGAGAGTATCTGTATTCCACCATTCGTAGGTAATCGTAACTACTTTTTTCATAAATTATCCTTTGTCGTATATAATATATTATACCATATATCTTCTACGAAAGAGATTAAAAACCTCATCGCGCCCGAAGCAAAAATAACAACCGTTCTACCTATAAAGCATGTTCCGTGATCCTTTCGGTCGAGTAATGGAAAGTCCAGCTATTATTTATTCCAATTTTTATTTTCACAGTTTGGATTGGTTCCATATTCTTCATACTCTTTACAGCTTTCGCAATAATTACAACTTGAACAATAGTCACATCCACAGTTATTTCCACCACAATCACAACAATTAAATAAATCTGAACAATCTATTGCAGTGGTAGCTTTTTCTACACTCTTGATACTTGTAATCACTCCGGATTTCTCTGGTCTTTTAAAAGTTTTAAGATTTAAACCCATGTTAGCCCCTATGTTTATATAGTATATTATACCATACTACACCTAAGAAAAGGTTTTAAAATAGAAAGAAAATAGATGGTTTTTTTTGAGAAGAAAATAAAGAGAAGATTACTTTCTCTTTTTGTGTATAGGTAGAGATAAGAAGACTTTTGTTTTTTTGATATTAGTGTACCTTGGTGCATGGTACTAACTAAAAAAGTTTACGCCTCTTTCTTGACGATGTAGGTTGTTCCGAGATTACTGGTGAACACCACAAGTTCCCCCACCTCAACGCTGGGGATTTCGTTCAGCTTCTTGTAGAATTCGTGGGTGTAGTCCACATGTTCTGTTGTGCTTATCTTGTGAGGTGAGCTATCCAGCGCGTACAGGAATGTATTTACAATGTCCTCTATAGGTGTTTTTGCAGGGAGTCCAAATGTGATGAGGTCATCAAGATATTCCGATCCCATGCCTTCGATCCCATGAACTTCACTGTATTCATGCCAAGCTTCTATAACCTCCACGGTGTCATGACCTTTGGGCGCATGGAATGAAAAAGACACATAAGGCACTGAACTGCCCCTCTTCCCTTGGTGATAAACTAATTTTTGTAATATGGTGTTGTGTTGTGAGATTGTTTTTTTCATTGGGCTTGTCCTTTATTTATGGTTTGAGTGAAGGATAGATAACTTTAAAGTCAATAATCTGCTCAAGTAGAGCGATCTCTCTCTCCATCTGATTTATCTCGCAGATGTTACCTTCATAATCAGAGTCTTTAAGATCGTACAAAAGTCCATCAATATCGTTAATGTGCTTGGTAATGGTTTTATCTGTAAGAGAAAAAGCTTCGTCTTGGATAATAAGCATTCTTCCGTCATTGTGAATGCTAAAAGTACCGACATCACTATGAACATTAAATACACCACCATACCTCGATGAGAATAGCTTTGTGTCAAAGGTTGAGGTAATAGGTATCTCGATGAGCATGTCGTCAAAATTCTTTATAATATTCTCATTCTTGAAAAAAGAAGCAATACAGCTCTTTCTCCCATCTGAGGCAATAGCCTCTACACCAACCTTGACAAGTTGGAATCTTCTTTTTATTAAAAAATGTGGATCTAAATTCATAAACTTTCCTTGTCGGTTTATACAGGCGTTACAGAGGCAGTGGAAGCCGTTTGTCCGAGACCCGGAACTCTCTGTCCTTTGTCATATACGATATAGCAAGCAGGATGATATCCCTCAACACCATGAAAACTGATTTCCTCTTTTGATACAGCAAGAACTGTTCCTGTTGCCTTTATTTCTTTTCTCTCGTAATTTTTTACAGTCAAAGAAACACGGGCACCAAAGAGTTTACTATCGTTGTCTTTTGTGTATCTATAAAGAGGTGGAGCTGAAGGGAGTGTTTTGACGATTGCATGGTAGTTGGCAAGACCAAGTTTTTCATACTCTTGTGAAAGAGAGAGGATCCGACTCACAAGACTAAATGAAACCTCTCCAAAGGCTTCGTCATGGAAAGGAGTATCATTCAAAGAAGATATGGAGGTGTTCTTCTCAAATGAACAAGCAACGCTTGTAAAGACAGAAGCAAGGTTTGATTTTACTGAGAGTTTGGAAATATGACCCTCTACTGCAAGAATGCCTTGGGGATTAACCTCTTCACGGACAGCTTCCAAAATAGACTCATATTGACAATATAGATCCTCTTTGTTTCTCAATGCTAAAACTCTTTTCATGTTAACCCCTTATGTTATATAATATATTATACCATATCACAACTAAGATAGAGGTTAAGATAAATAGGTTTAACTCATGTTGAGTTAAATTAAAAAATACCTAAAATTTAAAGAAGCTGTACGTGCATTTCGTGAGAGCATTGACCACACACTTGAATAGTATTGTTACTAAAGTCTTTCCAGTTTTCTACCTGCACACAATTGCATTCAGGGCAGCTTTCGGGAATATTTGAAAATTCCCCTTCTTCATTCATTGTTAATTTTTTACCACTAATATCATACTCTTGTGTTTTCACTTTGTTTCCTTTTTGTAGGGATGTACTTGTACCTGATAAGCATCATCACCAGAGGCATTTTTAATTACCTCTATGTCTATACCAATATTTTTTAAACCCTCTTGGAATTTATGCACAAGAATACTAAATATGGGTGTAAGAGAAGCACCGTTTTTGCTTTTAGGAGGAAGAAGGTGAAGTGTTTTGCCTTTCGCTCTTCCGTATTCTCTGTATTGAAAAGGGAAGTCTTCAGGAGATATCAGTACATCTGCCCCGTCATTGTAAGTGTGGTATTCTTCAGCAAGAAGCATAATTCTAGAAAGTTTTTCATTACTCTGATCTAAAGAGAAAGACGACAGATGCAAGGTAACGGAAAGCCCAGCTGAGTTCAGAGCTTTGCCAAGAGGTGACGCTTCAAGAGAAGAAGGATCAGGGAAATGCCAACGAACCATCTCCTCCTCTGTGATACTCTTGAAGGCATCGGATAGGACTCTCCGTCTCTCGAACAACCCCTCATTGTGAATCTCTCTTTTTTTCTTGAGATCTTTTACTGTGTCAATATATGCTTTCATGGTAATTCCTTATTTCATTCTAAATAATTATACTTGACTTGTCCTGGAATCAAATATCCCGACAAGCTCATCAAAACTGTTGTTAACTGTACTTCTTAATAACTCTATCTTTTTTTATAAGGGGATGAAAGATATCTGTCTTTAGCAATAATAAACATAGTTACTACCTTTTTTTTATTTTATCAAAATTTCAATAGTTTTCACCCCTGCAAAAAAAGGGGGTATTTATGCATATATCAACCTACTTATTTTTTATTTCATAATAAGAGTAAATATCCATTCCACCACCATTCTTCTTTTCCAAAGTAGCTTTAAAAAGTTCAGCGTCTGCTCTTTCATCAAACGTATCCAGTGTGATTGTATCAGCCATAAATACAACCTGCTGTACTTTATAGGGTTTTGTTTTTGTATCAGCCATAGGTAAGCTCCTTTTCATATAGTATATTATACCATATTAATACCATTTAAGAGCTTAATATAAAGGTGTCATTGAAGGCTAATCCATATTTCCGCCCATGGCTGCATATCGTCCCATCCCCCCTTTGTCCTGATAAAAATATTTATGATAGTCTTGCTGTAGCTGAGTGTCAACGAAGGAGACGCTAGTGCCATTACAGTAAGAAAGGCTATTGTGTTTTTTAAAGAATGCCTTAAGAGCTTCTTCCTTTGTTTCAGTAAAAATGACAAGCTGTTTAAGGCGATCTCCTTTTCCTGAATCAAAGTTTTGTACAGAATGTGACACCTCTGCACTAAAAGGAAAATAAGAGGACAGATAGTTCCTTAGACCACTTTCGGTGGGAGAGGGAAGTTGTTTTATGTTTCCGACAAAACACCTGCCCTCTCCAAACACATAGAGGGCTTCACTAGCAAAGCCGTTCTTGTAAGCAACAAAAGTGTATTCTTGGATACAAGTAGGGTATTTTGTATTTTTGACAATTATATTCAGAAGTTTGACACCCTCTTCAAATGCGAGGTTTCTGACTGCCGAACTGTTCTCTTTTTTTAAATTCAAAATTTTAATTATGCTCATAGATATCCTTCTGCCTTGTGGGTTTTGTATTTTATGACTTATCTTGCGCTAAGTCTTGATCTTCTTTTTGATTTTGGTGCATATCCATAAGCCCGTGCAAGAGGACACCCTGAACGATCACTTCTAGACGCACACGCTAATTCAAAAAGCATTTGAGCTTCCTGTACGTCCTTTTTAACCCCAAGACCTTTTTTGTAGAGATTCCCAAGAGATGCACAAGATTTGAAGTTGAAAATAGGACGACCACTTTTGGTCATCCCAAGAGTTTCAAAGCACCCTCTGTAGTAATATTTAGAAGCCTTAGTGTAGTGTTTTGATTTTACAAGCATTTGTCCAGCAAGAAGACACGACCGTCCATCACCATCAGCACAAGCTTTTTCAGCGGGGTTTGAAAGCAACGTCGTGGCTACAAGACAAAGAGTAAAAGTAATTTTTAATAGTTTCATTTGTTTTTCCTTTATATAGTATATTATACCATATATATACTTAAATAAAGGTGCTAGAATTAACTATTTTTGAAAGAAACTGAAGATATATAATAAGACCGTAAGAAGGTATTTTATGATATAATATACTATATAAAGGAGTTATATATGGAAACAAAAAAAGTCTTATTAGAGTTGAGAATACAACCAATAGGGATTAAAAAAAAATACCCAAATTTTCTTGCAAATTATCAAGACACAGACGAGTTTGCAGAAAGCTTACTGGGGACACTGGAGCATAAGGACAATTTTAAGGTAGGCTACGAGGTAGCCAACATAACAAATCTAAAGGCAAAAGAGGGGGACAGGGTTGGCTTTATCCGGAAAAGTGGGTATATGGGAAAAGACTCTGAGATGCGGATAGGTATCATTAAGGAGGTGATCCCAAAAGGAGTATACCGCATTACCTACAAGCTTAATGGAAGATCATCTTCAGTAGTCAGACAGGAAAAAGAAATTATTGCAATTCAGGATTTAATGAAGGTCTCATAGGGCACATATTTAATGTTAAAATAATTAAAATATGGTATAATATACTATACGAAAAGGAGTTTATATGTCAGTCTTATGTTTGGAAGAAATTATAGAAGAACAAGTTTTATCCGAGTTTTTTCAGGGAGATGAAACCTCTCCAGAAGGAAGAAGCGATTATGATTTTTTTATGGGATACCCAATAGAGGAGAAAGAAGAACTTTTTCAAAGTGATCTGTGTACAAAATGGGATTTTAATACCTGTGAAGAATACGGCGAACTTAAAATATCTGACTTAAAAATTGCAATGAAAAATATGTATAGTAGCTTGGAGTACTTTGCGAAAAAAGTGCGTAGTCTATGATTATAGTTACTCCATACACTAAATACACAAAAAAGCAAGTCCTTTCCACAGCCATAGATATTCGAGAGGACAATATGGATAAAAAAGATAAAAAGACACCTTCTGCTTTTTCCCTATTTTTTTCCTTTGGCTATTACCGGTTTTCGATAATATACAAACCAAGATACCTATCAAGAAACGTGCATTTAGAATTTAGAGCCTTGTCCGAAGGATTTGAAAAGTTCACATCTTCGGGGTATAAGTCAATTTTTTTAGAGGCTCTGCCGGGGGAAAGATACTCTCGCAGGGAAATAAAAGATATAATGATTAAAGCACTTATAAGAGAGGGAGATCTTGATTTGGCCTCTCCAGATAAAAAAACACTTCAACGGGCTCTTTTTTGAGCCGGAGATTAAAAAAACATACCGAGGAAAAGTGATATGAAAGAGATTATAGATGATCTAAGAAAAGTAAAAGAGGTTGTTGTTTCTATTAAGAATGATAGTAAAACACCGGGGACAGAAAAGAGAAAACTCATTATGAAGGAAATTGAAGTTATTTCTGAAATCAAAAAGTCCCTTGATGACAGAAACAAGCAAAAGACTTTTTTTAAAAGAGGGGTTCCAAGAATTCTCAACGAAGAAGAAATCAAGGCAGGGTTTAGACTTAGAGATCCCTGGGGGTCAGTACTGGGAGTTGCGATTAAACAGATAGAGGATTATATTGAGTTGCTAGGAAAGGTTGAAATAAGTGTTAGTTGAGCCAAATATCCCTGCAACACTTCAGGATGTAAAACTAATGAGTACAACAAACCCCGCCTTCTTGGATTTTCAGGAAAAAGAGGGGTTTCTTCGGAGTATAAAAAATAGTTCTGGTGGATTTATGTATATTTTCGAGGTTTTAGGGTCGGGAAAATATGTGAGAACTAGCACCATTTTGGATGTTAAAAGAGAGAAGATGAATTCAAGTAGATATGAACTGGTGGTAAGTACAATGAACTCAGTCTATCGCTTTGAAGTAAGGACAGAAGACGAGAAGTAGCCTCCTGTTACACTAGGCTGTTCTTCTTTCTTCTCTTTGAATCTTTTTTGCTATGTCATACAGCGTATCAAAAGTAGCACCAGTTAATGCAACCATTTCGTGAAAACTCTTCTTGGACATATTCTTTTCCACATATTTAATAAGTCGCATCGTAACACAAAGTTCTTTATCAAAAAGATGAAGATCATCCACAACGGTAGCACCACAATCCACACAGTCATACCCGTTTTCACTTGTAATAAAAACTCTTCTATGCTTCCCTGTCTCGGGGTCGGGGGAATCGGCAAAGTTGCCATAGTGTCCAAACGCTTTTTCAAGCCTTCTCGATTCACAACGAGTACATTTCTTTGTCATAGTAGAGCTTGTGGCAAAATTCATTTTAATACTAAACCCTTCTCTCTCAAAAACCATTGCTCTTTCATACCTTACGCCTGGGATACCGAGGATAGGGTGACGCTTATCACTCTTTACTATAGCAATAGCTTCACCAAAGGTAACACCGTTATTCTCAATTGACATCATCTTCTCAAAACGCTTTGGAGAAGTTAATTTGGATCTTGCAAAGCGATCCTCTTTTTCAAGAGTAATTCCAAATCCACAATATTCACAACCAGTTCTTTTTCTTGCCTTGATAACAGTAGGAACCCCATTAACACTTAATACCGAATCATAATAACACTCGGCAAACCTAAAACCATAATAACTGCTTATTGACCAGATATCCTCCTCACAAAAACCAGTGTACAAAAATGGGTATATCTTACGACTGTCTTCTTTGGGGCCGAACAATTCGAGCTGCCTTCTTAACGACCCCTCATCGTTCATAAGACCGATAATAGGTTTCAGGCCCCCGTGTTCTTTTGCGAATTTTTCAAGAGGATTTTTTTTCAACAGATCACAACATTTTGCCGTAAGTTGATAACGCTCTTCCGCGAGGTAGTTCCATTTTTCAGACAGCTTCCCATTCCCAGTCTCGGGGTTTCCAAAGACTCTTGTAATTCTGGTTTTTTTACCATTGGTGTTTCTCATTTCCGAAACCTTTTGGCTCACCTCTTTGGAAACTAAGGGCAGTCCTACTGTTCTTAAAATCTGAGTGAAGGAAATCACAGGGTGGACAACATGGAGGTTGATATTCTTAAATCTAGGATGAATTTTGTGAATGTTTTTCACATATTTCAAGACCTCTTTGAGTTCATTGGTTGTGTTTGAAAATACAATTTTTATATCGGGATACAGCCTAAGCGCAATAAACATCAGAACAGTACTGTCTTTTCCTCCCGACCAAGAGATGAAAACTTTTCCATCATTCTTTTCATACGCCGAAACGATAAACTCCTCTGCAAGAGCAATTTTCTCTTCAAGGGTGGTTATATCTAGTCCAGGTAAAGAGGGGGATAAACTCATGCCGTCTTCCTGTTTAGGATTATCTGATCGTGCATAAGAACGATTCTTTCACCATCATTTAGTTTGCGGACTAGAAATTTTTTATAGGATGCGGCGCCTTCTTGGGTAGGGGAGAAATCTACTCTATATTTATCTTTGTTTGTAAGAGCGACAACTACGGAATGTTTGATGGAATAAATTTCTGTAGAAATATTTAACACATCTCCTTTTTTAACAAATAAGCAAGACATCATAGCCCCTTTCCGTTTATATATTATATTATACCATATATTACATAGTATAAAGGTTAATTTGATGAACTATGGAATAAAAAGACTTGGATACCCAAAAAGTTTAGAGCAAAAAAAGAGAAGAGTTGTTTGGTGGGGGGAGAGTGCTTGTTGAAGGGAGAGGAAGACCTAAGGCAAAGGATTTCATTGCCAAAGGAGAAAAAAGAGCTTACGCGGCTTTCTGAGAGAGAGTCTTTCTGCTTTGGTTAACCATCTTTTTAGCATAAGACCAATCCCAAGGCTCGCGAATGCTAGTCCAATGAACCCTGCTCTTGAATAGGTATTCATATTCAAGATATTCAGAAATATCTTCAGGGGAAGTGCCCCAACTAAAAAGGTATCCATCGTAAACTCGTGTAGGTTTCTTTAGCTCAATAAGTTTTTTAATTTGATCTCTTTCAAAGGAACCCCTGTTGACAATTTCCTTAAGTTCTATAAAACAATCAAGTTTTGAAGCTATAGGTTCTACATTGTGTCCATGAATGCTAGTGCTAAGGTTATCAACAAAATCAGCATTCGCTATCTCCTTGCGACAAGCCCGGATAACGGTCTCTGCACCAACATCTTTCCCCATGTATTTTAACATCCCCCCCTCACAAGAAGAAGAGAATTCTACAACACTGCTCATGACCGAATATTCAGCAGCAATTTTAAACAGTTTCCATGATCGAGACATAACTTCTGTCCCTTTTGAATTAGTCTCCCATAAATTACTATCAGCTATCTGAACAAACAGAGCAACCTTTGTAGACTTTGTGTTTGAGCCCTTTTCCAATACTTCAATCTTTTTGGCATGAATGCCTTTAATGTTGTCATAACCCATAGTGATCCTTTGTGTCTATATAATATATTATACCATATATGGCATTACAAACAAGTTAATAAAATCAGCTTTAAAAATTAAAATCGTTCCAAAATAGATGCTTTGAGGCGTCGTATTCTTGCCTTTAAAGAATAAATAAAATCACGCTTGGAGTAAATCTCTTTTTCTAATAATTCAAGAGTCATTCCCCCAAAAAAAAGTTCATTCTCTATAGGAAAACTATTCCCACGCAAATTCTCCATCTTTTTCAAAATAGTGGTGCTTCTTGCCTGCTCGTCCACAAGGGAGGACAGTTCTTCCTGAAGGTTTACTAGGGTAGCAGCTTCCTCAAAAAGTTCAAGAGGGTTCTTGTTCTTTTGTCCTCGACTTTCCTCTCTTTTTTGTATCCGAGAATACTCGACTTTAAGCTCAAGAAATCTTTCTGGAGAGACAGAATGCCAATCCCTTCTGCTCTCTTGTTCAGTGGTTCCTCTGGCAGGGGATTCGGTTGTTTTATGGAGATCCTCCTGGAGATCCTCCTGTGGCACACACTTCTTTTTGGAGTCTCGAGGAGTAAAGCGGAGGTTGTATCTGTCTTGAGAGGATTTGTTATAAGCTTTTCCTCCCCTACTAAGATTAAAATTCGCGTTATTGGGAAATAAAGGCACTGGATCTGTTTGTGTGGAAAAACCAGAATAAAACCCCGAATCACTGTAGTATCTAAGGGCTCGAGTGGCCTTTGAATTAGGATGCCTAAGTTTCCTAATAGAAGAGCGTTCTATTTGCCTTATTCTTTCACGAGACAGACCTAGTATCTCAGCAATGTCACCAAAAGTAAGTAGCTGGAGGGGCTTGTGGTAGTGGGTGGTTTCAATGGGGATAGAAAGATGATAACGCAAGACCATCACCTCTTTTTCTTGAGGGGTAATATTTCCCCATCCATTCTTTTGAGAAAGTACCTTGTCTAAAATGTACTCCCGAAAACTGTTCCTTTCAGCATAGACGTAGGGATCCTGATCCTCTGTGATTTCAAAAGTTCTGCCAATAAAAGCCATAGAATGAGAGACTTCTTCTATATTTTGATACCAAAGTTCCTCCTCCTTTAAAGCAGTATCTCTTTCCTCTTTTAGAAAAGAACAGGCAGGACACTTTTTTAGTATGGAATAATTTTTATGAGGAAGTGTAAAGGGATCTCCACAGGACACACACTCTCTCCGAAGTTCCTCTTCTTCCTTCTTTTTTTTACGCTCCGCAAGGAAAGATAGGGCTTTCAAAATAATCCTCTATATAAAAAAGTAAAATTCATCATGCATCCTTTTAATATAGTGTATTATACCATATATTGTGGTGGTGGTGGTTTAATTATGTGAGTTTTCAAAAAAAGAGTGATAGATTACACAAAGAAATACTTTGTGTAATGGGGTGTGTGTTTAGAAGTTGATACTTAGGTATAGTCCGAGGGTATCCATTCCATCACCAAAACTTGTTTCGTCATAGATAGAATCAAATCCTAGCGAGATATGTCTATATTCAGCCGTTACGCCGATGTTATCAGAGAAGTCAAATTTACCACCTACCTTATAGACAAATCCATTGGTAGGAATGCTTCCAATTAGTCCAAAACCATATCCGGCACCTGCAAAAAGGATCGCAGGAATATCGTTGTTCTCTTTAAAAGAATACGCACCTACAGCAAGAAAATCTACATTAAAAAGTCCGTCATCATCAAGGTTTACATCAGCAAGAGGGCTTAAGAGGACATAATTAAATGATGAAGACCAACCAAGACGAAGTGGTGACTGAGGATCAGGCTTGTAGAGTCGTGAAGATTCAAGTGCGAAACCTAGATTTCCGCTATTGTCAAAATCGAGGGCATTAAGTTGATTTTCCGTTACACCTACATTAATAAAGCTTTCAGATAGTTCAAAAGCCTGTGCAGATGTTGCCATTAGGCAGGCAGCAGCCAGTGCTGCGATAGGGGTTAGTTTTTTCATTGTTTATCCTTGTTTTTTATAAAAGTTCTTCTATCTGGTTCAAGACAGAGCGAAGAGTGTTTCTGTTCTCTATAATTTCATTTCCATCCCTATATTTGCACGGCACACCATCTCGACAACTAAGTGTCTTGTGAAGAGCATATAAGAATGAAGCTGAATAGAACAAATATGGGATCTTTGTCCCGAGCTTACTTATGATAAATTGACGACACTCAAAAGAGGAATGCCCATAAAAAACATGGGTGTCTTTTTCATCATTTCCATTAACAATGAAATATGCCTCTTTCTTTTTTTGGTACATAAAATTATCAGCGCATCCAGCCAGCAAGAAAGTCAATATCCTTTTGCGTAAAAAGAGGCAGGAAAATCTTGTTTTTCTTGGCAAAATTTTGAATAATTTGGTTCACTACTTTAATCTTTAAATCTTTTGGATCAAAATTAAACTTCTTTTTGTAGATTGTATCTTTGTTTGTAAAGCTATATGCCTTTTTGAACACCACTCCCATTTCCCCTTCATGCTCAAAATAGACAGCAACCTCTCTATTTTTACTAAGAAAAAAGTGTGCAGAATTGTCCGCTGTTGCCCATTTAAAACTCATTATTGACCTTTTGTGTATATGTGTTTTGACTACCTTAGAAGATAATAAGGTAGTACAATTTATAAGTAAATATATTGTTTATGTATAAGTAAAACTTATCCGTCAAAATGGAATTTCATCTTCATTGATGTCGATCTCAGGGAGCTTTGCGGGAGCTTCGGTCTGATTTTGAGGAGCCGTATTTTGAGGAGCCGTATTTTGAGGAGCCTGATTTCTTGGAGGTTGTTGATAGTGACCTTGTTCCTGGGTATCTTGTCCGTGATTGTTCTGTGTTTCACTGTCTTTTTTAGTGTCGAGCATTTGGAGATTTTCTACAACCACTGAGTGTTTACTACGCTTTGTTCCATCCTGCGCCGTCCACTGGTCAAGCTTCAGTCTACCATCTACTAAAACCTTGCTACCCTTGCGTAAGTATTGGTTTGCAATTTCGGCTGT